>MDSY01146447.1_pt1 | contig 10230 bp, 12 predicted proteins | sample 811131 | NCBI WGS metagenome assembly MDSY01 (sample SAMN05326643, study PRJNA326480) | marine metagenome | isolation source: seawater | place: Atlantic Ocean: South West | collected 2010
ATCCACGGCGGTGGTGGACTCGGGGGTGGCATCCACGGTGGGGGTGGGCTCGGTGGGGGCATCATCGGCGGGTCCGGCGGGGAGCGTGATGTGGCCGTGGGGGTGGCCTTGCATGGGGCGGGTCCGGGCATTTGCGTGGGCGTGGGCGTGGGCGTGGGCGTGGGCATGGTTGTGGGCGCGATGGGCACAGGCGACGGCCGAGGAGCGCCACACGCTCTTGTATCGGGCGACACGTGTAGGTCCCCGATACTGGGCAGCCCGCCTGTCATCTCACCCAGCACGTTGGCGTTCAGGCCATACATGAAGGCGAGGTACTCGTCCGCGCTCTGGAGATTCTTCTCATCGGCCTCGACGTGGAGAGTGAGCGACGCTAGCTGAGCTTGCTCGGGCGGCATGAGCGCAGCCCTGGCAATATTAGAGCGCTGCCAGAAGCGGGTTGCGCTGCGACCCCAGAAGCTGTTCAGGCCCGAGCACTCGACGGTTGCGTACACGCTACTCGCTTTGAAATGGGAGGGAACCGGCGCGAGGGGACAATGGACGCAGCCGCTGCCGCTGCTGGCGACGTCGGGCTGCGTTGCGTTCCGCTCCACTTCCTGGAGGGCAATGTGCAGGCGGGCGTCTGCAGCGGCGGCGTAGTTGGGACCAAAGTCTTCCTTGAGCTGGGCGCAAGTCTCCGCAAGCATGATCTCCAGGCGCAAGGCGTGGCAGACGGGTGGTGGCCTCGGTGCGGGTGGCGACCTCGGTGGTGGTGGTGGTGGTGGTGAAGACGGTGGTGGTGGTGGTGGTGGTGGCAGTGGTGGTGGCGATGGTGGTGGTAATGGCGGTGGTGAAGAGGGCGGTGGCGGTGGGGGAGGTGGCGGTGAGGGCGGCGGCGTGTCCGGAGGCTCGGGCGTGGGTGTCGGCGTGGGTCTCGCCGTGGGTCTCGCCGTTGTAGTGGGGGTAGGCATGGGCGTGGGCGTGGCCGTTGTAACAGGCGTTGGTGTGGGCGTGGGCGTGGCCGTTGTAGTAGGCGTAGGCATGGGCGTGGGCACGGGCACAGGTCGTGGCGGTCGCGGTGGCGGCGAGGGCGGCGGAGCCGAGGGTGGAGGTGGCAGTGGTGGCGGTCGCGGTGGAGGCGGCGGCGGAGGTGAGGGTGGAGGAGGCGGTGGCGGCGAGGGCGGCGGAGCCGAGGGTGGAGGCGGTGATAGTGGAGGCGGCGGCGGCGGCGGAGGTGGAGGCGAGGGTGGAGGCGGCGGCGGAGGCGAGGGTGGAGGCGGCGGTGGCGGTGAGGGCGGCGGAGTCGAGGGTGGTGAAGGCGGAGGCGGCGACGGAGGCGGCGGCGATGGGGGCGGTGGCGACGGAGGAGGCGGCGACGGGGGAGGAGGCGACGGGGGCGGCGTCGACGGAGGAGGCGGCGATGGGGGCGGCGGTGACGGGGGCGGAGGCGACGGAGGTGGCGGCGATGGGGGCGGCGGCGGCGGTGGAGGCGGCGGCGGAGACGGAGGCGGCGTGTCCGGAGGCTCGGGCGTGGGTGTCGGCGTGGGTCTCGCCGTGGGTCTCACCGTAGGCGTGGGAGTGTGCGTCGGTGTGGGAGCAGAGCGCCGAGTGGGCATGGGCGTCGATGTCGGAAGTGTCGTCGGCCTGGCCTTGCAGGGGCCCACGGAGGCGTCTGGGCCACAGATGTTGTCCGCTGCAGGAGTTCTCAGCCCAATGTTCACAGACCCAGATCCGGGAGATCCAGATCCGGGAGGCATCGCACGATTGAGCTGGGATGTCAGGCGTGGTGCCGATTCGCAGATGGGTGGCGTCATCGAAGACTGGCCGGTGAAGAGAAAGCTACGGGCTTCGTCTGAGCAGCATCGAAGCGACAGGGAAACACCAAAGCAAGCCGTGTTGGTGAAGCTGAGGCTCACAGAGCGGGCAAGCTGCTCGCGAGTCAGCGCGTGCGGGTCTTTTGGTGTGGCTGTCCTGTTGTGCCCACCGGTCGAGCAGAACCTGGCACTGCTGGTCGGGCTCGACACGTCGTCCGTGACCTCGAGATGGTGGCGATCTGCAAGGGTGTAGCTGGCGATGCCGGTAGCCGTGAGGCACTCCTGCCCTTCGTTTGGCTGGCTCGTATGCCTGCTGCCCCTCGTATGCCTGCTCCTCGTGCGGCCCCTCGAATCAATTGATGGGGCATGGTCAATGTCCACGAAGGTGATCTCGAAAGCGGGCAGCGTGACCTTTTGGCCGTGCTCGTCAAGGACACAGACCGTGAGATCGACGGACTCGTCGGCGTGCCTCGGAGGAGCCACACTGATCCGGCCGAACTGGTCTTGAAGCCCGTTCCAGCCGTGTTCTGACATCAAGTACGTCGAACCAGCATCAGCACCCACTCGCTCGGAGACACGAAGCCGCAGCGACTTGTCTCGATATCGACCGATGGCACCGAGTTCCAGGACTGGCGGGCCCTTCGCAGCTGCGCCGTCAAGGTTGTTTGAGACGACCACTGCCTTGTCAAAGCTCAGCCTTGAGTAGTCGTCCTTACGCAGGCAAGGGACAGCAGCGGCATTTGGGCTGCGTGAGTCCAACGAGTTGGTAAGCTCTTCCAGCTCGGTGGTCGAGCCCACGGGACGTTCAGCTCCTGCTGCCGGCGTGGCCGCCGTGAGCCAGCTGTGCGCGCACAGCAGCATTTTTTTCGCGACCCGCAGCCAGCCTAAATTTGGCACCTAACTCCCAGGGAAGAGGCAAAACCAGGGGAGCCGATCACGATGCGCGATGGCATCGGCCGATGGGATTTAGCAGCGCTTTTGTCATTTGAAGGACACTTTAGAGACTTTTAGTACGTGCCTCACGCTTTCACGGCATTATACCAGGTACCAGCGGCCTCTATATTGGTTTTGGTGGCATCTAACTTCCCGAGAGCACTCCAGAAGCAGCGGGCACAGCTGTCGAGCGGGCTCTAAATCTGGGCCCTTGCACCCTGGTCGAGGAGATCGGGCTGGGTGGCTTCGCCACCGATGAGGAGGTCAACACGGTGGCCGTCGAGCGGTTCGCCGCGGACCACGGGAAGGAGGTGGACACGGAGAAGGCGGCGAAACGAGCGGGCCTGCCTCATCACTAGAAGCGACACGCAGCTGCCAGCTACTCGGCTGGTTGTTTAGCGCCGGCGTTGGCCTCCTTCGCGCCGGTTGATCAGGGACGCAGGATGCCGCCACGTCGCCGCGCCCGACCGTCGAGGCGCTGCATTCGCTGTTGCCACACGGCGGTCACTCCTTGGCTGGCACGGCGCCGCCATGCGCGATCGCCGACCCCCGCGGGGTGAGCGAGCGAGGCTAACACGAGGAAGGCCGTGCTTGCTGGTCCATCAGCAGCTCTCGTTCACTGCTGCTGTCCCAGGCCTGCAATGGGGCTGGTGCCCGCTGCCGCCGCCCTCTGCTCCGCGCCATCGCTCGCGAGGTGCTCCACAGCGACTGGCCGAGCTGCGCTCATCATGCGTCGTGGCGTCGACCCTGCACGTGCCGAAGGCATCATGGGTAGTCTGGCGCGAGGCTATGGCGGGAAGTCTGGGCTGGGGTGGCAGGCGGCCGTGCGTGCCTGCGTCGCTGTCGGGGCGCTCCTTGAGCCGCCGACTGATACCGTCGCACATCTCCGTCTCCACCCGCCACAGCTTCTGCTTGGCCTCGGCGAGCTCCAGGCAACCCGCCTCGACCAACTCCGCGTGCACGGAGCGGTTGACCTCCGCATAGCGCTGCAGCGATACCTGTGAGGCCTTCAGCTGCGCGACGATTCCAGCAAGGCGCTCTTCGAGCATCGCGATGTTCTGCGTCAGCGCTGCCCTTTGCTGTCCCACGAGCACTGCAGCCGCGTTCAGCCGCGGCGCAGGGCCGACGTCCGCGACGGCCTGTACGAAACAGTGCACACTGCTCGGAATGCGATGGGCTAAGATGGCAGTCGTCGGGGTGTCTCGCCTGCTCGCACTGCGAGACTCCCAGCAGGTACCCGTGCGTTGCGACGAGGTGCTGCAAGATGATCTCCTCCTGCTGCCAGAGCACGTCCACTTGCGCAATAGCCCGCGCCTCCTGCACGCGACCGCGGCGCGTCATCGGGTGCCGATGGGTTCTAGGCTAGTCCAGGACACACCTCTTGGTTCCTCACGGTGCCAGCCAATTCGGAGAGCATGCGCAGTCGCCGCGCACGCGCGCAGGAAAAAGCGGGACGCGAGCCTGAATGTACATGTGGACGTCCACGCGTACATGTACGATCGGTGTTCTCGTACATGTACCTCTAATAAGATGCGCTGCGATGTTCCGACTTGACTACTACCTCTCGTAACTATCGTATTTTGACCCTAGAGCTGCCGCGCGCGCGTTGGAGGTCACCGTGCGTGGGGCGGTGCGAACCAACCTATGCCCTCCACCAGAATGGTATCGGCGCCATCGCGAAGGCGCCCCGCATCATCGCCGTCCACACGACCTGCCACCTCTACAGGCATGCAGGCGGAGGCCATGCAGGCTGTCGCGGCGCGGCTACACCAGCTGCATGCGCCTGAGCCGGACAACTCAGGAGCAGCAGCCGCACTAGAATTGCTAAATCTCGTGAACGAGAAGGGCAGGGAGCTCGCGCACCAAGCTAGGTGGGCACTACTCTCACACTCTAACCCACGAATGCGTCTTGCTTGCTGACAACGATCCTGCCGGCGCAGTTGTGGCTACCAAGTCGATGCGACGGAGGTTGAACGCCTTCATCTTGCACTGCGGGAAGCCCACGCAAGCCTCGAATCTCTGAATGGAACGACATCGGCCCAGTGGTCGCTGGCCAATCAGGAGGTCGCTCGCCAGCGGCTCCAGGCAGAGGTGCAGAGGCAAAACAAACGGATCCTGAGCACCGACACCTCGCCCAGGCTCACCGCCTGGTCGAATTCGAGCGTGACGCGCGTGTCCTACTGCCGCGAGCCGCAAGCCTCCCGAACTGCGGCCGTCAGAGCCAAGAAGCGGGCGAATGCTGGTGCGCGATCGAGTTCGGGTGCCTGGCTTCATGCGCAAGCTCCCTCGTTGCCTGCTGGACGCTCGGATCCGCCTGCCTCGATACGGCGCACCCAGTGTCAGGCCATGGGTGGGAGTCCACACATGGGAAGCTTGCCGAGATCTCAATCCGCAGCCCTCCCACGGAATGTGCCTCACCGCTCTCGAGGCGCTGCTACTTCTACTGCCGCTGCATTTGGCCTGAGTTCTGCTGCGACCGCCGAGCCGCCGCAGGCCAAGTTGTGGCCGACGGCGCGTTCTGAGGACGGTTTGGGCATGCCCATTGTGCAAACCCGCATGCGCCGTTCGTCCTCACCCGAGATCGGGGGCGTGCAGTCAATGGCGGGCGGCGCGCGACGGCAGGCCGATGGCAGCGTGGCTGATCCTGGAGGCAAGCACGAGGGCAGCGAGTCGAAGGCGAAGGGAGGTGGTGGAAGTAAGCACGGCGGAAGAGGAACGACCAGCGGCACGCGCGACGGCCCGAGTGGGACTGAGTCTGCACGCAGAGGCGAGGAGCCCGAGGGTACGAGCAAGGGCGCGGGCGAAGGCAACGCTTCGCTCTCGCACATTTCGTCTGCAGATTTCGTCCCGCAGATTTCGCCTGCAGCGCTGCAGACGCAGTTGGCCGACGAAATGTTGGCGAAGCAGGATCAGGTCGCGCAGGCGCTGCGACCAGGCAAGCTCCATATGACCAATCTCGAGAGAATGTTCGCGCGTCTCGGCAGCGGCGTGCGGGAGGTCGAGCGCCAGGAGGCGTCGGCGGCGTACAAGGAGACCAAGGTGTGGGTGCCGCCACTCACGGAGGCCAATTTGGTGCCAGGACTGCAGCCACACTACTTGAACATGCTCAACGAATCTAGCTCGTACAACAGCAAGCCCAAGCTGGCGACCGTGGGTGGGTACGTCAAGAGCTCGACCGCGATTCAGATGGCTTTGTATAAGGCCGTGGAGGAGGCTGCGGCTAAACGCAAGATGGATGGGTCCTGACTCCTTAGAGATGTAGGCAAGCGCGGTGTGACCGTACTGCTGCTGGGATTATAGGTTGGGGGAGGTGTACACATTTTCTAGATCCTTAGAAGTCTGTCTGTCTCTCTCCCACGGCCTTAGACGGATAGGATAAGATAAGATGGTTGGGTTTCACGCGCTACACGACTTTCGACGCTTAGCTATCTCTTAGACGGGGAGTAAAGCACGTGACACCAGCGTCGCAATCAAGCGTGCACCCCCGCAAACATCGGGACCGCCGTCGTTGTCTCGACCCACGCGGCCCGCGCTGATGTCCTTGATGTCAGGAACGTGCACTACTGCCTGCCACAACCGCGACCGCTGTGGGCAGTGTTTGATGCGGCTCAATCAAACGGAGTGCCCATCGCTCAAGGTCGTCGAGGCGTTACCCAAGTGCGGCAATATGTGGCTCGATGTGGGTGAGCTGTGCGAGGCTCAGCCCGTGACTCCGGTTGCGCGTGGCCGCGGTCATTGCGGGACATGGTATTATACCGATAACTGCGGGCCTCATGACGTCTACAGGAATGTTTACTGCCTCCGCCCACCAGCTCCGCCGAGGCCTCCCCTCCGCCCGCCGTGGCCTCCATTACTCCCGCCGCCGCCTCCCAGCCCGCCGCAGCCTCCGATGCGGCCGCCATCGTGGCCACCCACGCCACCGTGCCCGCCGCCTTGGCTTGAAGCGCATGGAATGAGTATGCTCCTGCCCTTTGGACTCGTGCTGACGGGCGTCATTTTCGTCTTGATTGCCGGGGTACAGGTGCTCTTGGGCCGCCGAAGGCGGCGGCACGGTCGACGGGTCGCCGCCGAAGTGCACGCGCACGAATTGGCCTTCACCAAAACGGTCCGCGCGCTTCCGCTACGAATCGTCGGTGGCGACACGGCGGGAAAACCGGCCACCACCGTCGCAGATGGCGAGGCGCAGGAGGACGTTTGCTGCCCTGTGTGTCTGGGGAGCTTTGATGTTGGCGATGAGCTGCGCACGCTGCCCTGCAAGCACGAGTACCACGTCAAGTGCATTGACGAGTGGCTCATCGGCAAAGGGCGCAAAGTTGGGTTAGACGACTTGCCTGCGTGCCCGTTGTGCAAGGCGGTGCCGATTGGCAATTGCGCCGCCGCCGGCGGCGATTAGAGCCGTGACGGCACTGATGCTGACCTTCGTTGAGTGAACGCTAAATGTTTCTAGGTTGGCCAAGTGTTTCATGCTCGATGCTGTTTTGGGCGAATGGTAGAGAGCGTTGTTAAATAAAGTAAAGTAAAGTAAGGCCTTAGAGCTTAGTACTTTTTAGTATAATTAACTGTAAAGCCATATATGTTAAATTTTCCGTGTAAGGGATTTGGTAAATTGCTGCTGCTGCTGCAGTAAAGCTAATTGTTAATTAAGGTATACGGTATAGGTAGGGGGACGACACGCGTCACACACCTCACTGGCGCTCACACGTGATCGAGAAAGAACGAGCGAACCGCGTTCACGAATAAAGCCGTAAAGCCGTAAAACGGTTGTAGAGTTAATAGAGAGAAGAGGGACTGTGCGACGGCGGACACGGCACACGGGGGATCTGTGTGGAAAAGATCTCTGGGTTCTGGCTTTGGCCCCTGTGGTTAAGCCGGCCGCTGCAAGCAGCATCTACTTTACAATGTTGCAAAATACAAACCGCGACTCAAACCTCAAAGAACAAAGGTCAAAGCCCAAACCGAGATGCGAGAACCACACAACCAGCACGCTCTTCCTTTCCTTCTCTCAGCACTCAGGGTACGGGAGACGCGCTGTCACGAACCGTTAAATCCTTATACACCTATGTTCCGACTACACTTTATTATCGACACTCGGGCCTAAAGTAAACAGTAGCACTATCTTCTCTTCGTCCTACTTGTGCTGCGGCCGCTTGCGGCCGAGCTGCCCCCGCCCCCCCGCCCCCACATGGCCGAGCGCGTCATCGGGCCCCAGACCCAGGCTGCCGCTCGTAGTGCTCGCGAATCATGCTGCGCAGCACAATGTTTGCGGTGAGCTCCTTGTGCGCCAGGGGCTGGCCGGTGAGCGGCGAAGTGTCGTGGTCCCTGAGCCAGTACTCGATGGCATGCCGCTCGTACGTCTGCCCGTCTTGCGTCACCACCGGCTCCTCCATGAGTTCCTGCGTGATGGGGCAAATGAACGCGGGCGGAAGGTTCTCCTCACGACCGCGCCTGCTGCCGCTCACTGCGGACCGGTTGGTGGCAGCGGTGGCGGCGGCGGCGGCGGCGGCGGCGGCAGCGGCAGCGGCGGCAGCGCCTGAGCTGCCTGCGGCAGCGGCGAAAGAGGACTGGGGGCGCTGCGTGCTCGGTGGTGCGCGATGCTCACGCAAGGTGTGCGTCTCAGCGCTCCGGGTAGTGGTCTGCGATCTCCATCCTTGCAAGGGGTCTATCATAGCGACGGCACTGGCTGCAGCGCCGGCGCAGGGCGCAAGTGGCGACCAGCCGGGCGCGGGCCGGCCGGGCGCGGACCCCGCGTTGGGGAAGGCGGGAGCGGGAGCGGGAGCGGGAGCGGCGGCGACGGGCGCACCGCGCCTGGAGGAGGCTGCGGCGTGGTGCGAGCGGTCTTGCTGGGTGACTGCTGCAGGCAAAGGCGTGGACCCGGCCCACGCAGCTCGCGCAGCGGCTTGCGCTGCGCTTGCCGCACCCACCGCACCCGGCGCGCGGGCAGATGCAGCCATGGGCGCAATGGCGCGGTGCGGCCCACGGGCGGGCGGCCGCTCCTCGAGCGGTACGGCCTCGTTCCCCGACAGCCGCCGAGCCCCAGGCCGCGGCGGAAGCGCCCTGCCCTCGCCGGCGGGGGACGCTGCCACCGCCGCCGCCGACACGGCCATGTCGCGAGACGAAGGCGCGGCACGTGCGAACTGCTGCTCCGTGCTTTCCGAGGAGGGCGGGCACGCGCGCTCCTGCTCGAGCGCGCGCGCAGCACGCCGCTCGGCCCTCGCCGCCTCCTGAGGTTTTCGCCGCTTCCGCTTGTCCGCAGCTTGCGGACCTGCGGCCTGCTTCTCTGGGGCCGGCTGGTCTGCGGCCTTGCCCGGTGCCTCCTTTGGCTCGGCGGCAGGTGGGGGCGGGGTCTGAGCCACGAACGGGGCCAAGTCCAGGGCCGGGGCCTCGGCGCCCCTGGTGGGCTCCGATGTACCAGGCGCCACCTTAGTCTCAGCCTCACCCTCCTCCGGCCTCGCGTCTTGCACCTTGGCCTCCTCTGGCGGCGGCGGCGGCGGCGGCGGCGGCGGCGGCGGCGGCGGCGGCGGCGGCGGCGGCGACGGCGACGGCGAAGGCGGTGCCTCCTCTACGGTTGGGGCGGCGCTCACCGGCCGTCCCTCAACGACGGGTGGCGTTTCGTCCGTCGGTGCCCGTCCATGATCCGCCGCGGCCTCGTCGGTGGCTGTGGCCTCGGCCGGCACGGTCGCTGAGAGGTGGGCCAGTGGCACACGGTGCAGCCCGTAGGCAACTGCTGCCGCCGCCGCCGCCGCCGCCGCCGCCGCCGCTACGGCCGTCGCCGCTGAGGCAAGCCCAACGCGCCTGGGGGAGAGGAGAGGCACTGTGACAGGCGAGTGTGAGACGGAGCGAGGAGTGGGGGGCGCCAGGCGTGGCGGGGTTTGCGCACAGAGTGCTCGGCGGCACCGCCCAGAAACGGCTGCGGCGCACGAGGACCATTGCGCCCAGCACGACACCCGCACGACGGGCTAGCGTCAGGGCGCGCTCCCTCGAGGCGGCTTGCTTCGCGGCAATTTTGCGGGCTCTCGCCTCTTCCTTCTTCACGGTTTTCCGCTGGTTCTTGGAAGAACGGACCGCCACCGGCTGGACGCCGACCGCCTCCAATGCGATCTTCGTGGCCTCCTGGAAGGCCGGCTGCACTGCGGGTGGCTCCTCGCTTTGCCTTGGCTTGGACCGGGGTGGCGTCCGCTGGCGGAGTGTCCTCGGCTCCGGCGGCGTCCGCCCTCGGTCGCCACCGGCACCCCACCTGTCCAGGGGTCCGGGGCCCACCGACATCGATCGCTGCGAGAGGATCGAGCCGGGCCCCGACATCAACCGCCCGGCTCGATGACCGTGACAGACAGAACGCCTGGTTCCCGCCGCTTGCAAGTCCCGCGCTGAAGACACCCGGGGTGGCACCTGGCGAACGTGAACTCCTTATCTAGTGAAGCTACTGTACATGCAGTTTTTGTAGTCAAACTTACTCGTCGGTTTCAGCGGTCAGCAAGCACCCACGCTGGTGAGGCTGTGCGGACCTCCG
>MDSY01100764.1_pt1 | contig 10229 bp, 7 predicted proteins | sample 811131 | NCBI WGS metagenome assembly MDSY01 (sample SAMN05326643, study PRJNA326480) | marine metagenome | isolation source: seawater | place: Atlantic Ocean: South West | collected 2010
AGAGAGGAGCAGAGGGAGCGGCAAACCCTTGGACAAAAAATGATGCAGACGTGTAGCAGTGTGCACGATGCGGACGCGTTCTGGGAGGTCAACGGATCTTGTCGCACATTCGGAAGGCGTGAATTATCTCGGCCGTCGCATGCCAGCTGCGAGCAAGAGCGCATTTGTGAGTCTGGTTTTCCAAGAGGCGCCTAGAAACGCCAGAGTTCTTAAATTTTTGGGTCGACCGTCCGAGGAACGGCCGTTTTGCGGTCAGCTCACTCGTGCAAACGGGGGCTACCTCACGACCACGATCGTCACCGAGCTGCCCCGGACGGATGCGCTGCAGGACTTTTACCTGCAGCTGGATGCGCTGCTCCCCGTGTTCGAGCTATACGTCGTTTACGACGACAGAGGCGACCTCATCGAGGTGCAGATACTTAGAAACGGGGACACGGAGCGTCGACTCGACACGCTCGAGGTATCCGAAACGGGTCTCGACACGGCGCTATCGAGCCTCTTGAGCGACCATGCCCCGTTTGTGGTTGTTCACGCGGGGCCCACGGGTTCCAGACTCAACGAATCGCCACGATCCTGGTTGAATTGCATCGAAACCGGCCCCATCGAGCTGTTTTCTCCCCAAGAGGTGTCGCTCGGAACGCAAATGGGGCTGCACCTCTCGAGCTGGTGCATCACCCAGCTGACTCACCAGTGTCGGTCGTGCGCTCGTCCTGGCGGCTACATCTTGTCCGGTCCATCTCGCGTCACCAGGATGACGATCCTGTCGTGGCTGCTCTCACCGAGCAAAGCACCACCGGACGCGGCACCGATGCTCTTTCCATCAACCGGTTCGCTTGTGGTCGTGCCCGAGTCTCGGGTCCACCTGTGGAAGGATCACCTCGGGCCAGACGTGTTGATTGCAGAGAGACACTCCCTCGCCGGCTTGAAGCTCCTCGACCTGCTCTGCCACGCGTACGTTTTGGTGACAAAGGAAGCACTCGTGGACCACGCACTGCAGTGCGCAGAGAGCCGCGTGGCCAGCGCGGCGGCGTACCTTCGGTCGCGGGGCATCACGCTCGTGCGTCGCGCCAGGAGCTCCGGCACACCAGTGTGCGAGATCGACGCGTGCTTCCACGCCGTTCACTTTCAGCGGCTCGTCGTCGAAGACGTCTCTTGCGACATGGCATCGGTCAGCAGTACCATCCATGCGTACACGAGGGTGGGCCTGAGTGAAGATGGGCAGTTCTTTGCGGATCGAAGCTACCTGCCCTTTACGGACCTGCACCCAGATCTGCTCAAGCTCGAGAACACCGGTTGTGTGCACCGGTCACTGGAGATGGTGGTGTACCCAAAGGCCTCTCTCAACCTGTTCCCCTCGAATCCTGTCGTCGTCGGACCGGTGCCGGCCACCCAGCTGATGTCTCTCACAATGAGCGCACCGTCCTTTCTGTCGCGGCTCACCCCGGACGCGCTTGGCCAGTTCACCGAATACGGCAGGGGCCGACTCCGTCAGTCGCCCGTCGAGTGCCCGATATGCTTTTCGAACAAGGGGCGAGCCTTCATGCCGTGTGGCCACGCCTTCTGCTATGAGTGCTCAGAGAAGCTCCCGGTCGAGTCGATCAGCATGGCGATCCAGAGGACACCCGTGGTGATTCGCCAGTGCCTCATCCGCCGCTGCCCGATATGCCGCTCTCGCTGCCAGCACATCTACTCGAAGCGAGTGCGCGCCCAGCGTCGCCAGAAGCTCGTCGCCAAGCTCGTCCGAGGAGCCACGACCAGTCAAGTGTGGGTCTGTTCGCACTGGACGGCCGCGCTGGATGAACTCGCGCCGTTTGTGCAGTCGGACACAAAGGATGTGACGATGCACCGAATCGATCAGTCCGCCATATTCCCCGCGTCTGGAGAGGATATCACGGTCGTCTGGGTGCACCCGCCGTGCTTCTACACTCCAAATCTGGACATGCTGAACATGACTCGCGCATACAACGCCGCAGGGCATCAGTACCGAAACTTGCACATCGTGTGCGCCGACGCGGCCCCCGAAATCAACGTCCTCAACGAGCGTTTTAGAAGAGCATCCAAACGGTCTGTGATACCGCGTGAGTGATTATATGCCAAATTTTTTGTGTGTTAGTCGTACAAACATGTTAAATACCGATTACGGCAAGGGTGGCAAGGGCCTCGGCAAGGGCGGCGCCAAGCGCCACCGTAAGGTGCTCCGCGATAACATCCAGGGCATCACCAAGCCCGCGATCCGCCGCCTCGCCCGCCGCGGCGGCGTCAAGCGGATCAGCGGCCTCATCTACGAGGAGACGCGCGGCGTGCTCAAGGTCTTCCTCGAGAACGTGATCCGCGACGCGGTCACCTACACCGAGCACGCGCGGCGCAAGACCGTCTCGGCGATGGACGTGGTCTACGCCCTCAAGTGGCAGGGGCGCACCCTCTATGGATTCGGTGGGCCAACGGTCCCGCCGGGCAAGCCCGAGAAGAAGAAGAAAAAGCGTGGGGCATTCGACGAGGGCAACTACGACGACGACGCCATCGCGGCGTCGCAGCAAGGGCCGTACATCGAAGAGGTGGTGTCTCGCGGCAACAAAAAAAAAGCTGAAGCCTCAAAGTCTTCAAAGTCGGCCCGCAAAAAGAACGAGAATAAGGGGCGCAAGAAACGCAACAAGAAAGGATCATTCACGCTCGTCTCCATAATCGGAACTGGAAGCGGCAAACGCGCCAAACGCGTTTCGGATGCAAAGGAGGTCGCCGCACAACGCGCTGCGTCAGAGGCACATTATCGTGCGGCGGGTGCAGCGCCCGAACGGCGAGCGCCCAAACTCGGTGAGAGCGAATGGTACCGACGAATCTTCAACGGCTTGGAACGGGAACAATTGCCTCCAGTTTCCGCCGCTAACAGCGGCATCACCAGGATCCGCTTTGAGGATGCGTTTCCGGCCTGCCGCACGATGACATACCCCAAGATGCTCGCCTACCGTTTGCCAGATGGCAATTTGGTGTCGGAGCCGTGTATGATAGTGTACCAACACACAACGACGGTTCAGTGTGACGCGGGTCAGTGCCAATGGGAGAAGGCATGGGAAAAAAACTTCAGCCTGATTCTGGAGTTGAATGAAGCCAAGTTGGACCTGGCGAATGTGACCACGTCGGGGAGGCGACTCGTCCAATTCATCGCGACACTCTCTAATTTGAACAGTTACGACCCTACTCGTAATATACATATATATCATCACCACTACTACTATATTGAAGAGATGATTCGCAATTTCATGTTGTGGCTTCACAACGAGCACTACACAATTGGGATAAACAGCGTGGTGCAAGAGTCACAGGAATCTCAGAATTACCTCCCCGCTCGTGCCGGAATGACGTTTGCGGTGGGAACAGCGCCCAGAAGTTTGGACGGTAACTATGTTAGATCGAACAACACGTTTGCTCACTACTTCACCGAAGAGCTCAACCGTGAGCTGCGCTTGGACAAAGGCATCCAAGGGCTCATCCCTTCGCCTACTAAGCTCTGCCGAGCGGAAACAGATACAGGGACAATGTCGGAGGACGAACTCCAGTCAGTCATCGATGCACTGCAAGCACAGTTGCCCGACGTTGATCTGACGCCCAAAACGCCGATACGCGACGCGCTTTCGAATCGTGAACACGGAACGACATGGGCGGATAACGTCCGAGGCAATCTTCAGTTGTTTGCAAGAAAGGATGAGGAGTTTGCTTCCAAGCGCGCCAAATTTACTCGCCGGGACATGTGCCGCATCATCGTGGCGGCGAGCAAAATATACCAGTACCGCAATGAAGATCAGCTCGACTACGAAGTGATGAGCTTTGATCCGAACGAAACGTGGCAATCAGACGCCGGGGTCGCAGACTCCAGCGACGAGGAGGCGTCGTTGGTCGACAGATTTTCGTCTGGAGACGATGCTCACGGCACCGGAAATCTATTGCATCGCCTCGTCATTGCCGTGCAGCTCTTCTTTGGGGTGGTGGACTCCTACTGCATGAACAAAGGCATATACCGCAAAGACAACACCGATGGACACCGACCAGTGACAACACCGATGGGCGCGGGCCAGAAGCTCAGCAACTTGGATGCCAACGGACAGTACAAGAGAGCCGTGGATGAACACGGGACGGTGCTCGACACCTATGGGCCCAACCAACAGCTCATCCACGCTTTGGCTCACATGGTCGCGACAAGGCTGCGCAAACGAAGGACGATCGAGAACGAGCTGCTAAAGTTCCTGAACACGAAATTGGGCTACCCATTGTTTCTCAAAACGCAAAAGGTCGAGATGAGCAACATCTATCGTGAACTCCAACGCCAAACCTCCTGTGCACTCTACTCAACTCACCCCGCATACGACCACTTGGACGAGATGGTACTGAATCTGCCCACGAGTCCCGAGCGCTGCCTGAGCGTATGGATCGATCAGGAGTCCTGCGCGATCCCGGCATCGATCATGATTTGCGTCATGCGCTACCTTTCTTCTGAAGATCATGCCGAAGAGCTCCACACCGACATTCGCCGTATGTGCCGAATCATAAAAAACATCTCCTTTGCACACGAGGAGATCGATTTCTCCATCGTTGAAAACATCATAATAGGGACCGACGTCTTGAAACAAAGGAGTCTTACTGATCATGCGGCGGGCCAAGATGCTGCCATCGCAAAGCATTTAGCGGTGGAGTCCGCGCGCTTTCGCCAATCGAAAATCAGCAACGTGTTCACACCTCTGCAAATCGGTGCCTGGCATGGGCGAAAATACCAGTGCGGACGTGTTAGACAGCCTTCCACGTAAATAGGATTTTCTCCTCACTTGAAGTAAGTAAAGACATATGCCCCCTAAGCCCCCTAAGCCGCTCAGCGTCGTGGAGCTGCTGACGCTCTACACTCTGGTCCCGCTCATCTTTGCGAGCATCTACGGAATGAACATTCCGCTCCCCTTTCAGGATCAGTCGTGGGCCTTCTGGCTGTTTGTCGGCGCGTGTATCGTCTGGTTTGCGGTCGCGACGGTGATTGTCCTGATGCGCTCGAAAGCGTCGCGATGAAGAGAGCGTCACTTTTTTTCGTCGCCCTAGCTGCAAACCCGATGGCGTGGCTTCTCGTGATCTTGCTGCTCGCCTTCATCGCCCTGCTCGTCACTTCCTTCGTGTTGGGACCTCCTCCGGCGGGGAAGCAATACTCGTCCACCGAGGGCTACATTCGACTGGCCACGCTCGCCTGCTTCCTGCTCTTGCAGATCATGCTCGTCGTCGGGGTGTGCTCCGCCCACGCAAAGCACCATCGGCACCGAAGGTGATCATTTCAGACGCCTGGCTGCCTAGAGGTGCGTTTGGAAATCGACGCTCGAACACCTTTTTTCCCGACATAAGGTAAACACATCCCCAAATGACATCCCTTGGCTCCACGTTCTGCTCAGGTTCCTCCGGCTCTGGTGCTCTTACTCAGCTTATTGCCGTGGGCGCCTTGGATCAGTACCTCACTGCGGGGTCCAATTTCACCTTCTTTAAGGTGAAATACAACAAGCACACCAACTTTGCGATGGAATCGATCGGTCAGCCCTTCAACACCGCGGTCGCCTTTGGCGCTGAGGCACAGATTACGCTTAATAGGAGTGGTGATCTCATCTACTTCATGTACGTGGTGATCGACCTTCCGGCCATCTCGGCGTGCGCTGAGGACAGCAACCCGTCGTGCCCCGGCATCCAGCCGTCGCAGTTCCCGCGCTGCAAGGACGCGTGCGACCCGTGCAAGACGAACGACCAGAACGCGTATGTGGATTACCTGTCCCAGATTGACGACGACGCCGACATCTCAACCGACAAGTGGGAGCGTGCGCACGGGCGTTGGCTGCGCGACAACTATGGCGGCTGCACTCAGTACGACTGCTGCAACGACCAGGACGAGTGCGTCGAGAACATGTGCACCACGCACGACGGCGTGTGGGCTCACTGGGTCAACTCGGTCGGCATGTTCCTCATTCGCGCGGCGCGGATTGTTATTGGTGGCTCGACCATCGACACCCTCTACTCCGACTTTCTGTTTATTTGGGAGGAGCTTACTGGCAAGTCAGGACGCCGCCTGGTGGAGATGGTTGGAAAGAGGTACAGCCGCTCGACGCTTGTCTGCGATTCCCGTATTCGCCGCACCCTCTACATCCCGCTCCCTTTCTGGTTTACCCAGCACTCGGGCCAGGCGCTCGCGCTTGCCTCGCTCCAATTCCACGGTGTTCAGATTCACATTGAGTTCGAGCGCCTCGAGCGGTGCATCGTCACCAGCGACACCTCCCGCGGCCCGGTCGTCGTGCGCAACTGCGCGACCGCGTGCTGCCTCAGCCCGGCGGACCTGTCGGCGTGCCTCGAGACGACGTACATCTATCTGGATACCGACGAGCGCTCGCGCTTCGCCACCAACCACTACGAGACCCTCATCACGCAGACGCAGTCTTTCATGATGCAGACGTGCAACTCGCAGGTGCGCATGCAGCTCAACTTCAACCATCCTGTGTTGGAGCTTCTCTGGATTGTCCGTCGTAAGTGCAATGAGAACTGCAATAACTGGTTCAACTACAGCGGCATCGACGGCTTCGACCCGGTCGTCTCGGCCGCCCTGTACCTCAACAACCAGTCGCGCTTCTCGTCAAAGCCAGGAGTGTGGTTCCGCTTGGTGCAACCGTACCAGTTCCACTCTAACATTCCTGACTGCTTCATCTACGTCTACTCATTCGCACTCTACCCCGAGGACCCCACCCCCTCGGGTTCGTGCAACTTCTCGCGCATTGACCATGTGGATCTTGCCCTGCAGCTCCAGGAAGGCCTGGGCAAGGAGCAGGTCACGATCATCGTGTTTGCGCGGAATTGGAACGTGCTTCGCTGGATGTTCACATCAAGGCGAAAACAGCAGGCTGCGGAGTCGCGAGGCTCCAAAGGAACTGTGAATCAACACAGTGCAGTGGTACCTGCTAGTCGGCTTGCGTGCCGGGCTGAGCGTCCCTTTGGGCGCTTAAGTGGCCGCAAGTGGTACGGGGGTGACAGCCCCCACCTAAACGCGATCATGGTCGCGTGAACAGGCAACATTGGTGAAAACGGTCAAAAGTCGGAGAGATTAGCCCTCTCTACGGCCAAGACCGTCGGATACCGCACATCGGAAACGGTGTGCAAATGGTGTTCGCTAACGACTGGGTCACCGATGGGTTTCCTAAGTCCTCTCTCGAGAGGATATGGAGGCTTAATGTACAGTCTGGCCTCAGCAAGTGCTCCCAAAAGGAGTGCGAGTTGAGCTTGTGTGATCGGAAGAGCTTGAAAAGAGCTCCCCGGGAAGCACAGGAAGTGGAGTGCAAGACGCACTCCGCTTGAACTACCGTTCGTGAGGGGCTGGCCGGCCTCGCGTATGCTAACTAAGTTGCGCGTGTCCTGGCAAATGAAACCATTCTGTAGCAACGAAACGACGTACGACAGCTTGTCCTATGCATATGACAAGATGTCGATGTTTAAGCACGTCGCGCCGAACAGTTTTTTTGCGGTCAAATTGTGTGGCCGACTGTTCCAGTTAAACTATCGTGCCTATATACAAGTGCCTACATCATGGTCAGACATAAACATCGTGTATCGAATCTGGGTCGATACTGCAACTCCTGTGGAATCGTGTATACACCAACAAAGGCACCGAATGGATATGCGTACGTTATGATCAAGAAACTGCATTTGCTCCTCCATCGCCTTATCGCCAAGGCCTTTCACCTTCCTCGCCAGCCCGACCAGATCGAGATTGACCACATCGACGGCGACTCTTCGAACAACCGTTTGACGAACCTGCGTTGGGTGACGCACAAAGCCAACATGCGTTACCAGGTCGACCTCTCCAAACGCAAGTCGAACGCACCCAAACGCAGCAAGCCCGTCATGGGTCGTAAGTTGGGAGAGGAGGAATGGGCCACGTACTCCAGTGCATGCGACGCGGCGCGAGCTCTGAACGTATCGCAGGGGAACGTCTCGGCCTGTTGCGCCGGTCGGTACACAAACACGGCTGGTTTCGAATTCAAGTTTGCTCTTCCGAGTGATCCACCACTCCTTGAAGGCGAAGAGTGGCGCAGCGTTCCTGGGACATCGGGCGCCGCAGTCTCCTCGCTCGGTCGTTTCCGAAACGCAAAGGGGTTGGTGACGCGACCAAGCTCGATGAAGGATGGGTATATTCAGGTTGGTTTCGACCGCAAGACACATCGGCTCCACCGCGTCATCGCAGAGGCCTTCGACCTTCCATGTCTTTCCGGTCAGACGGTGGTCAATCACAAGGACCTGAACCCCCGCAACAACACCCTGTCCAACCTCGAGTGGGCGTCCCCCGAGGAGAACACGCGACACTACTTTGCAACCGCGCTGCCGCACAAGAAGCGCGGCCGTGTGCAAGAGGAGCCTCTCATGCTGGACGGAGAGGAGTGGGCGGACGTCGAAGTTGGTGAAGAAAATACGCAAGAATAGGAGACGTTAAGTTCCCCCACTAAGATCGCATCGGTCTCAAAGCTGTGCAACACGCGCGCCTCGCTGTCTTCGACGCAGCAGGCCCTCGAGGCCGAGATGGCCAAGTGTCGCCTCCTCAGCGCGGTCTGCCACTCGAAGGAGACGCGGAGGCGCAACACCGTAGAACCATAGCACGGGTTTCACAAATGCTACCTCCTCATCCATCGCGCGAAACTTTGGAATTTTTTATTCCATTGGAATTTGATTAAATTACGCGACTCACAGACTAAATGTTTTTCGTCCGTCTCATGCGAAACATGTGTGCAGAGTTGTAAGGAATGTCCCGGCCGGGAGGATGGCGAAGCCATCCGACTGACGCTGCGCGTCCTGACGATGATTTCACTCAACAGCGATCCTCTCGCCAGGCAAAAGGGAAACGGACGCAAAATAACAAAGATGTGCGCAACCGTGATCGCACACGTGCTCCAAGCACGCGACGAAGACGAGGGCCGTGGAAGGAGGGACAGCCTCATTCGCTTTGCGGACAGCTCGGCGGTGGGCGCTCGGCTGCTGCAGATGCATCTGCCTCCTTAGAGTCAGTGGCGCCAGTAGCGGGATCGGAGACAGGCGCAGAAGTGGAATCGGCTTCAGGGACGGCAGTAGTGGGATCGGAGACGGGCATGGAGCTGGAATCGAGGAAACGCGTCCAAAGCTGGCAAAGCTCTTTTGCGCAGGGACGCTTCTCGGGCTTGATCTGCAGGCACCGATCGAGGACGGCGAGAAACTCGGTGCTGAAGAACGTGCGCTGCTGTCTGAAGGCGAGGATGCTGCCATCCTTGACATTGGCGCAGATCTCGTCGGCGACGGCCTTTGACGCGGGAAAGCGGCCCGCGCAGAGCGCGAACGCGCAGATGCCGATAGACCAGACGTCGGCCGCGCGACAGTGGAACCACGGCTCTAAGAACATCTCGGGAGCCGCATATTGCGGGCTTCCGGACGCGATGTAGCTCTTGCCGTGCGAAGGGATGCGGTAGGAGAGGCCAAAGTCGCAGAGGATCGGCTGTTTTTTTGAGTCGATGAGCATGTTCTCGGGCTTGATGTCCATGTGAGCGATGTTCTTGTCGTGCAGGTGCGACACAGCGGACGCGATCTTAGTCATCAGCTCGGCAACCTCGTGTTCGGAGAGGACGCCGCCGGCCTTTGTGACGTAGTCGAACAGATCACCACCGGAGTAGAAGGGGAAGACAATACCGCTTTCGATGTAGCTGACCGGCTTGACGATGTGGTCGTGACCGCCCTGCTCGTTGACCTCCTTCAACACAGACTCTTCATGCTGACGGCAGCGCGGTGTCGCAAAGCGCTTCAGCGCGTAGACGTCTTGGACGTTGTCCCTGCGCGCGACCTTGGAAACGACGCCCTGTGCACCGACGCCGACGTTCTCGTCGAGTATCACCCATCTGCAGGGCGACGTGTCCCGTTTGCGTTTGGCGGTGGCGGGTGTGGACTCGGTGCGCATTGAAGACGGCGTCAGTGCCTAACGGTGCCTAGCGACCCCCAGGGCGGGAAAACGGCCGAAACCGCGTCCGATGATTTGACCGCAAAATGGTGCGCCTCGGCGCAGAAGCATGCCGGCCAGGTGCGACGACACACCGTGCTGTCACATGTCGTGGAGCGCGCACGCCGACGCCCACTCGTGCGTCACGTGCGTCCTTCTGTTCGTGAGCATGAGCTACCTCATGCTCGGAGACCGGGTTGTCGTGGCGGTCGTCCTCGTC
>MDSY01144182.1_pt1 | contig 10227 bp, 7 predicted proteins | sample 811131 | NCBI WGS metagenome assembly MDSY01 (sample SAMN05326643, study PRJNA326480) | marine metagenome | isolation source: seawater | place: Atlantic Ocean: South West | collected 2010
AGCATAATGTTGAACAGTTCTTGAACCCATTACTTCAACAACAAATTCGCCAGTTGTAGGTACAATTACATCTCCAGTGTCAAGAGGTGCGTATGGGTCCATTTCACAATGGAATGATACCATAGGAACGTCACCAGCTTCAAGCCATGAAATATCAGCAAGTGCTCCACCTAAATTAAACGCCATATTTATATCATTACTGTAAGTAGGGTTATTAGGTATATTCCAAAGTTCAGTTTGACCTGTAGGAGAAGCAAAATCAGGTAAGTATGTAGAATCCGTTCCATCAGGATTTCCGAAAAATAGTGGATAAACATAAGGACTTGGAGGTGCAGTGTTAAAATTAATAAATTTAGGAAGCATTAATTCAGTTCCAGGATTATTTAGAGTTGCGTATCCTAAAGATATATAAGCTCCTGTCCCTTGCCCTCCTAATACTATTTTTTCAGAGTTAATTCCATGTGGGTTTCCATTGTCTTCAGTCATCCTAATATATCTAACCAATGCTTTAGCATCTTGTATTCCTCTGTAAGCAGCCTGTAAAAGAGAAGATGTTCTTACATCTTGGTCAGTAGAAGTTGGATTCCATCCTAAACGATTTTCCATAGCAATTGCTACATATCCCATCTTTGCCCATCTGCTACATTGTTCAACTATTGAAAAATCTAATTTAGATCCTGTTGCTTGTCCATTAAGAACAGGGGGTAAAAAACTGCCTGTATGTACTAAAATAATTACAGGACGGTTAACTACACTATCTCCCGCTGGCTCATACATATCAAATTTTAATGTTGCAGGTCCTGGAGGTAATCCTTGCAGCAATGGTAAAATACTTATGTTAGTAGCGTAATCTATATCGCTAGTAACAGTGACTGATGAAAAGACATCATCAAGATATCTAGTTTGTGCACTTGATGTAAATCCTAAACTTATTAAGGCAATAGCAAGTGTCGATTGTAAAATTCTTTTCATAATTATAATGGTTAGTTAGTATATAACAAAAATACAAAAAATTAATTGAGTTCAAAAAGCAGAGAACAATAAGACATTCTTCCTATGAAAGGTCCTCCATAAACTTCAAAATGTCTATTATTGAGTAAATTTGAAGAGCCAATTTTTAAAGTGGTATTTAGTTCAGGGATTTTTTTGCTTAACTGTATGTCAACCAAATCATAAGTTGGCACATTTCCTGTAAACTGTGGTGATCCTTCATAAGTATACCCCTCAACCCACTTATAATTAATACTAAAACTAAAACTTCTTAAAAAAGATTTTGAATTAGAAAAATGAATATCTCTTCCAGAAAAGCCTAAATTATATTTATGTTCTGGAGTATTGTATGCAGGAATAATTGGGTCTTCTATTCCCTCTTCATTAAGTTTATTCCAAGAATAATTCCCGTTTAAGGAATACTTTGTATGTATGTAATAATTTACCCCTATTGATGCACCTTGAGTAGTTACGGTATTTTCAGAATTTGCAGCCATTCGATAAGCCTGTATAGAAGGAACAGATACTTCATAAGCACCTGTAATTGTATCGTTAACTAGTGTATTAAATTTAGCACCAATTTTATATCCAATAAAATCAGTATATTCAGTATAATAATAATTGGCGTCAATATAAAATTTATTAAATAATGTAGTTCGATATCCAATTTCAGCAGACTTTGCTTTTTCAGGTTGTATAGGTTTTACACTAAAGAAATTTAAACTGTCTTTAGATGGAAATAAGGGTAAAAGATAATTAATTAAAGATTCGATAGTAACTAAATTTTCTCCATAATCAGTGCCATGTCCATTTAGATTTCCTATTAAGATTGCTCTTCCTACGTTGTAGAATAAATATTGATCAGCTAAAGTTGGATTACGAATAGCTGAAGAAATTGAAAAACGAATGACATCTTTTTCAGTTGGCTTGTACACTAATGATGCCGCAGGAGAAAAGTTTAAATCAAAATTTTCATTTTTATCTGCCCTTATAGTTGCACTTAACTTTAATATATTTCCTAATAAATCAGTCTCAATTCCAGAATATACTCCAGCCTCATTATTTATTATGCTAGTTGAAGTATCCATAAATAAACTTCCTTTTGTGTCGGGATTATATTGCCTAAAATTAGCTCCTATTTTAATAGTTGCAAAGTCAGGATTAAATTGGTATTCCGTATGAATATGACTTAAGGCAGATTTATCATAAAAACCAGTGCCTCCATCTAATGGAATTTTTGATGTGATTTCTGCTAATTTTTTGTTAAAAGCGTCTGTTCCTGGTACTAATCTGCCTAGAGTCGAATCGGTTTGAGCTCTTGTAGTATTGTGATATGCAATAATGACGTCGGTATTAGCATTAATGACAGAATCAGTTAAATTGGAAAAGCCATCTTGGGTTAATACGACTCCGTTTACAATGTAGCTGTAATAGAATCCCGCTGTATTAATGTCAACAGAGTCTAATTGAGTTAAAAATTCAAAGTTTATATCATCCCACGTGAAATCCCAATTGCTTTTGTAAGAACCATTGCCTGAATACCAGACATTATTTGTCTTGCCTTGATTTTCTTGCAATTTAATTGCTGTAAATACAGCATCATATGAATCTCCAGCATCTTCCGAAGTTTTATAAGCTCTAATAAAGAATTTATCCTTTTGCCTAACTTCTAATTTATTCTGCCAAAACTGAATATTTTTAAGGCTAAAACGATTATCACCTTGATAAACAGTTGTGCCTGTACTGTAATTTGTTCCATAAATAAACTCAGTTTTAGTATTTAACATGTAGTGTACAGAAGATTGAGCTTTTAAATTTCTAGTGTTATAATCAACTATATCGCTTTCTAAATATCCTGTTCTGTGAAATTTTCCTAATCCAGGAAAATTGAATATCTTATCATTAAAACTATCCCGTGTATCATTTAGATTGCCTCCTGTATCTTCATCTCCATAACGATTTACTGCATCATATCCTCCAGGGTTATTACTGATAATGGTTCCATCAACTGCCGCCATATTATCTGCTTCCCAATCTTGCGCTTTCATATAAGAAAGGTTAATTTTAAATGCGAAAATATCTTTTCCTAATTTGTTCTGAAATTTTTCAGCATATCTAATAGAGTTCTCAAACAATTGACGTTCTCCAAATTTATATTGAATTGAAAGTCCTTGCTGAATGAAAGGGTTACGTGTAGTCATGCTTATTACTCCATTGAAAGCATTAGGGCCATAGTAAGCCGAACTAGCACCTTGTATAATTTCAACTTTCATTATATCAAGTTCTGATGATCCTAAAAAGTTTCCTAAAGAAAAATTTAGCCCCGGAGACTGATTATCTACTCCGTCAATAATTTGAAGTGAACGTACAGGTGAAGTGCTATTAAACCCTCTTGTATTAATTACTTTAAAACCTAAGCTAGCTGCTGTAATATCTACCCCTTTAAGTGCTCCTAAGGCATCATAAAAATTAGCAGATGGAGTTTCTTTAATTGAAATCATATCAAGTGCTTCGACAGTAAGGGCAGCCTCTTTCTGTTTTTGGGTAATTCTATTGTCAACTACTCTTACTTCCTTTAAGGTTTTACTATCAGGAAATAAATAGATAGGTTTTGATTTTTGATTTTTTACTTTTGACTCTATAAGTTTATATCCTAAATAAGATACTTCTAAAATAATTGGAAGTTTTCCGGAAATTGAAAGTATATAGTTTCCGTTAATATCAGTCGAAGTGCCATTATTAGTGCCTTTTACAATCACACTAGCACCTATTAAAGTTTCTTTAGTTTGCCCGTCAATTATAGTTCCGCTTAATTGTATTTGAGCATAAGCGGTTTGAATAAGAAATATAAAAGCAAGAAGTAAAATTTTATTCATAAATTAATTTTCAGTAGGTTCGCAAATTACAAATATTAAGTAAAATGGGAGTAGTTTTTAGAAATTCAGAATTTATAAATGAGAAAGATTTAGTAATTAAAAATTCAAATAGAGCTTTTAATTATGGTGATGGTTTTTTTGAAACTATTAAAATAATAAATACAAAGCCTTTTAATTTCCATGCACATTATGATCGTTTTTCTTTGGCATGTGAGGTTTTAAAGTTAAAAAATGAACATACGCTTAGTAGTTTGCTTTCAGTTATTAATCATTTAATTAATCAAAATAATTTAATTAATGGAAGCGTTAAAATGCATGTAAGTAGAGAAGAAGGAGGTAGATATCAACCTAAACACGAAAGCTGTGAATTGATGATTAATACTTGTTCTGGTCTAGGCTTTAAACATAATACCCCTATATCTTTATGTGTATTTTCTGATGAGGTAAAAACTATAGGAAGACTATCTAATATAAAATCTGTTAATGCTGCAGTTTCAGTATTGGGTGCAATTCATGCTAAGGAGCTAGGTTTTGAAAATGCTTTATTGAGGAATACAAAAGGTAATTATATTGAAGCAACTAACTCATCACTGTTTATTATTAAAGATAATGTAATTTATACTCCACCGCTTAGTAATGGTTGTATTGATGGCACTATGAGAGCTTGGTTATTAAATAATGCTAAGATAGTTGAGAAATCGTTAAGCCTGGATGATATCAAGCAGTCAGATGAGGTTTTTATTTCAAATGCTTTAACTGGAATGACAGCAGTAAATGGGGTAGAGGAGACTAGTTTTACTGATTTTAATTATGTTGATGCATTGCAGAATAAACTAATTAGTTTAAGTGAGGATCTTTAGGCATATTAAGCCAAATAGCATAGTCTGGTTTCTGATATCTTATAATCTTATTCCAAAGTTTTTGGGTAGAATACTTCATGCACAAATCATCTTTTAAATTCTCAACTAACCAGCTGTCTTCTCGAATTTCAGTATTTAATTGGTCTTCCCCCCAACCAGAGTACCCCACAAAAAATCGAATCTCATTTTTAGTAATCTTTTTATCTTGCATTAATTTTAGAATGGTATTAAAATCTCCACCAAAATAGATGTTTTCAGTTATTTGTTTTGATTCAGGTATTAGGTTTCCTAAAGTATGAATAAATTGAAGAGATTGTTTTGCTACTGGTCCGCCAATATAAACAGGGAAGTCGCTTAATGGAATATTGTTTAATATTTCATTAAGGTTAATTTTTGTTGGCTGATTAAGTATTAATCCAATACTTTCATCATCATTATGATGAGTAAGCAATACCACACTTTTAAAGAAAATGGAATCGTTAAAAGAGGGTTCCGAAATTAATATTCTGCCTTTTTTGGCTTTCAACATAAAAACATACCTTTGTTTTACTTTTGTAAATATATAAAATGTAACTCAGTATCGCTTATGGATATAAAAAACTTACGCTTGAACTATAAGAAATCAACTATTGATTTTAAGAATTTAGCTGAAAATCCTATTCAACATTTTATGAATTGGTTTGAAGATGCTTTAAAGGTAAATAAGCAGGAAGCTAATGCATGTGTATTATCTACAATTTCTTCAGATAATTATCCTTCATCAAGAGTTGTGTTATTAAAGGAGGTAAACGAAAAGGGCTTTACTTTTTTCACGAATTATAAGAGTAGTAAAGCTAAGGATATTGATGAAAATCAAAATGTAGCTCTTAATTTTTATTGGCCAGAACTAGAGCGTCAAGTTAGAATTTCAGGGATTGCGAAAAAAATTTCTACAAATGATTCTGACGCCTATTTTAAAAGTAGACCAAGAGATAGTCAAATGGGAGCTTGGTTGAGTGACCAAAGTACAGTTATTGGTCTAGATTATAATTTTATGGACACATTAAATTCCTTAGAAATTAAATTCACAGATAAACCTGTTGAACGCCCTTTACACTGGGGAGGCTACTGTATAGAACCTGTTAAAGTTGAATTCTGGCAAGGAAGACCTTCTCGATTACACGATAGATTAATTTACGAAATTGATGGGAACAAATGGAAGCAAAACAGGTTAGCACCTTAATGAATTCCCTTTTTTATTTCTAGTATCTATTATTTTTTCGACTGCAATTTGAAGTATTTTTTTTCTATTTGGGCTGATGATTTGATACTATTTCTTAGCCACTGTAAAAGAGTTTTATCCTGATGTTCTTGTGTCATTCTCCAGTTAACAGCTGAGTTTCTCATCTTATAGGTAAGGTGTTGTAAGCATAGAGAAACAGAAACAGATATATTAAAGCTTTCTGTAAATCCATACATAGGAATTTTCATTCTCCTGTCAGCAAGTTTTAAAGTTTGTTCGCTACAACCTCTAACTTCAGCTCCAAAAATTAAAGCAATTTTTTGATCACTAATTTCAATGTCATACAAATCGCAATCAGCATTGTGTGGAGTGGTGGCAATAACTTGATATCCATCAGCTTTTAGTTTTTCTATTGTTTTAGCTGTATTGTGCTTTTCTTGATTATGTATTGTTGTACTAACCCATTTTTCAGCACCCATTGAAACTTCTGAATCATCATTAAAGATGTTGTCATTTTCAATTACATGTACATCTTGCACACCAAAGCAGTCAGCTGAACGAATAGATGCTGAAATATTTCTTCCTTGAAAAATATTTTCAAGTACAACAGTAATATGTTTAGTTCTTTGTTGAATTTTTTCTTCAAAAAGCAGACGCCTTTCATCCACCACAAATCCTTTTAAGTATTGAACTAAATCATAACTTAAATTACTCATGAGATAAGGAATTTTTCATTGATTTTATTTCCTTGTAAAAACTGCTGAATAGTCATGGGATTTTTACCTTCTGCTTGTAAATTAAGAATAGCAATAGCATTCTTGTTTGTAATTATATGCATGTAGGTCTTATTATCTGTTTTTATACTCAGAATCTTATCAGATTTATTACTAACTACTTCCGATAAATGTAGTTTTATTCTTTTTTGTATTCCTTTATCATCTTTTAATATAAACCAAGCAGAAGGACAGATTGCAATATCCTTTAGCTTTGTATTATTGTCCAAAAATGGAGAAAGTCCTCTAACTAAATTATGTATTTCATCAGCAGGTTTATTCCAATCAATCTTTAATAATTCTTTAGTTATTTTTGGAGCATATGACATTCCTAAATTATTTTCTTGCTCATGATGAATTACAGTATTATTTTTAATTGAATTAAGAGTTTTAATCAGTAAATCACTTCCTTTATTCATTAAAGTGTTGTGTAATTCAGCAGCCGTAGTAGTATTATTTAATTTAATCTTCTTTTGTCTAATAATTGCTCCTGAATCAATTTGCTTATTAATAAAAAAAGTAGTTATTCCTGTTTCTTCTTCCCCGTTAATTAGAACCCAATTAATTGGGGCAGCACCTCTGTAATTAGGTAGGAGAGAAGTATGTAGATTTATAGTTCCTTTAGTTGGTAAATTCCATACTGATTGAGGAAGCATTCTAAAAGCAACAACAACAAATAAATCAGCATTTAAGCATTTTAGTCGTTTAATAAACTCTTCATCTCTAAGTTTTAAAGGTTGTAATACTGGAATGTTATTTGAAATACCAACTTCCTTTACTGAACAGGCTTTTAATTGCTTTCCTCTTCCTTTTTTACTGTCAGGTGGGCATACAATTCCCGCAATATCATATCCAAAATTAATTAAAGCTTTAAGGTTTGTTGCTGCAAAGTGTGGGGTTCCAAAAAATACTATCTTCATATTACAAAACTACATTTTCCCATTTACTTATTGCTTTTCCATTGGTATTTGTTTCCAAACTTCCCAACTCTATCCTTATCAAACAAGTATTGAATTATTGAAATCAGTTGTTGTTCATTATAATTTGGTATTAATGAACAAATTTCATCAATGGTTAATTCTTTATCTATTAAGATAGCTTTTATTTTAATAGTTATTTCTTTATATTCTGATTCTTTTATTTTCTGTCTTTTTTCATTAACACAAAAATCACATTTGCCACATTTTTCACTTTCTTGTTCTCCAAAATAATGCAAGAGTAATTTGCTTCTGCAAGAACCATTATCAATTATATAGTTTGTTATTTTATCAAGTTTTTCTTGTTCGTACTTTTTTCTCTCTTCCCATTTCTTTTCTGCCAAATAAAGTTTTTCAGTATCCTTTCTTGGTTTTAAATAAGTAATTTGAGAATTGTTATTTTTAGGATCATATTTAATAATTTCTAATTGCACTAATTTATTAAGTAATCGAATAACTTCTTCATTAGTAGTATTTAATCTGTTTGCAATTTCTTGTTCGTTAATTATAACATAATTATAAAACAAGTTAGGATAGGAGCGTAGAAGAAGTTTTAAGAAATTATCATAATATTTATTAGCAATTTGGAATTTATATAACTCAGCATTACTCACTTTCATTATCAATTTTGAATGACTATTTATAGCTTCAGAAAGTTTAATGTGCTCTTCCTTTTCAAGGTATTTAAGTATGTTATAAACCTTTAGTCTAGGTATTTTATAACGCTCGGTAAAATTTACCATATTAAAAGAAATTTCCTGCTCAGGAATTTCATTTTCAGCTAGTTGAAAGTAATTGGCTAAGTTCTGATAAACTGACTTTATTTCAGTAATTGATGGATACCTCAGGGTTAATAAATCTTGTTGTTTTTTTACATCACCTCCGTTAGCAAGCAGAAATGTGTAGGCTTGTTTTCCATCTCGACCTGCTCGTCCAGCTTCTTGAAAATAGGCTTCAATTGTTGAGGGTAGTTCTAAGTGTACTACTAATTTAACATCAGGTTTGTCTATTCCCATTCCAAAAGCATTAGTAGCTACCATAATTCTCGTTTGGTTTTTTGTCCAGCTTTCTTGTCTTTCTTTTCGTGCTTTTACTGTTAAGCCGCCATGATAATAATTGGCAGAATAATTATTATTTAACAAGAAATTTGTGATCTCCTTTGCTGCTTTTCGGCTTCCAACATAAATAATAACAGAACTTTTTATTTTATCAACCAATTTTAATAATCGTGATTTTTTGTCCTCGACATTGTCAACAACGTAAGATAGATTTCCTCTAACAAATGAAGATTGAATAAGGTTTTTTTCTTTAAAATCAAGGTTATTTTGAATATCATCAATTACACTAGTAGTTGCAGTAGCTGAAAGTGCTAAGACAGGTGTGTTAGGAATTATTCCTCTTATCTCAGAAATATGCCTGTATGCTGGTCGAAAGCTATGTCCCCACTCTGAAATGCAATGTGCCTCATCAACAGTAATAAGGTTAATGTTCATTTCTTTAATTCTCGTTTGTACCAATTCGTTTTGTAATCTTTCAGGAGATAAATATAAGAATTTCACTCCTCCATAAATACAATTAGTTAGAGCGGTATCAATTTCTCTATAATGCATTCCTGCGGTTATTGCAACCGATTTTATGCCCTTGGATTTTAAAAAACGTACTTGATCTCCCATCAGTGCAATTAGAGGTGAAATAACAAGGCAAATTCCTTCTTGCATGAGTGTAGGTACTTGGTAGCAAATTGATTTTCCACCACCAGTAGGCAATAAAGCAAGAGTATCTTTCTTGTTAATTACTTGATTTATAATCTCCTGTTGTTTTAAACGAAATTGAGTATGTCCCCAATATTTTATTAGCACATCAATAGCATCCATTAAATCAAAAATACAAAATATATAATAAAAAAGGCCCCTGTAGAGTAGAGGCCTTTATCTTTAAGTATGAAATTATTTATTTGTTATCTGCTAAAAAACGTTCTGCATCTAAGGCAGCCATACAACCTGTTCCTGCTGATGTAACTGCTTGACGGTAAATATGATCAGCTATATCACCCGCAGCAAATACTCCAGGAATTTTAGTTTTAGACGTACCGGCCTCAACAATTAAATAACCAGCATCATCCATTTCTAATTGTCCTTCAAACAAAACACTATTTGGTTTGTGTCCAATGGCAACAAAAAATCCTGAAGCAGGAATAGTTATTTCCTCATTTGTTTTATTATTAGTAGCGGTTACACTTTCTACACCAACAGGTCCTGGTTCACCATTAATGCTTTTTGTTTCATGGTTGAAAAGAACTTCCAAATTAGGAGTATTAAAAACCCTATGTTGCATTGCTTTTGAAGCACGCATTTCATCTTTACGTACAAGTATAGTTACCTTTGTACACATTTTAGCAAGGTAAGTAGCTTCTTCAGCAGCAGTATCACCAGCTCCTACTACAACAACCTCTTTTCCTTTATAAAAGAATCCATCACAAGTAGCGCAAGCCGAGACACCATATCCATTTAATCTCTTTTCATCATCTAT
>MDSY01047614.1_pt1 | contig 10226 bp, 5 predicted proteins | sample 811131 | NCBI WGS metagenome assembly MDSY01 (sample SAMN05326643, study PRJNA326480) | marine metagenome | isolation source: seawater | place: Atlantic Ocean: South West | collected 2010
AGACCCGTATCTCAGATGTGATCGGGACTAAGGTTAAAGAGATGATCTGCGAAGAATTGAGCCCTGAGCAGATCACAGGTCGTCTGAAAGACATTGGTGAGCCAAGCGTCAGCCCACAATGGATCTACCAGCATATCTACGAAACCAAGTGTAACGGCAGCGACCCTTACACCCACTTGAGGTGTAAAAGTAACTGCACAAGCGCTATGGCAGTACCGCGCGCGCGGCTAGATCAAGAATAGAGTATCCATTCAGAAACGTCCTGCAGTCGTTGAGCTGCGTAACCGCATTGGGGATTGGGAAGCTGATACCATGATCGGTAACCACGGACACTCAGTCCTTATGACATTTGTCGAGCGTAAAACTCGATTTATCGTTGCCATCAAGGCAGTTAGTAAAACAGCACAAGCTGTCACAGATGCTATCTGTCAATGCCTGAAACACTACCACGAAAGCGTCCTCACTTTGACCTTCGGCAATGGCAGGGAATTTTCTTACCATGAAGTTATCACCCACGAGCTGACTGCCGAGGGCGACTTTGCACATCCCCATCACTCCTGAAAGCGAGGCCTCAACAAAACACCAACGATCTGATCCGACAATAGGTCCCAAAGGGAAAAACATTAATAGCCTTAGTGAAGAAGGCGTCGCTGAGATCATCAAGAAAATTAACGAACGACCCAGAATTTTCCTTCGCTCCAAGACCCATAATCAGCTCTTCTTAACGCAACTACACGATATTGCGCTAATGACTTGAGTCCGCGATAGGTGAATACGTCAGCTAAGGATAGAGATGTAGGTGATGGGCAAAATCATTACAAGTGGCACTGCCCAAAACCAGAATAATGGATTGGCTACGTAAACTGCGTTGATTGAATTCAAACAGAACCTTTATTATCGAGCAGCTGTTGTAGTTGATGATGCGGGCAGCGTAAAGTTCGGTAGCCTGAGAGCAGAATGTGTGTCACGTCGAAAAAACCGTCTCTGAAATACTCCATATCAGACTATTACCAAATTGAATAATCAAAGCCGCTTGAGATTGCAAAAAGGCTTACGCAGCTTGTAACGAGTTATGACTCAATTCTCAGTTTTCACGATTGCTGCTAGAAGGCTCTTATAAAAGCCCCAACAGTTGGCATTGATACGTCGACTTAATTAGACCATTAAACTATCAAGTATTTACGATTAAGCAGATACGCTTTCATTTCATCTCACATACGATCAGGTGCAAAGCTTGCGGAGATTTAGGGAAGAAATCAGGTTCCGTTACTCATTGCAATTGGCTGTAGATAACGTCACTTAATGACGGAAACTGTTGCGTCAATCTTTGGAAATTGAACCGTTCCATTAGGCCTTCTCTTCAGCAAGAATGATGGCAGATTAGATAGTAAGGCTTTTTATAGCATGTATGGATCTTGAAAATGAAATAAGCCACATAAGACTTAGTTCTGCCAGAAGGAAGAAGCCGAGTAGCCTTAAAAGAAATTACCTTCGTTTTGTTATGAGTGGTTAGACATTATAATTGTTCAACAGAAAACCAATCTTTATCTTCTATGGATTGTAAAAACAAAAAATAACTTGTCAGTGGTCAAAACAATCCACCATAAAAAATACTCTTACTAGACTAAAATTTGTTTGAATATTTCCAACAGAAAAGTTGTCAATTAAGTGATGCTTCAAACTCAGGGTGCAGATCCGGATGCTATTATTTATCAACCATGGTGGTTTGCAGAATGCAATTAACATTCATTTTTGTTTATTTAATTTCTTTGTTGGGGATTTATAACGTTCACACTTTTCTTTCGTACACCGAAAAACTTCGCCAGTTTTAGTATCTAAAATAAAGTAAGCAATTGAATTAGCAGCTGAAATCTGGAACCTTCCATTTTGAGAATCTGCAACAACCAGTATGCTCGAACACAGGAAAATGATTAATGATAAAACTATGGGTTTCACTGTATCACCTCGATTACTGCTATTTTAATTTAACAGCTTCATTCAGAAACTAGCAATTATAGATCCTCTAAGCCAGTTGAAAGTAAATCCAAATTTACCATCACTGCAGCACTGGCTGATATTTTTATCTTTATGCACAACGGTCGGTGGTGGAAACAGACTGAGAAAAAAACCATTTAGACACCATATTGGATATATAGGAATTCTAGCGTCCTATCAACTATCGCGTCGAAAGAACTTTCGTTCGCCCATTGCTCTAACAAAATATCTCCTTTACGCATTTGATTGAAATATTTGTACCGACCTAAATGTTGAACTATTGCTCTCAGATTTGAAGCAGGCTTTAACCATGGGGACGCACGCTCCAAGTCGCGTAAATTATTGGGCGTAAATAACGATTTTTCCCCTAAAACTTCTCCTTGCTGATCAGTCGCAGATGCCCGCCTTGGGGTTAGTAAAATTAAAATTGATTTTTGGCTTTTGAATTTTACGTTATTTCGAAAAATATATTGAAGTAAAGGGACCTCACCAAGAACTGGTACTTTGCTATCAACGTCACTTTTTTCTTGCTGATTTAAACCAGATAGAATCATCGTTTCGCCAAAACGCAAAGTTAAATTCCCAAGAACTCTAGTTTTTTGTGTTTGAGCAAAGTGAGGTGCACCTGCTTTTGACGTAGCAGCAGCCAAACTAGTCTCTAGTCCTGAACGTTCAGCCATCACAGCCAAAGTCAGTGTATCTGCATCAACAAATTCAGCAACTACATCTAGCCTAATACCCTGATCAATCTCTTCAATTGAACCCTGTGATGATCCCTCCAATACGACATGCATAGTTTGTCCTGAATAAAAGGATGAACTTTTACCATGTTGGACCAACAAACTGGGTCGAGCTAACATCTTATTTCTATCAAAAGCATCAGTGAATATATTGAGGGCGTAAGCGAGCCCAGACCCTTCTAAACCAAGTTTTAATGTTTCGCCACCAATACTTCTGCCAGCCTCTAATGTATAAAGAATACCCAAGCCGTTCAGTAAATTGACACCTTTTGATGTTCTTACGGCTTCCTCTGACTCTATTATCGCTACATCAATAAAAGCCATATCCAAGTTTTGTGCAATTGGCTCAACGCCATCTTCATCCTCGTCTCCAAACTCATCATCTTGAGTGAGTTGAGAGGAAGTCACGTCTTCCATATCGTCAAGCAGTTCTTCCGTGGGTGTGCCAAAAAGATCCGTGCTCTGCTGCGCCATTATAATCTTAAAGTCTCTATCAGACTTGATTTTATTTGTTTGATAGAAATTTTCCCAATCTTTAATTCGCTTACTCAAGTTGGATTGGTCTCTTTTGCTACCACCTGCTTTCAAAAGAGCGTCATTGGTCTCTAAATTAGCCTTATCAAACGATCCCATTGCCGCATGTATCATACCACTGGCCTGAACATTGTAGAAATCAAGAGGCTGAATATCCTTTGCTTTCCTTACATTTAAGTAGGCTCTATCCAGTTCACCCAAATAGTATGAAGCAGCGGCCAAACCGAGATAGTATTTTGACTCTGTCCCATTAATTGAAATAGCTTGGGCAAAGTGATCTTGAGCAAGTCTAAAATTAGATTGCGAGTAGCTCAGCACGCCCTGCAAATAGTCTATCGAGCTATCGCCTGGATCATAACGTTTTGCAATCGCATATCCAGCACCCGCCAATTTATATTGCTCAGGATCACCTTGATCGCCGCGCATGTGATGGGATAAAGAGTTCAATTTGTGTATTGCTGAATTTTGGGGATCAAATTTTAGTGCATGCTGAAAGTGACTATTGGCTTTGACAAAATCCCGGTTAGTAAATTCGTTAAGACCCAAAACAAGGTCAGCTGCATTGTTAGGAACGGACTTTTTAGTTAACAAACGCTGTTCAAATTTCTTTATTTTGCCGCCTAAGTTTGTTTCTAAGTTAGCGGATTCTACTCCACTAGCGCTTTTCACATCAGTTTTTTCAGAATCATTTTTTGACAAACCGACATCAAATCCACAACCCGAGAGAACGAGAAATCCCAAAATAAAGGCGACTGACTTGGGGATATTAAATTGTGAGTTGCGCACCATTTTTTTCAACATAATAAATTCACTATTTATCGCACTGCGTTTTAAACGTCAGTATTTCGGACTTTCCAATCAAATTGGACTCATTCTCTTTAGAAACTTTACACCCAATGTTTTCACTTTGATAGCTGTAAAGCCACTGTCCAGTGTTTATTTTTTGTCGACATAAATAGAAATGGTGATCTGTTTGCGAACCACCTATTAAAAAGGGAGAGGCCGCTTCTTGTTGAAAGCCACTTTTAGCTTTTATGTTATGAGAATTAGGCACTCCCTTACTGCTTTCTTTCCATTCAGAACACCTGTGGTCTAATCCGGTAATGCCTTCATCAGTGAGTCCCGTTAAGATTTCCAACTCCGCATCTAAGGTATCGTGGCTCTTTCTGGAATCCCAAACATCATCTTTTTTTGCACTATTCTTGACATAACTACATTTGCGTCCATCCCAAGTACCCGGAAAGATTTCATGACGTTTGTTGTCATAATCTCCAAAAATAACTCTGCAAATCCCATTTTTAGCGGTACTGGCTACTTCCACCCCTTCGATACTAAAGCTAATTTCCCTATCAACCCAAAAGTCACAGGAAATATCATTCGCGGTACCCAACGACATTGTTTTATCACATCTGTCTCTTTTTGAATGACTTGTATTAGTTTCCAGACCTTCAACCCACAGAGCCTGTCCTTCCCAATGACCAAAAATCCATCGGCCTCGACTTTGCGGTTCACAATCTTTAACAAACACTTTAACCAACGTCTCATCAGGAGAATATTCGTCTGCGATGATGCATAGACCGCTGCCCTTGTCAGTTTTTCTGTCAGTGGACTCAATTTGGAAAAAGTTTGATTCTTCTGATATTAATTTGAGGCTCCAATCAAGATGATTGAGATCGGAGCATGGTCTTTGAACTAATTGATTATGCTCGACTCCGGGCAGACTGCCCTCTCCTTTGACATACGGGTACAAACAATAACCTGTGTAATCATTTATAATTTTTATTTTTTTATCATACTCAACTACAAAATCCCAACGGTCGAAAATATCGTCCTTACATTTTTCTAAAAAAACTGCGCTTCCAGACATTTTTGATGACATCGGATGCGCTGGAACGTCCAAACAGAAACCATTATCAGACTTTATTACTCCATTATGATCATACCATACTGGCACATGACCATTCTTCATTTCCCTAAGTTCAAAAGATTCATGAGGGCTTCCTAAGCATGGAAAAATCACGAGATCCACCGGTTCTCCTTTATGGTTGTTATGAGCTTTGACGGTTTCAGGTCGCATACAAAAGTTGCCATCTCTTTCTCTCATTCGGTATCCTGTCTCCATACTGTTTTTATTATCAGTGAATACTGTCAATTTCCACAGTTGTCCCCAAGCATCGTCCCGACATGGTTTCATTACAAGGCTATTTTTGCGGACACCAGTTGGTGGATTTTTAGACAAATTTTCAAAGTGTTTGAGTAACTTTTCCAATTTATTACTATCACTTGGTTTGTTGGGTAAAGGCACAGTCAGGCATTTGCCACTGTGCTTAAATTGTACGTAATTCCGAGTGGGACGCGCTTCCTTCCAAGCTTTAGACTCCCGTGTTTTCATTTTGCTACGAGGCACGACAGACCCATCTTCTGCGACTAGCCGTTCTATGGTATCCCAGAGCCCACGCCGACCCACTTCGTTACAAGCGTATAAATTTACTTTTCCCGATCCACCTTTACTCTCTGCAACACAAAGATTGTTGGTTTTCATAATAATCAACATGTTTTGATCAAATAATTCACTTGCGGGTTGAGACCAATCTGCATGGGGCAAGTAAGCATCATTGAGTGTTTTTAGGCGCGTTTCCCTATCTTCCTCAAGAAATTTCTTGAAATCTTGATATATCACTTTGTTTCTGCATAGCGACTGTTTAACCACATTTTTAATGTTTCTCTTGTGGTTTTGAGCTTTTTCTTGAAATGACAATCTTTTATCATTACCCAGTTCATCACATTCAATTTCCTTAGAATTTGCAAGCGTGGTGAACACTAAAAGTGATAAACAAATATATAGAAGTCTCAACTAAACACCTCTTTGTGTGAGCGTAAGCTTATAAGAAATAGATCAAGGCAACAGCGCTTTTCGCATTGCAGTAATCTCGTTCAAGTTCGATTTGACGTTACAGCATTTCTTCAATTCTCTATGCGCGGCATGTTCGGCTTCGATTAGTGCGTTTGCTATCGCACTGTGCACTGGACCCATTAACTTCTGTATAAAATCCGGTGCAAATTTTTCAAAGAGTGTTTGGATCAGGTGCAAAGGCACAAAAACGAGTTGTTGGAGATTAAACGCCATGTCATCAAATTTAAACGCAAACATTTGGGTACCCATATCTTCACCAAAAATTACCAGATCAAACGAAAGTATTAAAGGGTGCCCCTTGCTTATCGCCCCTGTATCACCGTGAATGAAAACTTCTTTTATCTGGAGAGCGTGCGGCACTTTAGCTTTTTGTATTAGTACAGTTAAGCCAGACGCCATCCATCTATCGGTGGCTTCCAAACCATGTATCGCACTTTTTGCTAGTTCTAATGTTCCCATTGCAGAGTAATATGCGGCATCCAGTGCAGCTAATTCTGGGTCCATTAAATCAGCAGGCAAATGTTTTATTCCTTGCCTTATGCCCTCCAAAACGCCATTTGCAGTGTACAAAGCAGTTTTATCTGCGGCCGCTGCTACAGCGAAAGCGCCCTCTTCTATGCATTCCCAAGGATGAAAAAAACCACAAATCTTCGCATAGTGTTTCACTCTCCCCACATTGTAATCATAAGCCTTGTCTAGCTTACTAACTTCTTTTTTGGCAGCAATAAGAGTTCTGTTAGCAGATGCCTTTTCTTGTGCAACAACAGCCTTTCGTACCGTTATAAGCCTGTTAAGTTTCCCAACTTCTTTTTCAGCAACGTTTATTTCCGATTCAGCGGCCTTTAAGCCTGCATTAAGAATGTCAAAAAAACCTTTAATTTTTTTGGGAACCTCGTCTGCTAACCAAGTATCAAAGTGATCAGATACCGTAGCCTCAAAGAAAACTTCTGGTACAGGAATGCTTTTGGTACTAATTCCAAAACCAAAATCGACCTTCATATCCCAGGGTAAGGCAGAACCACCTACCTCAATATCTCCTAGAAACATACCATTTTCAAAAATAATAGTTGCGTTCTCACGTGCATCAAGAAATTCAACATGGCTTTCAATTTCAAACTTAGGAAGAGCTTTTCTCCCAACATAAATGTCAACTTTGTTGTCATGGAGACTGATACCTGGGAATTCTATAGTACTTAAATCACCCTGTACTTTAAGCCCACTGGTCGGATCTATATCGATATGTACTTCACCTAACTCTTGATCGAATAAATACATTTCGCCGTCAAGTTTAATTCCGCCCGCAGGTTTATCAAAACCAAGATCCGCATCCGCCATTCCTGGGCTCATGAAAGCCAAGTTAACGTTTTTGAACTTTGGGATAGGAAAATCACTGATGGTAGACAACAAATCATCCACTGGCAAGCCAGCTCGTTTCGAACCTTCTAGAAGCAAGGGGTTTGACATTTGCGCATATAATAAAACTAAATGCTCCAAGTCGAGTTCAGGAATAGTTGCCGTAAATGCAACCCCGTCAGGAACAGGACTCCCTACAGGGAACTGCGCTTTTGCTGCCAACGACACCCATTCCTCAGCCAAATACATTTCACCCGCAAAACCAACATCTACATGTCCTAGCTGACTAATCGAAAATTTTACGGCAACTTTCTTTACTGCAATTCCGGGAACGCCAAATGGATTTTGCCATCCCTCTTCATTATCGTCATGAAGGTTTAAAAGCATGCCAATTTTAAAACCAGTTACAGTAGCTTCCAGTTCTAGCCTAGATTGTAATTCCAGATCATCACTGTGTGGCATAGTAAGCACGACGTTATTTTCAAATCCAATAGCAACCTCTGTTCCGGTCAAACTGATGAAAAACGCTGCTTCTGGCGGAAAATTAACCATATTGTGTGGGATGTGGCTTGCCTGACCACTATGCACTACCTGAGCTTTAATTGTGAGGCCCAATTCGCCGGAACCAAAGATGCCCTTGATTTCACCTAGTAACAAAATATCTTCCGTAATTCCTATCCCGGCCAATCCTTCTGCGTGCTCTCCTCCTTTTGCCGGTGAGAAATTAGCAGCAATCGTAATGCCACTAGTGAAATTTAGCGATGCACTTTCTGATCCGTAAATATGACTGAAGGCATCAACTGCTACTACTGGCAAATCATTAACTTTACCTTTGAAATTCGCTTGCGAAAAAATTAGTGCGGCATCATTTAGGATGAAATCTTTTAAACTAGTTTCACTCAGCGCAGGGATTAAATTTGTAAATTTTACACCCTCGTCGCCCCCATGATCAGATATTGCGAACACCCACTTTCCATTTACTAAAAACGCATCCGCTTCTACCTCATGGCCATTAAGTAGAGTTTTTCCGGCTATCCCTTGTGTGGAAATATCAAGTTCTGTAAAAGCAAATTGCTCGGCGTGAGGAATTTGATCAAGCAAGGGTATATCCGAAAACTTAATAGTTTCTTCAATCTTAAGCAGCCCAGCTTTTAATTTTCCGTCTTCTTCATCGAGCTCAATAGTTATTTTGGGGTTAGTTTCACCAAACGGAACGACTGTAGTCGCTCCAAATTGGAAATGCCCACTTTTATCAGCAGAATTATAGTCAATAATTAATGCAAGATCTTTGAGTGAAAGCCACTCAATTCCAAATGGAGCTTCCATTTCCTTATCACTATAAGCATTTAACGATAGTTCAGACGCACTAGCACCAATATCAGCTTTAAATTCAATATCATGATCCAACAAATTACCAGTCAATTCCGAACTGATGCCAACCCAGAGGCCGGATGCTCCACTCGGAGAACTGTCTTTGATGTGAAACTCCGTTGAACTAAACTTAAACGCTGCTGGCATACTTGTAATATTTATTTCGGGTATTGGAATAGATAAAGCCATACCCGTGTAATGGTCCGCCGTCTTTGCGCCACTGTCAAAGATTTTGGAGCTCATTATTCCAGAGACCGCTATTGGTTCTTCTGGATTTCGTCCTGTAAACGACATTAGATCAACTAAAGCAACAGAACCTGAGACATTAAATTCAGAGAATAAATTTATCCCTGCTGCAAATGAAAAGTTATCAATTTTATTGGCGTCGGTCAAAACTTTAGTCACACTGTCTCTAACTTCGGTGGGTATTGCTGGATCGTTAATTAGAAACGTACCGTCTGCTACAGACGGAACAGACATTATGGTAAAAGCGTCAAGGCTAACCCCATTTAGCGGGTTTACCAATGCGTCAGGTATTAAATCTTCAAACAAAATTTGATCTTCTATAGTTATTGCTAGCACAGCATCTGTGAAGCCTTCTGGATGGAATGCTGCTATATCACCTTTCTTACCCCTGAACTCCAATTCTGCTTCCAAGCTATCGTTTGAAACCTTAATTTTGTCCAGCTTGACAGCATCCAGCCCAACTACATCACGGTTAAGTACATCAGACGCTGAAATGCCGTTTTCCGCAGTTAAATTTGATACATATTCAACTCTTTCATTGCCCTGTTTTACCTCCATATCATACTTGACGGTCTTGTTTTTCAGGTCTGCTGTACCATCCAAACTAAATGCCCATTTGCTTTGAGAATAAACGGAGGTCAGGTTCAAACTTTTCACAGCTAAACCTTGAAAACTGAAAAGTTTCTTTGGATCCTCAGCCGCACCATTTAAAAGGACAGTAGGCTTCCCCATTTTGTCTTTATTAGCCGAGATTAAGCCCTTAATAGAATAATCGTGACCGAGAAGAGACAGCGAAAAATCACCAGCAATTGTTACGAAAGGGCCAACCTTAGCACCACCCTCCATATCCACCAAGATTTCATTAGGAGTGTCCGAAATGGTGAACACGGGTCTGGATATTGAAATTGATGTTTCTCCAGGCAATCCTGGGACTGTCAAATTTGGGAAAACCATACTGAGGTTTGTCCCCGCTAGCCGCTCTTTTGGTTCAGCCGACGAATTAAATACATTATTCCCGATCGTTCCTAAAATTGGAAACAAAGTACTCGCTTGACCCGCCGAGCCCATTAGAG
>MDSY01070265.1_pt1 | contig 10221 bp, 10 predicted proteins | sample 811131 | NCBI WGS metagenome assembly MDSY01 (sample SAMN05326643, study PRJNA326480) | marine metagenome | isolation source: seawater | place: Atlantic Ocean: South West | collected 2010
AATCAATACAATCCGGATATGAGTAATCCTAGATATAATACCGTTCTAGGAATGTATCAAAAAGGATGTGGTTTAGATAATTTAATATGTTCTTGGGGTCACGATGAATATCTATATCGAATTTTAAGTTCTCCTAAAAATCCAAATATTTTTCCACCCGAAGCTCTATATATTATTAGGTGGCATTCACTATATCCATATCATGATAAAGGTGAATATTATCACTTTAAATCCGACAAAGATATAAAATTTTTTCCCCTTTTAAAATTATTTAACAAATACGATTTATATTCTAAATCTGATGATATTTATGATATTGAAAAATTAAAACCTTATTATATAAATCTAATTACTAAATATTTTACTAATCCATTTTTATACATTTAAATTATATAAAGAAATATTAAATTAGATGTATATGTTTAATTTAAAAGACCGAACAATTATGATTTTCGGCGGAACGGGTGAATTAATGGGTAATATTGCAATTGGATTAGCAAAACAAAACGCAAAAGTAATAATTATAGGTAGAAATAAAAACAAAGCGACGTCCATTACAAATAAAGATCCTTTGAATCAAATAGATTTTATAGAACATGATATCTTAAAAGATGATCTAGATCACTTGTTTATTAAAGTATATAAAAAATATAGTCATATTAATATGTTAATAAATGGCGCAGGAATTAATTCAGCTACCCCTTTCCTATCCATTGATGATGAAGAAATTAAACAAATTTTTGAAATAAATTATACTTTTGTAGTTAAGTGCTGTCAGCGTTATATAAAAAAAACTTTGGAAATTAAAAAATCCGGCAATATATTAAATATTGGATCCGTTAGCGGTATTAATCCACTATCAAAAGTATATATGTATTCAGCAAGTAAAGCTGCTCTTCATAATTTATCTAAAAATTTAGCAAGAGAATATGGTAATGATAATATACAAACTAATATTTTAGTACCTGGTTTTTTCCCGGCTGAACAAAATAAAAATATTCTTAGTACCGAAAGAATATCACAAATTATGTCTCAAACTCCTATGAAACGGTTTGGTAAACCATGTGAATTAATTGGTATGGTAATTTTATTAGCATCTGATCACGGCTCATTTATCAATGGTTCGGAATTAATAATAGATGGAGGTTATTCGATAAATAAAATATAAATTTATCATATTAAATAATAGACAGTGAATTATTAAATAAAATTTGATGATTTACTGTTTTGATATATGTGTTATACTTGTTGTGTTTAGTCGGTAAACATTGTTGAATACCCCGTTGCGGCTTTTATCCAAAAACGAAATGGTTCAATAGTGAGTGGTTCAATTCCACTTCACAACAAAAATATATCAGTCGTCTTATTTAAACTTTTTATTAATAGATTTTATTATTTTATTATATTAACACTATATAATGTCTTGTCAAATACATGATATTTTGAGTATAATAATGAATTGCTTTAAAAATAAACACAGTAAAAATAAAAAATTAGATAAACTATATTTTTTTTATAATATGAATACTAAATCTCGATTAGGGAGTAAAAAAAACTTTAAATATAAGTTTAAAAAATTGAAAAAATATAGAGGTTTTTTTAAGATCAAAGATTGGAAATTCTCCAAAAATACTTTACAAGAAACAAAAACACGGGGATATCAAAATATTATTATAAAAACATATAAATATAAATATACATATAGATTTATATTATCAAAAAAAACAGATTTCAATACCACTAAATCAATAGTAGATATTTATAGTAATGACCCATGCTCAAATTTATACTGGAAAATAGATAAAATTAAATTAATCTCAAAATATAAAAATACAACTAATTTAGTTGGAGGATATCCATCTAAAAATGTATTAAATAGCGATTTACAGACATGTAGTTTAAATCCATTAACCGGATATTATAGAAATGGTAAATGTGATACAGATGAAAATGATTATGGAACACATACTGTTTGCGCAGAAATGACAGATGAGTTTTTAAATTTTACTAAGGAGAGGGGTAATGATTTAATAAGTTCCAATTTAGAGAATAACTTTCCCGGTCTTAAAAAAGGTAATTATTGGTGTATATGTGCTAACAGGTATAAAGAAGCGATAGATGCAGGTATAAAAATAAATGTAAATAAAAATGCTACACATATTAAGACAAAGAGTATAATAGATTTTAATTAATATTAATCTGTTACAACCGGTATTTCACCTAAATAATATACTTTATTGTTTATCCATTCTAACTTAATAGCTTTAATATTGACCCCATCATCCAAAGCTTCTTTAATAGCTGAGCAATAAAAGGGATCATCTTTACTGGGAGAAAATTGATTCACATCACTACGCCCAACTACAAATAAGCACGTACCTGATACTATTTCTTTATCTTTTACTAATCTACCTAATTCTTTAAGATGTTTAATCGCTCTTTCACTAATAGGTGAATTTTTATTTTTTCTGTATCCCACGGGAAATATACCTATTTTACTATGTGTATCACGACCATCATAACTTCTTTTCCTATACTCTTTTACAGGTAAATTTTCATAAAATGCAATTGGTACTGATTTAACTTCAACTACATGACGATTATTTATTTCGTCTTCTAACACAAAATCAAATCTACTATTACCGATAGTTTGTTCTGTATTTACTATATTATACTTAAAGTTAAAATTAATTTTATTATCTTTAAGTAAAATCTCAGATATTTTATTAGCTAACAATGGATTCGTAGAAATATAAGTATTTGATTCCGAATCAAATCCTAACTGAACCATATATTTACACTTACCCTTACTATTTTCTTTTTTAGAACATATTACCTTTGCATCTTGTTCTACTAAACCAAAGCAACCTAATGACGCCGTATGTAGTAATTCATCCGTTTCAAATGCATCTGCTACATATGGAGATTTACATATTTTAGACGGTCTTTTTTTAATTGTTAATTCTACAGCATTATCTATAGACATTATACTTTGGTGCATTTCTGAAATTATTGATAAGGGGTAAATATTATATGCATCAAATTTTAATATGAAATAATATTTTAATACTCATAATAAACATACTAATATTAATAGTGATACTATTAAAATAGTACCGTATCTATTACTCTTCTTATCTGATGTACTTTCAGAATTATTAACTGGATTACGATACTTTAGTTTGATTTCATATATTTTTTTTTTTCGAGAAGATCTTCTTAATACCATTATAATTAGTATTTTACAAATAATCTTTATACTCAAAAAATATGATAGTTATTTTATAGAAGGGGGTTTGTTTACAAGCGCACCTTCATTTAATATCATTAATTCAGTATCTGAATGAATTCTGTTTACCGTTTTCTTATCTTTTGAAAAATACTGATCAATTACACTACCGATTTGATTAGTTTTACTACTTTCATTTCCCATCATATTTAATGCTTTAGTAGCCATATCTTCTATCGCTACCTTTTTATTAGTCAATCGCCATTTATCACCATCCCATATTCTAGCATGAGGTTGTTTTCTATTAGGAATATAAATATTATGATTCTCCGAATGATCTGGATTAAAATGTATTTCTTTTAATAATATAGGAGCTGCATACATAGCACCTTGATCCATAATACTTTTTATCAAATTACCAGTAATATATTCAGTTTCCTCTTCACCAAACTTGTTCAAATTAAAATTATATATATTATTTATAACAGCATCGCCCTGAATATTAGGCAGTGGATTTGAATTAGATAAAATTAATAGTTCCACTTGTTTTCGTAATTCAGCTATTTCATTGTCCTTATTTGAAATTTCTTTTTCTTTATGTTCTAATTCTCTGTTTACTATTTGCATTTCTTGTCTAGTATAACTATCTTTATCAGTATTAACTAATACCGATGACTTATTATTAATTATATTACATGATTCAGGTACCGATACATCTGCACATTCTTTCATATGTAGGTTTTTATCATATCTATTATTAAATAATTGTTTACATAAGCGACATTTATAAATATTATTGGTTATTAAACTATCCTGATAATTTTCACAATAAATAAAATGATCAAATAATTCTTCATAATATTTAAATTTTTTTAAACAATAGTTACATTTTATATTTTCAGAAGTTTTATATGCTGGTATTACTTTTCTTGAAACACACTGTATTTCACCCAAGAGTTGTATAATTAATTCGTATAAAACAGGTAATTCTATGCCATACTCATCTTTTTGGATATTATATTTACGTAACTTATTTTTAAGAATATTGTATGTGTTTTTTAAATTATTGACTGGATAATAAAAATGTAATTTAGGTTCTATTATATTGTTTGTTCTATAATATCGCATTTTATTATATAGATTGGATGTTAAGCCAATTCTATAAATATTATTACAATCATACCTTAGTTGAATACAATATAGTTCACCCGCGCCTTTTCCATACATATTACATCCAAAAGTGGAAATATCATACTTATAAAAGTTATTACAATTATCAAATTTATTACAGTTTTTTAAAAGATGTGTATTTAATATATTAATGGATGGTAACATATCACCACAATATAAACATTTAAATTTATCAAATTCATTAATACAAGTTTGATTTTTCAAAGTTAACGATTTATTAACGTTTTTTTCTAAAGTTAACGATTTATTAACGTTTTTTTCTAAAGTTAACGAAAAGTTAACGGATTTGGGTGAAATTAACGAATTATTAACGATTTTTTTATTACAATCTTCAGAAATTAACGAAAAGTTAACGGATTTGGGTGAAATTAACGAATTATTAACGATTTTTTTATTACTTTTTGTCGATTTTTCTGAAATTAACGATTTATTAACGATTTTTTCAGAATCGGTTAAATTATTACTTTTTACAGGTGAGTTATATTTCTCACCTAAAATGTCCTTGAAACATTCTTCTATAGAAACATTTGCTATTGTTGGTTTGCATGGTTTATTACGTGTAAAATGCTTACGTAAATATGTTTTTATATTGGAATCATAACCACATCTAGGACATATATATATCGGCATAGTATTAATATAACTTAATATTATCTTTATATTACTTTTTAATATTAAAAAGTAATATTTTATCCAAATATTAAAAAGTAATATTTATTAATTATGGTATAAATGATAATTAAAAATAAGTGTATACAAATGGTTTTTAGTAGTATATGGTTTCATAATGCTATAATTAATTATATTTGTAATTTATATTCTTAATGTGGTATCAATATAGGGGGTTTTAATTATATTAATTAATTTAATAGCTTATTTTATTTATTAAAAAGTAATATTAAAAAGTAATATTAAAAAGTAATATTAGGGGGGGGGGGGGTTTTTTAAAATTACTAAAAGTATTTAGATTTTTAAATTTCTTAAATAAAATTAAAAACATCTGTTTTTTTTAAAAATGATGAAATCAAAATTATTAGATTTAAATAATTTGTTTTTACTTAAAATTATTAATCATATATAATTTATATGAGTAGTATACAAACATTCCATTCAGCTGGACATATAAAGCCCGAAGAATTTCATGCAGTAGTTAAAAAACTGAGATATTTTTTCGAAAGTAAAGGCTATTTTGAAGTACATACACAAAGTAGATTAAGTATATTAGCTGCATGTGAAGATCCTACAACTATATCTACCTATAACTATGCAGGTGAAGTATGGCCATTACCTCAAACTGGACAAATGTGGTTAGAACATGAATTATTAAGAAATCCTAATGTACCTGGTTTTTTTTGTTTAAGTACTAGTTATCGTAACGAACCTAATCCGGTACCTGGAAGACATGATAAAATATTTCCTATGTTTGAATTTGAATGCAAAGGGACCAAGAGCGATTTAATTAAATTAGAAATGGAGTTACTGGAATATCTAGGTTTTGGTAAAAAGGAATCTTTCCCGCATGGGGCTTATCGTGATATTGCGGATAAGTACGCGGTTGGTGAATTAGAACATGAACATGAGGAAAGATTACGAAAAGAGTATGGACCTATATTTTTCTTAGAAGATTTCCCAAATTACACATCGCCTTTTTGGAATATGAAACAAAACCCGAATGGAAAAGATGCGGAAAAGGTGGACGTTATTATTCATGGTGTAGAAACAATTGGCTCTGCTGAAAGATCATGTGATCCTAACCAAATGAGATCCCAATTTTATTCTATTAGTAATGGTAATTATTGTAATTTACTATTTAGTAATTTTACTAAACATCGTGTGGAAAAAGAATTAGACGATTTTTTAAATTTTAAGTTTTTCCCACGATTTGGCGGAGGAATAGGAGTAACTAGACTTATTAGAGCGATGAAATTAAGTAATATTTTATATGAAAGCCCAACTATAAATCAATGTAATAAAAATATTAATACCGAATATGAAAAATTCTGTGAAAATTAGTAACATATATTAGTTAAATATGTGTTATTATGTTAATAAAATTATATATTTATACTATATCTTAATGTATAGTAAAATATTGAATCATGTATCTATCGTTTTAGGATATACGACTGCGTGGCATATGTTATACTATTGTACACCAGTTACAAATAAATTTAATCATTTAATATATTTTCTACATGGAGATTTGATAAAAAAAAAATAAAATTATTTAAGATGTAGTTTTTAAGAAAAAATTTGATTATGGTTCCAAATTATTTGAAATAAAAATGACTGCTTTAGAAACCGAAATTCCACATGCTACGCCAATTGTATGCACTACAGGAGAATTTAAGAAAGATATGGTAATTACAAACAAATTACCTTGTGACAAATATGGTTATCCTGTAAAAGATGCTACAACTATTATTTCGTATATTATGATAAACATGAAAGTGTATATAGATCCAGACAATCAACTAAAATTAGAATTTCCAAAATGGTTAATAGAAGGAAATTATGTAAAAAATACGGCAGATGAGTTTGTTAGTATAATAACACATCAAATTAAATCTAATTGGACCGGTTCTTCGAGTCCAATTAGATTTGAAAATGATTTTAAAGAGGTTCAATCTGATATGTTAAAAGATATTTACGATCGAGAAGTACTTATAATGAAATCTAGAAATAATTTAATGCAAAAAGTGATTACAGATATGTCTATAAATTTAAAAGATAGTAAACTTGATATAGGTATACCTAATTGGTTTACTTGTGATAAAAAATATTCATCTACAATGAAAGATGGAATTATTAAAGAGATTACAGAAGCTGCTATAGATTCTATGAGTCTAAAGTATGGATTAGAATGCAACTATTATACTATTATAAATAATTCTTAATATACATCAATGTGTACGTACACGTAAATATATATTTTTTAATATAATTATCTAGTTTATTATATAACTCCATATAAATAAGCATCTGCTAATACATTGTTAAATTCCGGATCAGTACTATTTAATAAATCCTCGCTATCAGCTAACATGTATCCGTCGGGGCAATCTCCAACTAAAAATCGAACGTATTCTTTTTCATAATAATTATTACCTATATTAATTTCATTTACTTTAACTGGAAGTAGTTCGTCTCTATATTCATTATTATATGTTTTATATTTACTCAATGAATTACCCATGATTTATATATAGATAATACATTTAAATATAAATTATTATATTAATTATCCAGTTTGATTTTAACTGTTAAAATTTGATTATTTTTATTTATATTTTTTATGGAAAATGTCGGATACTATACCTGATAATATAAGATTTATATTAGATAGCTGTGTATGTCCAATTACCTATGAGTTACCATATGATCCAGTAATGTGTATAGATGGACATACATATGAAAAATCGGCTATAATGGTATGGTTGGAAAAACACGATACAAGTCCAGTTATTCCGAATATTAAACTAGTAACTAGACCAGGAAGTAATCGTACCTGGGGTGGAGTACTTCCTTATAATGTAAATTGGGTGGTAAAAAAAATTTTAAACGATATATATGATAACTATAAAATTAGTTTTTATGTTTATAAGAAAAAAATAGATAGATTAATTAAGGGTATACCTATATCAATTGTACTATCTTTGTATTTTACCGATAAAATAACTTTTGAATATACAGGAGAATTAAATAATAAAGGCGAATCTCATGGAAAAGGCGAAGAGATATCATTAGTAATAGATAATCAGGTATATCAAAAAATAAAATATTCTGGATATTATACTAATAATATATGGAATATAAAAGGTAAAATAGAATGGCCCGACGATTCTATATATGAAGGAGAACTATTACAAGGATTTTACCATGGAAAAGGTGTATTAATTTCGGGAAATAATGATGATACATATGAAGGTCAATTTAAAAATGGTTTAAAATATGGACAAGGTGAGCGCCGATTAGCTAAAATAAGATGTCCGAGTTATTTAAAATATACGAATAATCCGGGGTTTTTAAAAGGTAAAACGATATTTATATTAATAGATAATATATATTACGAAGCAGTTGTTACTAAATTAGATCGTTTATATATTTTACGTTTAGAAAATTGTAGTATTCCTATAAAAATAAGTTTAAATGAAGCAATGTTTTATATAAAAGACCAATACAATTTATTAAATGCAAGTAGTATAAAATTAGTAAGTGGAATGTGGAATAATGAAAAATTGCATGGCTATTGCAACTGTGAGTGGTATAATGGAAATCGTTATTGGGGTGATATGGAATATAATGTTATGAAAGGGTATGGTTCAATGAGATATAATAATGGAGATATATATATAGGTAAATGGATGAATAACATGTATAATGGTAAGGGTTACTATGAGTCAAATAGAAATAATCTTATTATTGTGGGAAATTTTAAGAATGGATTTTTATGTGGATTTGGATTAGTACAATATAATGGTTCTATAATCTATGGAAGATGGCTTAATAGTAAATTAGTAGGAGACGGTTACTATAAAGCTCGAAATGGAGTCATTATAAGTGGAACATTTAAAAATTCTATATTGATAAATGGTAGTATTACTGATATAAATAATGAAACTACGATAGGACAACGGGTTGTTAAACAAAATAACTATAAAAAAATAGATAAGTTAATTTATCTGAATCATTCATTATCAATACAACGTAATATAAATATTGATATGGGTCTATTATTAAATCCTTTAAAATATTTTGAATGTATAAATTCACAATTAAACTATTTATTAACAGGAACTGTAATCACTATTTCTAAAGAGGGTATAACTTATATTGATAAATACAAAAATGGTATCAAATTAACAGGTAAATATAGTATAGGAATAGAAATTAATAGAAATAACGATATATACATGGGTCAGTGGAGAGATAACAATAAACATGGACATGGCATATTGATAAAAAAAAGTGAGGGTATTAAATATGAGGGCAAATTTAGAAATAATAAGATGTATATAGATAAAACCATTAAATCTAATATGGATGATTTACCTCATAATAAAATGTTAACATCTGAATTTATAAAACACCGAGGATCACTATTTTAATACAAATTAAAATTTGTATAATAATATGATATTATATTAAAATGAAAAATATATTGATACTTGTATTGGTTATTTTATTTATTATTATTTTTTTGAATTATAAAGTGTTATATGTAAAATTACTATTTAGTATATATGATATACATTCACTATTTGGATATAGATGGCGTTTAGATTCTGAATATGGAAGTGCTATGAAAAATAATTTTTATACAAAAATTCCCTTGAGTTATTATTCGCAGTTTAATAAGGCAATCTATCCACGAATAATAAGTGGAGATAATGATATTAATAAAAACGAGATTAAAAAGATATGTAATGATATGTTGAATTATATAAAAAAAAATAAAATAAAACCATCGAGAGCGAAAATGTTGAATATAGTTAATATTAAAAATAAAGATAGTCAAATAAAAATTAAAGAATACATAAAAGATGATATACCTTTTGTAATAAGAGGATTAGATTTAAATATTTTTAACAATTATAATTTTGATATTTTATATGATAAAGTAGGTAATGAATATGTATATTTTAGTCCTTCTCCTCCAGAATGTTTAGATAATAAATATGATAAACTAGATAAATTAAAAGAAAATAAATGTTATTTATCGAATAGTACTAATTTATTTAAGAAGTACCCAGATATATTTAATACTAAAGATGTGAATAAATTAGAAAAATTAAGTGGTG
>MDSY01081434.1_pt1 | contig 10218 bp, 10 predicted proteins | sample 811131 | NCBI WGS metagenome assembly MDSY01 (sample SAMN05326643, study PRJNA326480) | marine metagenome | isolation source: seawater | place: Atlantic Ocean: South West | collected 2010
CAATTAGATAACCGTTTATTTTAAAAAAATTGACTTGCTCTTGGCTAAGCATAGTTAACCCTGCCCCCTTTTGACCCCATATCCCTAGCCCTCAGCCCTCAGCCCTCAGCCCTCATCCTACCCATGCATCTGCCTCAGGCAAAGTCTTGAAGGTATACGCTAAAAATTTAGACTGAAAATTCAGCCGAAGTTCTTACCCTTCCGTCAGACATGGGTTACTTTCCTTAATGAGAAAAAGACAAACATCATTAATACATCACTAACAACACTTTGGGGGAACCATGGCATTAAAGGGTGTGAGGGTCATTGACCTTACCGATGAGCGAGGTATTTACGGCGCAAAATTACTCGCTGATCTTGGGGCTGACGTTGTTCGCCCAGAACCGATTACTGGAGATCCTCTGCGCACCCGAGGCCCACATACGCAGAGCCAACCTGCACAAACCTCTTCGCTATGGCATGCCTTTTTTGCCTCCAACAGACGCTTTGTCAGCTTAGATTTGGCAACCAATGACGGCAACAAACAGCTACAAAACCTGATCTCCCACGCTGATATAATTTTGCTCTGCAAGGGTGCCTTTGCAGTGAACGAAGCAAACCTAGCTGCGGCTAAACTTGCGCGCCCAGACCTCATCGTTATTGATGTTTCCTCCTTTGGAACCACAGGTCCTTGGGCAGATTACCTAGCCCCAGACATTGTGGCCGGAGCCCTTGGAGGGGCCGCTTCCACCACGGGCGACGCAGATACACCACCGCTTAAAGGCTTTGGCGAAATGAACTTCATGATCGCTGGCGCATACGTGGCCATCGCTGCACTTGGCGCCTTGGCTCATGTGAGAACCACTGGAGAAGGCCAAAACGTGGGCATATCAGTGCATGAATGTATTGCATCGTGCCTAGAACAAGTCTTTATGTTTTATTGGTATGAAAAAACCCTCAACCGGCCTGAGGGGAAAGTACTGCCTCGGCGCGGCGCACTACACTGGTCAGATGCTTACAACGTGTTGAACGGTAAAGGTGGCAGCATTATGGCTACTCCGGCACCAGACTTCGACCGCCAGCTGATGTGGTGGATTGAAGAAGGGGTACACGATGATCTGATTGACCCTAAGTATATGCAGCCAGAAAACCTTCGTGCTCGCACATTGCGAACAATGGAAGTAATGGCTGGCTGGGTAGCAGAAAAAGACGTAAAAGCACTGTTCTTTGAAGCCCAGTCCAGACACTCCCCCTACGGCTGGGTTCTGCCGCTAGAAAAAGTGGCAGAAAACCCACAGCTAGAAGCACGAAAATGGTATGTACCCTACCAAGTAGGTCCGGAAACAATTAAAGCACCAGGCGCGCCTTATCATTTCTCAGATACACCTTGGCAGCTGAATCCTTATGGCGGCGTTGGTTCTGCCAACGAGGCACTTCTTACTGATCTTAATTGGAACAGCGAATCAACACCTAAAGACAACGAGGTAAAGGCAACGGCAGACAAACCACTGCAGGGTTTAAAAGTTTTGGACTTTACCCACGTTTTGGCCGGACCTTTTGCTACCCGAATTTTGGCGGATATGGGCGCCGATGTAGTCAAAATAAATTCCGCTGATCGCGCCGTAGGCACCCAAGACCCGCACCACCCCTACTACCTAATGTGGAACCGGAGCAAGCGTGCACTAGCGCTGAATATGAGCCAAGACTCTGCAAAACAACTGGCGGGCCAACTGGCTAACCAAGCAGACATTGTCATCGACAACTTTTCGGCTGGCGTATTGGATCGTTGGGGTATTGGCTACAAACAAATCAGTGCAACCAACAAGGGCGTTATTTACGTCCAAATGTCTGGCATGGGCGACGGCGGGCCATGGTCTAAATTTGTAACTTACGCGCCAACAATTCATGCTCTTTGCGGCCTTACTCATACTACCAGCGTACCAGGGCGCGAAGACATCGGCTTAGGATTTTCTTACAACGACCACCAAGCCGGACTGCATGGCACTGTTGCGGTTTTAGCAGCGCTGGAAGCTCGCAATCGCACCGGCAAAGGCCAGCGGGTAGACGTTTCACAATTTGAAGTCGGCGTGAATTTTCTAGGACCCTCGCTACTGGACTTTTTTGCGAACAACAACGCTGCTCGCCCCTGTGGCAACGACCTGCCTTATGACACTCAAGCACCACACGGCTGTTACCGATGCTTAGACGATGCGCGTGCAACTGGCGCGGATGAGACCACCCAACCAAAGATTAACGAGCGCTGGATTGCGCTCGCCTGCATGGACGACAAGCAGTGGCAAAGTTTATGTACGCTAATGCAAAACCCCCGTTGGTGTCAGGAACCTCAATTCAGTTCAGCGACAGGACGGCACAAAGCGCGAGAAGAATTAAACACGTTCATTGGGCAATGGACTTCAACAAATGAGGCCTATGAATTGATGACCCGTTGCCAAAGTGCAGGCATACCTGCTGGCGTGGTTCAAGATGGCGCAGACTTGGTAGAACGAGATCCACAATTAGCTGCAGTTAACTTCCTCCAAGCAATGGACGACGTGCACCCAACACTCGGTCCCACTTGGTTTGATCGCCTCCCCCTACATTTTGAAAAAACCCCATGTAATGACTATCACCGAGTCAGAGCTATTGGTGAAGACAACGAGCAAGTATTGAAAGATTGGTTAGGCTTGGACTCAGCCAGCATCGCGGCACACACGGCTAAAGGCACGTTGAGCTAAGAACTGAATAGGAGCGGATTTAAAAGCAGAGTTAAGAAAAGCACTGAGAGACGAGTGTCGAAGCGCTCTTTAAATAGGCAGTTTTAAAATAGGTAAACGTTAAAACCGCGCCAATTATGAAACGGCTAACTCAAGCCCCGGCAAACCACTTATCTAATATCCACTGAGCACAGCGCGTGTGCTCAGCAAGGAGGAGCTCATTTAACTTTTGCTGCTCAAGCGCACCGTGAGAGGAACGGCCAAGCAGTCCCTTTTCTAACAATATTTTCAACCCACGCACCAACTTATTTTGCTCTTTGAGGGCAAGCAACTCAATGACACCTACCCTGCCACCGTGAGAAAGCGCCTCATAAAGCATCGATGCGCTGTCTGCGCTAACCCAAACATACTTCGAGGTAGCTAATTGATTGCTTAGCCAGCCAACCGGCGTATCTTCCCAATGCACAAAAATTGCATTGTCCGGCAGCGACAGTTGCGCTTTTAGCGTTAGCGGTGTCCTAGGCGAATCTGAAATTTGCCATTGAACTTGGGGCGTAGACGCGACCAATGCTGCCACTTGCTCGGCGACTTCATCGTTGTTCCACTGAAAGTGCTTATTGACGCCTCCTAACAAAATAACGCCTTTGGACGGATTTTTTTCGCCTAAAACTACGGGGCTTAACATACCCGTTGTACGCAAGATATTCGGGCGATTGGGTACGCTGTCGTGTTCTGGCACTAAGATTAGATTAAATAAAAATAACGGCAGCGACGGCTTCATGAGCACCACTGCCTTGCCGCCTAAGTGCCAACGCGTGCGCAACATTGCCCATTGCACAGCGCGACCGGCACCAACCAACAAGTCCGGCTGAAGGACGCCTTCACGCCACTGGCGTTTTAGCCAAGGCAAATCGTGAGGCAGGTCCACAGTTGTGACCGCAAAGCCATTATCTTCAACTAGCCCAACCTCCCTTTGACCGTTGAGGATTTCCTCAAAGCCTTGGATAAGACCCGCTGTCTGCTTCTCGTGGCCGAGCCGACCGTCGACGAAGCGCCATATTTGAATAGGGATACGAATAATAGCTATACCGTTGAAATTACGCACAATATAACCTGATAAGACTCTGAAAAACCTCCCCTTATCTGACGCTTTCAACCAAGAATTCAGACTACTGCATAAAAGCCATCGCTCAGGTTATGATCACCCCGTGTTCAAGTACCTACTACCTAATATATCGGATAAACACCCCTCACATGCTCGATTTACTCGCAAACGGCCAATACGAAGTCTTTATTTTACTCATCGTGGCACTGGTCTTGTCTTTAAGCTTCCATGAATACGGCCACGCTGTCGTGGCTAAATGGTTTGGCGACAACACCGCAGAACGAGCCGGTAGATTGACCATTAATCCAATGGCCCATGTAGACCCAATGGGTCTGGCTATGGTGGTACTCGTTGGCTTTGGCTACGCCAAACCAGTCCCCACAGATCCGCGCAATTACAGCCGCCCTAGCGCTGACTTATGGGTTGCGGCAGCGGGTCCATTTATGAATTTTTTAATGGCGGTCATCAGTTGGAATGCTTATTTATTCGCAGCAAGTAACGGCTTGCAAAGCGCCGCTGGAGATCAATTTTTTACCATATTGGTGTTAATCAATCTCATGCTGATGCTATTCAACATGATTCCGCTTGGACCATTAGACGGCCACTACATACTCCCCCACCTACTGCCCGAAAGTCTAGCGGACAAGTATCGTTTTTATAATGCCAAATACGGCACAATGATTTTTTTAGGACTGGTGGTACTAAGTATTGCTGGCTTGCCCATCTTTTCGTCAATGGTGGAACTGGCGCAATATTTAATGGGACAAATTATCTTTGTCTAAATGCGTTTTGCGAAAAATTTAGAATACAGGCGCTTTGCAAAAGCAGAGCTAAAGAACAAGATTTAAAATAAAACTACCGCCAAAGCGGGACAGTCTTAGCGGCAGAATTAAAGGGTTGTCTAAAACGACTTAGCTCAGCGATTGATCCAAATCGGCCAAAATGTCTTCAATGTGCTCAATGCCCACAGAAAGGCGAATGGCTTCTGGCGACACACCCACAACCTTTTGCTCATCAACATTAAGCTGGCGGTGGGTGGTAGATGCTGGGTGACAAGCCAGAGATTTAGCATCGCCAATGTTAACCAGGCGCTTAAACAGCCTCAGTGCGTCGTAGAACTTAACGCCAGCTTCATAGCCCCCCTTAACACCAAAGGTCAAAATGCCTGAAGCACTGCCGCCCATGTACTTTTGTGCCAGAGCATGATGAGGATGACTTTTTAAGCCTGCATAGCTTACCCACTCTACATTCGGATGCGTTTCTAAGTGCTTCGCAACAGCGATCGTATTTTGGGAGTGTCGCTCCATTCTCAACGGCAGAGTTTCAATACCTTGCAGCAACTGGAACGCGCTCATCGCAGACAACGCCGCACCAGTGTTACGCAGTGGCACAGTACGCGCACGTCCAATGTAAGCTGCGCCACCAAACGCTTCGGTATAAATCACACCGTGATAGCTTTCTTCTGGGGTATTGAAACGAGGGTAACGCTTTGCGTGCTCGCTCCAAGGGAAGTTGCCGGAATCTACAATAATACCGCCAAGAGTTGTGCCGTGGCCGCCCATATATTTGGTCAACGAGTGCACAACAATATCTATACCGTAATCAATGGGCTTAAGCAAAGACGGTGAGGCCACAGTGTTATCAGCAATGGTGGCCACACCATGTCGACGGGCCATAGCAGCAACTGCTTCAATGTCTACAATGTTACCAGCAGGGTTACCAATAGTTTCCATAAAAATGGCTTTAGTATTTTCGTCAATCAACGCTTCTAATGCAGCAACAGAGTCATCTGCGGCGAAGCGCACTTCAATACCTTGTCGCGGCAACATGTGCGCAAACAATGTATAAGTTCCGCCATAAAGCTGGGGCACAGTAACAATGTTGTCGCCCATTTCAGCCAAATTAAGTATGGCGTAGTTAATGGCCGCGCTGCCCGCAGATACTGCAAGTGCACCGACACCACCCTCGAGGGCCGCAACGCGCTGTTCCAACACGTCGCAAGTAGGGTTCATAATTCGGCTGTAAATATTGCCCGGTACCGCTAAGTCAAATAAGTCTGCCCCGTGCTCGGCGTTGTCAAATTCATAAGCCACTGTTTGATAAATCGGCGTGGTTGCCGCGCGGGTGGTTGGGTCTGTGGTGTACCCTGCATGCACCGCAATTGTTTCGTCTTTCATCCGACCTGAACTCCAATAAATAGAAAACCGGTCGTATTGTGCACCACGCCCAACTTATACCCAAATTTGAAAATCATATATCTTTATAACAACCCGCTAGAACAACTGAACTCAACAGGTCCTGCAGAACAATTAGAGCGAATAATATAACGCGTTAAATTATTGAAGGTGACGCCGCCTACACTTGCGTGCACACTTGATCTTTAACTGAACGACTAAGCCGATTGAACACACCTGCTCGCTACATTATTCAACAACTATTGAAGGTTTTCGCAATAAGTCTTGCAGTGATCTTTAGTATAGCGATGGGTGATAAATTGATTCATTTCATGGAGAAAGCAGCCATAGGGCAATTGCCCGGGAGCATGGTGCTTTACGTTGTGTTATTGCGCATGCCCGGTATTCTGCAGCTGGTCATTCCATTCGCCTTTTACGTCGCCATTTTACTGGCATTCGGCCGTCTCTACTCCAGCCAAGAAATGATCATTTTACAAAGCGGCGGCATGTCTACTAATACACTGCTGAAATGGCTGTCGAGACCCATCCTCGCTTTAACCTTTGGCGTCGGCCTGCTGTCCCTTTGGGTAGCGCCAAGCGCGCAATTGGCACTAGAGCAAAGTATGGATGAGTTACGCGCGCAGACAGGCTTCGCCGCGCTCCAGCCCGGCACCTTTCGTAGCGACAACAAAAACGACTGGGTCATTTACAGCGAAGGCTTAGCTGACGATGACCAAACTATTCTTAACGTTTTCGTACAGCGCAGGCTAGAAACAGGTGAAGAAGTCATTGTATGGGCTGAGCGTGGTCGAAAAGACCCACCCGACGCACAGGGCCAGCAGTTGTTGTCACTGTATAACGGCCGGCGCTACGTAGGCCAAACGGGGGAGCAAAACTTTGAGGTCATGGCTTTTGAGGAATTTCATATCGCATTAAAGGTTGATACGGTAATTGAAAAAGTAACTGATGTTGAATCAACACCTACCTTGGCCTTACTAGACAACCCAGAACACCAAGCGGAGTTGCATTGGCGCATAGCAATGCCGATATTTTTCCTCATCGTTAGCGGTTTGGCCATTGGCGTGGCCCCGGTAAAACCGCGCCAAGGCCCCTACGCGCAAATAGCGCCTGGATTACTTTGGATAGTGGGTTATTACATCGCTCTAATCGCAAACCGATGGGCCATAACAGAAACACAAATTCCCAGCGTATTTGGGCTTTGGCTCGTCCACCTTCTATTTGCCGCAATTGCTATTCGCCTTATAAGGCAAATTGGCCGGCCCGCAGCAGTCTGAGGAAAATTGTGCCGCCAATGACTATACCCAATGAAACACAACCCCATAATCTAGACCCAACAAAAACTGCCGCCCAAAGAGCGTCCGCCATCACCGCCCAACTACTCGGCTTCAGTGGTTTATTGCCTATTGCAACCATCTTCATCAGCGCAGTCATCTGGCCACAATATCTAAGTAAGCTGAGCCTATTAGCCAACCTTTATGCCGGCACCATATTTTCATTTTTAGGCGGTATTCAATGGGGTTTAAGCATCGGGCCACACGCTGAAGTGCGCATAAGTAAAAGACTGCTGGTGAGTATTGCGCCCTCGTTATGGACCGTATTAGCCCTACAGTTGCCGCTCGCACAATCCAGTTGGTTTATTATTGTGGGCCTCAATGCACTGCTATTTTTCGAACTCACGGACGAAGACAAAAGCCAAAGACCCCCGTGGTATATACCATTGAGAATCAACTTGACCGTATGCTTGAGCCTAGGGCTACTCGCCGTCAGCGCACTGCACTTCACTAATTTTCTTTAGAAAAAAAGCGCAACAAATAAGACTAACTATGACCGGCAGCAGGACTTTTCCGTGGGGCATCTATGCAAGCCCGGAAATTGCTTTTCACAAGGTCATTAACAATGGACTCTAAAGTCTCGGTGGGCGCGTTAATAATGCGCGCCCTGACAGACAAAGCCATAGCAGCAGCCTGCAAAACATCACCGTTACTCGTAACGCCCAATACTTTGATCTGCTCATCCACTGTCTGCAATATCGCCGTTAGCATTTGGTGCACTTTTACCGGATCTTCAGTTTGTTCATGCAGCGGAAAAAGAATGTCGAATTGATCGCCAGTGGCAGTGTTGGCGGTATAAGGTATGTCCATAAATTAACACTCAGTTGTTGCGGCCTCATTGCCAGCAATTACATACACTATTTTGAAAGAGCTGACAAAACCAAGTGGCGAGAAGAGCAACCATTTGCCAATGTGTTTACTGAACTCTTTATCGAACATTTACCCAGCACACGATACTTAAAATGCTTAAACCCACTAAAACAGACAATGATTTATCCGAGGGCGAGATCAGCCGCATTATAGAAATGGCGTGGGAGGACCGCACGCCTTTCGAGGCTATAGAGGCGCAATTTCAGGTGCCTGAAGATAAGGTAATAAAGATCATGCGCGGCAACATCACCGCGCGTTCGTTTAAGCGATGGCGCGAACGCGTCACCGGCCGCAAAACCAAACATAATTCTCTGCGCGATAAAAGTGTCCTGCGACACCAGTCAAGCACTCACAACAAAGCCAATCGTTAGCTGCTGCCACCAAGCGGAATACAGCGAGCTCTTTGCTCAAAAATAGCTGAACTCTCAGTGCATACCCTTAACTGAGACGTCTCAGCAGTAGAACAAATTCTACTTACTGTAATTTTAGTCACCGCTTTTATCTTTGGATCCGTCGCTAGAGATATTGCCCATGGTGCCCATAACCGTTGAAACCATTGTTGCAACATCGCCTAGTTGAGCAGGCACAATCATAGTGTTATTGGTTTTAGCCAACTTACCAAACTCTTTTACCCACTGCTCTGCCACGCGCAAGTTCACTGCTTCGCGCCCACCGGGCTCTGACAGCGCACTGGCTACTTCACGCAGGCCATGCGCCGTTGCCTGAGCGATTAATTTAATTTCTTCGGCCCGACCTTCAGCTTCATTTATCTGGCGCAACTTTTCTGCTTCAGACAAGTTAATAGCTTCTTGGCGGTCTCCCTCTGAAACATTAATGCGCGATTGGCGCTCACCTTCTGACGTGGCTACTACGGCGCGACGCTCTCGCTCGGCGCGCATTTGTTTTTCCAACGCATCTTTCACCGATGCGGGAGGCACAATGTCTTTGATTTCATAGCGCAAAATTTTAACGCCCCAAGGCTCTGCGGCGCGATCAACAGCTTCAACCACCTGAGAGTTAATGGTAACTCGTTCCTCAAAGGTACGGTCTAGCTCGATCTTACCAATCTCAGAACGCAGCGTCGTTTGGGCAAGCTGGGAGGTTGCAAACACATAGTTTTCAATGCCATAGCTAGCGGCTCGAGAATCAGACACCTGCATATAAATAACACCATCGATTTCTACAGAGATATTGTCTTTAGTAATACAGCTCTGCGAGGGCACATCTAATGTTTGTTCTTTCAGCGTATGCTTGTAGGCAACAACGTCAACGAAGGGAACTAGTAGGTGAAAGCCTGCGTCCAGTGTCTTCGAATACTTGCCTAAACGTTCGATAATAAACTGCTCTCGTTGCGGCACTACTCTCGCCGTCTTGAGCAGTACAACAATGACCAATATCGCTACTGCCGCACCAAAAAATAAGCTTAAATCCATTTAAAGTTCCTTGTCGCCGACAACTAGGTTGCTGCCGTTGCGATCAATAATTGTAGTTAAAGTACCTGTAGAAAAATGATCTTGCGCGCTGCGCGCATTCCAGCTTGCGCCCCGGTAGTTAACTCTACCACGACCTGGAGATGCTTCGTCGAAGCCTGTTTCTATCGTCACTTCAAATCCAACAAAGTCTTCGTCCTCTGTTGACTGAGCCACGTCACCCACAGTAAGCGATGGCATTCGAGCACGCACCACCATCAAAAAAAATACCGCCAGAGCTGCAAAAAGAATGTAAGGCACACCACCTTCAGCGGGCATACCTACCCACAGCGCGCCGCCCACACAGATAGACGCCACACCTAAGAAAAACAAAATGAAATTGCCCATAGTCACCTCGGCAATCACTAAGGCAAAACCAAAACCTATCCAATAATATAGCGGGTCAATATCCATAAATTTATCTCCTCGTTGCCGTTGCAGACCAAGCGACTATATCCATAGCTTGCACAATGATACAACCTTCCTATCGATTAGTTCGTAAATGCGAGTCGCTCGACACTACAATCTACTAAACCCTCAATGCTCACCGCTAGG
>MDSY01064070.1_pt1 | contig 10217 bp, 10 predicted proteins | sample 811131 | NCBI WGS metagenome assembly MDSY01 (sample SAMN05326643, study PRJNA326480) | marine metagenome | isolation source: seawater | place: Atlantic Ocean: South West | collected 2010
CTCGGTGTCTTTCAGTGCTACTTTTCGCTTGAACTGATTAGCAGGCCTTTCCTTTTTTATTTATTAGAGCTATTAATATTGCCTCTCACATTTACTCAATTTTCTTTTGTATGGTGATGCTAGACCAGAGGAATTAGAAAAGATGATTTTTAATAAAAACCAGTTAGGCATTTTTTTTATAATCTTAGGAATGACCATATATAGCTTTCATGATCTCTGTGTTAAGCTGATTTCGCAAGATACCTCCATTCTGCAAATCTTTCTAACAAGAGGGTCTGTAGGAGTTATTGTGACATTTTTAATTCTGAAATATTTGAATTATAAAGGTCAACTGTATCCTTACTTTCCCAAGTTAGCGTTACTTCGATGTGTGTTAATGCATTTTGGCTTTTTTATATTCTTTATTTGTTTAGAAAAAATGCCCCTAGCTATTGTTACGGCGCTTTTCTTTGTATCACCATTTTTTATATCAATACTATCTAAAATATTTTTGAAAGAAGTTATTGGAGGATTTAGGTTAATAGTAATTTTTGTCGGTTTCCTTGGGGTGGTCTTGATTGTTAAGCCTAACAGCGAACAAGGGTTTGAGTTGTTTTTTTTAGCTCCCTTATTCACTGCGTTTGCATATGCATCAGCAATGGTGATTTCAAACTACACTTCTTATAAAGAAAATGCTTTTGTACAGGCTTTACAACAATATTTTGTGAGTTTTATTTTGACGCTTATTACTCTATTAGTAATAAGAAGTGGTATTATTGATTATAATCAATTAGATGGGTGGGAATTTGTTACAAGAGAAATCCAATTAGAAAACTTTAAAGTTTTTATAATCATTGTAGTTCTGGCAGTTTTTGGCTGTTTGGGCATTGTGTCCTTAATTCATGCATATCAGATTGGCTCTCCAATAAGTAACGGACCTGTAGAATATATTCTTCTAGTGCTAGCTGTTATAAACGGATTTTTGTTTTTGGGAGAGGTTCCTGACAAATTATCTACATTGGGAATGGTTTTCATAATTTTTGGAGGGTGCAGCTTATTTTTACGTGAAGCCTTTGGAAAAAAAGTTGAACTATAAGAGCTAACAAGTTGACGTTAGGTTAATTTAGTTGACTTTTATGCATTTAAAAGAAAAAATGAGCTATGCGTGCATTTTTTTGGAAAAATAGTCATGGACAAAAATGCCTTCGATCAACTTAAGAGTGCTCTTCAATCTAAAACTGTTGAAAAAGATGAAATAATTTTTAATGAGGGTGAACAAGCTGGTGATGGCTATATTCTTTCGCTAGGAGAAGTTCTTCTGCTTCAAAAAGGTACTAGTGGTACTGAAGTTCAAAAGCAAAAGATAAAGTCTATGCAAGTTTTTGGTATTTGGAACTCGATATTTGAGTCGGAATTCAGGCTTTTTACAGCCAAGGCCTGTGAGAAGTCTTCACTGCTGGTTATACCCAGGGCAACACTTGAGAAGAAACTAAAAACACTAGACCCCTTCCTCAGATTTTGTTTTCGACAGGCAATCCCAATAGAATGATACATAAATATAGTTAAATCTATATTTTCTTTTTTTCAAAAATTCCAAATTCTTTAATAAAGAATACAAGTCCCAGTACAGGTCCTGGGAGAAGAATCCAGGCGATGTAATTCCCGATTGAGTCATAAAAAAAAGTAGTAACATATATAGTGATCATGCTTATTGAAAAACCCACACAATTTTGCAATGTTAGAGCCGTACCAACTAAATCTTTAGGACAGACTGATGAAGAAATGGCAGAAAAGTGAGGAGAGTCAGAAATCACAAAGAAACCCCAAAATAGAAAAATAAAAACATCAAAATAAAAGTAATTATTTCCTATTAAAGGATAAACCAGGCAAATTAAACCACTCAAAAAAAGAGAAACAAATACTACAAAAGGGCTACCATATTTCTTTGATACAATGCCCCCGACGATGCATCCCATGCAACCAATGCCTATAACAAAAAAGCTTAATAAAGAGACGCTGTATTCCAAACTAAAGGAAGTCGTCTTGAGAAGTGATAGAGTTAACAGTAAAGGCACACATGTCCAAAATGCGTATAATTCCCACATATGACCAAAATAACCGAGAGCTGAAGAAACATATTTTTTATTTTTGAATAGTTTTCCAAAATCGGAAATAAAATTGAAGTTTTGATTTTTTTTAAGTTTAAGATAGGGGCCATCTCCAAGCATAAAGATGATTGCTGAAGAGAATATGCACAGAATAGATGCTACTCCTATAGTATATTGCCAATCAAAGGTAATTCCAACTGCGCGAATTAGGTAAGGGAGAGCAGACCCCATAACAAGCATACCTACAAGTAAACTAAGGCTATTTGCTGCTCTTTTGGGATCCCAAGTTATTATTAGTTTCATTCCAACAGGATATATTCCCGCCAACGACATTCCCACTATGAACCTCAATAATAGGGCAATAAAAAAGGGTATATTGTCGATAACTATAAGGAAGTTTGCAAACGCCCCAGTTAAACAACATAAAGATACAATTATTGAGGGCTTGTATCGATCGGCAAACCCTGTAACTGCAAAAAGAAGTGTTCCAAATATAAATCCTAATTGAACTGAATTTGTAATTATTCCTATCCCGCTGTCGCTCAAAAGCCAAATTTCTTTTATCTGGGTAATAACGCCGTTAGTACTGAACCATAAAGAGGTTCCCAGCATCTCTGCGAAAACAATAAATATTACAGCCTTATGCATCCGGTTTAAATCGTCTATTTCGATAAACTAAGGCTTCTTTCATTCCTTTATTTCGAGCTATCTCCATAAATCTCTTTTTATCAGGAGATCCCTTTGATTCAATTTGATAGTCAATTTCCAAACTATTTTGAAGAGATTTAAGTAAACCTTGAATTTCATAACTTTGATTGATGGCCTTTTTTGTTTCCTTTACTAAATTAGGATCTATCTCAGCCAAATTAAAGGCAATTTCTTTAGCTGTTTTTAGTAAAAATTTCTCTTCAGTTAATCTAGTTACCAAGCCTAATCTAAGAGCTTCCTCAGCTTTAATATTATCTTTTCCTAAAAGAATAATCTCCTTGGCAGCTTTTATGCCGGTGACCCAAGGTAAAAGCATTGTTACAATTCCAGCTCCAAACCTTAATTCGGGTTCACCAAAAAAAGCATCTTTTGACGCAATTGTTATGTCGCAAGCTAACGCTAGTTCAAATGCGCCAGCTAAACAAGCTCCTCTAATAGCTGCTATTGTTGGTTTAGGACTATGCCAAAAACGCATTATAGTTTTAAAATCTAAGTCTAGAATCTCCTTCCACTCTTTGCCTTTTGGAGATTTTTCAAGCTGATCTTTTAAATCAAAACCTGAAGAAAAGGTGTTACCCTTACCAGAAATAATAATAGCCTTTATCTCATTGTCTTCTTCTGCAAAATCCATAGCTTTATTTAACATTTCAAGGGTTTCACTATCCAAGGCATTTTTTCTTTCAGGCCTGTTTATAGTTATGAGAGCTAAACTACCTTCTACCTCATAAATAATATTATTAGTGTTTTTTGTCATATGAAAACTATACAGATTACCTAATTAAAAGCGAGAGTTTAGAAAATGTAAAAATACAGTTAGTTTGCTTTTCCTGGTAATTGCTTAGCAAATATTAAAATATAAGCTGTAGATAAAATAATTAGAGTGGAGCCTAAAACGAACCAAATATCTATAAGTTCTCCAAAGAATATAAAACCAATTAATGTTGCCCAAACCAATTGAAGGTAGTTTGCTGGTTGAGTTACACTAATTGGGGCCAGTTTGAACGCAAGTGTCATAGTATAGTGACCACAGGTCGCAAAAAATGCAACTAATGATAGCCAAAGTGTTTCATATAAAGAAGGAGTTTGCCAGAAAAAGATAGCAAATGGAGCTAGTACTAAAGTCACAATAGAGTTCAAGCCTGTTAAAACTTCTATTATAGAATTTGAAGAAGATAGTTGTTTTGCAAGAATATAAGAACCTGCAAAAAAAATGGTTGCGATAATCATAGTTAACTGGCCTATTTCTATTCCTGTACCACTTGGGTTTACAATAACAAACATGCCAGTAAAACCAACTGCCAAAGCCAAAATTAATTTTTTAGATAATCTCTCTCCTAGGAAAAAGAAAGCAGCAATTGTCACAAAAACTGGGGTCATGTAACCAATTACGGTAACCTCGGACACTGGAATGGTAGCCATAGCAAAAAACCATCCTATAACTCCCAAGCCATGGCATATACCGCGAGCAAAATGTATTTTATTTTTTTCTTGGTCAGCTTGAGTTACAAACATTTTAAATATAAGAGGGAGAAAAAAAATCGTACTAGCGACATATCTGACAAAAGCAGCAACGGGCGCAGGCAAATCAGTACCCAGATGTCTTACCATTCCAGTAACAATAGCAAACAGAATGGTAGTGATTACCATCCAAAAAATAGCATGTAGATTCTTCATTTAGTTTTGGGTTTAAAAATTCTAAAAAATTAATATGCTGTTTTAATTATATCGTCAATATTATCTTATTTTTAAAAATTATGTGCGGAAGATTTACACTTAGAAATTTTGAACAGGTTAAATCAGTTCATGATATAATCATTGATCCATCCTATAATATTGCCCCCTCACAACAAGCTTTGGTTATAAAGGAAGATGAGACACTAGATTTTATAGACTGGTCTTTTTCACCATTTTGGGCAAAAAAGCCATTTAACCTGATCAATGTGCAGTACGATAGCCTTGATGTAAAGCCAAGCTTTAAAAATTACAAAAAATGTGTTTTTTTGGCAGACGGTTGGTACGAATGGGTCAGATTAAAGGATGGTTCGAGTAAGCCCATATTCATTCATCTAAATAATGATCTTTTTTATTTTGCGGCTATTTATAATGATGCGGGTGGAGCTATTGTGACAATAGACGCACAGGCCAGTTTGAAAAATATACATCACAGACAACCAATGGTATTGAATGCAGAAGAAATTAAGGAATGGTTATTCTCAGAGAAGCAAGTTATTTTCTCTAAAATAATTGAGGCAATATCTTCATATGAGGTAAGCAAATATGTTAACTCTCCTAGAAATAATGATACAAAGTGCGTTCAACAAATTTCAGAAAAATAGAAATTTTTCCTAATATAGATAATTACAACAACTTTGATAGTACTGTCTCAAGTCTATCGAAATCGTTATTATTGTTCCATAGGTGTGGAGTTATTCGTAGAGATCCTCCTCTTTCAGACAGGTATATTTTTTCTATGCTAAGCGCCTCCAAGATATTTTCTGGAGCACCTTTTGGTAATTTCGCTCCTATAAAATGCGGACCTCTATTTTTGGGTTCAGAAACTGTAAGACCCAATTTTTTCAGTTTTTCAGAAACGGAAATACTTTGATGATAAAGTGTAGATTCGATGTTTTTTATTCCCCACTTTTTTATTTGTTTTAGCGCTGCTACTACACCAGGAATCAGAGCAAAATTCGATCTCTGTCCCATATCATATCTGATCGCTCCGTCCTCATAACAATCTTGATAATTGACTAAATTAGCGAAGTCTTTGCTATCCTTTCTTTGTATCCAACCTTCCTCAAGAGGTGTACCCTCTAAATATCTTGAGGACACATATAGAAATCCTGTAGTGTAGGGGCCGAGCATCCACTTGTAATTTGCAGTTATTGCGAAGGCGGGATCGATTTCTGTTAAATCAATATAAAAGGCGCCGGCAGATTGAGTTAAATCTAAAACTAGTTCAGCATCCATTTCTCTACATTTTCTGCTTATCTCTTTAAGACCTACAAGTGAGCCATTAGTCCATAATATATTCGGAACTGCTACCACTGAGACCGTTTCATCCATTTGATCAAGAATATATTGAGTGGCGGCCTCCTGTTCAGGAATAGTTATAGTAACTATTTGTGCATTATTTATTTTAGCAGCTCTTCTCCAGGGGTATACATTAGAAGGAAACTGATTTTCTAAAACAAGAATTTTTGAGCCGTTATCAATCTTTATATTGTTAGCAGCTATTTGTAACCCATATGAGGCAGAGGGAATTATGGCAACGTTCTGTGAAGTAGTTTTTAGAAGTTCAGAAAATAATGATCTAGCTATATGAACATCTTGATAAAAATGATCTATTTTTAATGTCCAGGGTCTTGCCTTAAGCCTGCTCCCCTTGTCAATAGCTTCCACCACAGAGTTCATTAAAGGGGACATATACGCAGTGTTTAAATAAGCTACATCTTCTGGGATATCAAAAAGATCGCGTTGACAATCAATCATTACAGGTGTCTCAATTGGAAATTTTATTCACTAAAGCATCAGAAGCCTTGTTGAATGCTCTGTCTGTTAATTGTAAATCTTCTTCGGTAATAGCTAGGTGAGTGTACAATTTGGCATCAGCTTTTAGAATACCGCAGTCTCTTAAAACTCTATTAAATTCCTTAGCCATATTAGCGTTATTTTTTTTGGTATCTCTATAGTTTAAAACATATTGGTCCGTAAATAAAACATCGAATAAAGTTGGATCTCCAACTATTTGAAAGTCGATATTATTTCTCTTAAGAGAGTCAGACAAGCTTTTCATTATTCTTGTTCCGTTTTGTCTTATTTTTTCATAAGATCCTTCTCTCCTTAGGATTTCCATCGTTTTTAATCCGGCTACTGATGCAAGAGGGTTTCCACTTAAAGTACCCACTTGAAAAGTAAACTTTTCTGCTCCCACAATATTTTTATCAAAATGATTCATTATGTCAGTTTTTCCTGCTATTGCAGCTAAAGGTAACCCTCCACCAATTATCTTTCCTAAAGTGCAAAGGTCAGGTGTCACCCCATACAATTCCTGGGCTCCACCATAAGCGAGTCTGAACCCTGTCACTATTTCATCGAAAATTAGTAATGAACCGTGTTTTGATGTTTCATCCCTTAAATGTTTCAAAAACCCGTTTTCAGGCGGTATTATCCTTTGTAAGGGTTCCACAATAACTCCTGCGATTTCATTTCCATACTCACTCATTATTTGTGAAAAGAAATCTATATCATTAAAAGGGGCCACTAAAATATCGTCTCTTACAGCTTCTGGTATGCCAGCAGAGTCGGGTACAGCTATAGGAAAGTTAACTAGTTTTTCTGGAGCTAAACTCATTAGCGAGTCTGCGCTCATCCCATGATAACCGCCTTCGAATTTAAGTATCTTATTTTTACCAGTAAATGCTCTTGCCAGGCGCATGGCATACATATCTGCTTCACCGCCTGAGCTAACAAATCTTACCATATCAGAGCATTGAACTGCCTTACATATTTCTTCTGCTAACTCTATTCCTTTAGAGTTGTTGGTAAAAAATGTTAGTCCCTCAGATAGTTGCTCTTTTATAGCTTCTATAACTTCTTTGTTCCCATGTCCTAGGATCATCGGGCCTGAACCTATCAGGAAATCTAAATACTCATTATCATCTTCATCCCATACTCTTGAGCCGTGCCCTTTTTTTAAGCTAATATTTGGATCAAAATTACCAAAGCCTGCTCCTGGCAGCACACCCTTTGCTCGATTTTTCCATGTTTCTGAAGAGATGTTTTTATTCATATTAATTTCAAGAAATTCTTTAAGAAGAAAAAAGGAGGTGAAAACTCACCTCCTTTTTAGATAAATAGACCTACTTCAAAGCAGCGTCTGTAATTTCATGAGTCCAAGCACCTGATGGCTTTTTAGTAATAACAGGATCAGAAGCTCCTGACATAAGAACCTTTACCGTTCTTTCATAATCAGCAGGATCAAGTGAACCGTTAGAACCGGCTGTTAACTTCGCGATCTCGCCCATCATTCTTACCTGATGCTTCTCTGTTTGAACCCCAGCGTCGTCATTCTCTAGAATTATCATCGCTGCTTCTTTAGGATTTGCTTCTGCATGCTTCCATCCCTTCATAGAGGCTCTGACAAATCTAACCATTTTATCCTTAAATGCTGAATCACTTAGGTTCTTTTCATGAACATATAATCCGTCCTCAAGAGTAGCAGCACCTTCTGTCTGATACTTGAAAACAGTTAATTGCTCTGGAGAATACCCTGCATCTCTCACAACCCAGTATTCATTGTAAGACATCGTTGATACACAGGCTGCTTGACCTTCTGTTAAAGGCTCAACGCCCCAGCCCTGCTTAAGAACTGTAACGCCATCTGAGCTTCCATCAGTCTTTAATCCAAGCCGGCTCATCCAACTTAAAAAAGGATACTCGTTTCCATAAAACCAAACTCCTAAAGTTTTGCCTTTTAGGTCTGAAGTACTATTTACGCCCATATCTTTTCTGCAAGTCAGCATCATTCCTGAACTTTTGAATGGTTGAGCAATATTAACGAGCGGCAAGCCTTTTTCTCTTGCTGCAAGTGCTGAAGGCATCCAATCTACCATCACATCAGCACCTCCGCCTGCTAATACTTGGGCAGGAGCAATGTCTGGCCCTCCTGGCTTTATAGTTACGTCTAACCCTTCATCTTTATAGAAGCCTTTATCTTGGGCAACATAATATCCAGCGAATTGAGCTTGGGTAACCCATTTGAGCTGGATGGTAACTTTATCGGCAGCAAAAACAGCTGACGCACACAGTACAGTCATTGCAGCCAAAACAGATAGTAATTTATTCATATTTATTTCCTCTCAGTCATTTTTTTTAATTGTTAATCAAATTTTTACTATTAGCAATTCTTATTTTTGATTGCTAGGATGCCAGAATGTAAGCTGTTTCTCAATAAGTGAGATTAACCCGTAGAACAGACACCCTGCTAAAGCTGCTACGAATATTTCTGCCCAAACCATGTCAAGAGCAAACCTCCCCACTTCAGATGAGATCCTGAATCCCATTCCCTTTATTGGAGAACCAAAAAATTCTGCAACTATGGCACCTATAAGTGCAAGAGTAGAACAAATCTTTAGACCATTAAAAATAAAGGGCAGGGCAGATGGTAAGCGGAGTTTGAAAAGTGTCTGCGTGTATGAGGCATTATACGTTTTCATCAAGTCTTGTCGGCTATGATCAACTAATTCTAGACCTTGAACGCTGTTGACAAGCATAGGGAAGAAGACCATAACTACGACTATGGCGCACTTGGATTCCCAGTCGAACCCAAACCACATAACAAAAATAGGAGCCATTCCTACAATCGGAAGAGCAGAGACAAAGTTTCCAAAAGGTAATAAACCTCTTTTTAAGAAATTAAATTTGTCTATGGCTATCGCAGTTAATATGGCTGCCCCACACCCTAAAATATAACCTGATAGTGCACCCTTAATCAAAGTTTGTACAAAGTCTATCCACAATATATCTAGTGAGTCTGCGAATTTAAGAGCGATCGCTGTGGGTGGAGGCAGAAGAACGGGGTTTATATTTAAGCCTAGTACAAGAAACTCCCACATTAATAATATAACAAACCCAAACAACGTAGGAATGAAAAATCTTAAAAACTTAGCATTTTTTATCAGGGATAGTCTTATATTTATCAACCAACCCAAGATCCAAACTATAAAAAACAATATTAAAAAAATATTCATCTTAATATAGCCATCTTTCTAAGAGTATAATTTTGAATAAAAGAAATGAAAAATACTAGTGAAGCAGCTAGAAATGCAGCTGCAAATAGAGCGCTCCAGATCATTACCGTTTGGCCATAGTATGTTCCGGCTAACATTCTTGCGCCTAAACCAGATATAGCCCCAGAAGGAAGTTCTCCTACTATCGCTCCGATTAAAGAAGCAGCTATGCCGACCTTTAGTGAAGCAAAAAGATATGGTAACGAGGAGGGAAACCTTAATCGCCACAACAGTTGATTTGGGGAAGCAGACCAGGTTCTCATCTGATCAATTTGCATTTGATCAGGAGATCTCAAACCTTTCACCATACCCACAACTACTGGGAAAAAAGAAAGATACATTGATATTATTGCTTTTGGGAGCAAACCGGTCACCCCAACAGAATTCATAACAACAATAATCATCGGTGCTATAGCTAAAATAGGAACTGTTTGACTTGCAATTACCCACGGCATAACGCTCAGATCCATTGCTCTATTATGAACAATTCCTAATGCAAGTATAATTCCTAAAAAAGTACCTAATATAAACCCTGCTAAAGTAGCTTTTAATGTTATCCATCCGTGATAAACCAAGGATCTTTTAGAGCTGATTTTTTTATAAAAAGTTGTGTTGATAATTTCATTTACTA
>MDSY01115500.1_pt1 | contig 10217 bp, 5 predicted proteins | sample 811131 | NCBI WGS metagenome assembly MDSY01 (sample SAMN05326643, study PRJNA326480) | marine metagenome | isolation source: seawater | place: Atlantic Ocean: South West | collected 2010
GAAGAAGAAGAAGAAGAAGAGGAGGAGGAGGAGGAGGATTTGACTTTATGCGGAGAGGATTTCGTGGAGAAGACGGAAGAGATTCCAAAGTCTGCTTTGAATAAGGCGAAGCATTTTCGTTTTCCGCAAACGCCGTTGTCACCGAAGCACTTAGTAGTCGAAGGCGAAGAAAACACACCGGCGAGTAGTGAAGGTAAAACTTTCGAAGAAGGGGGAGAAAAAGAGGCGTCTCAAAAGCGTTCTCCGCTGGCAACCCACAGCCCGATCGTACTCGATTAATAATAGAAAAAGTAAGTCTTTTTAATTCTATACAATCTGAGTTTTACATCCAAATAAATAATACATTCTATTCTTAGTTAATACATGCGCACGCACGCTCTTTTCTTTGTCACCTTTGCATTCACGGAGAGACGCGGAGAAAAGAATCTTTTTCAACCAAAACGCACGTTTGCTTATCGTCCCCGTCGGAGTTTTTGCGGATGAGGCAATCGAATACGTCGCAGTGCGCTCCACCAGAAACGTTAATATCAGTGCTCCCGTTGTTATCGATGAGGCACTCTTTCAAGACGATTCGGTGCGTTATCGCGTAGCGTTGTCTCTGCGCTAACAAGAACGACATGAGCTCGCTTTCATACTCTTCGTCGTCCGTTTCGTTTCCTCCGATTTCATCGAAAGCGCCGCCACCGCCGTAAGTAATGTAATAATCATCGCTTCTTTCTTTTACTGCGCCTAAACAAGAAACGTCCACGCCAGTGTGCGAGTTTTCTCGAATCTCGCACCGAAGAGCTTCTCTGTAAGCACCGCCCCATACGGCAAATCCAACGCCTGTATTCAACGCGATCAGATTTTCAAACATTCTAATCCTAGAGTTTTTACCGACGCAAACTCCACCGCCTTGGTTATTTGCAATCAAGCATCCACGTACAGTAGCGTTGGCGCCATCGAGACACGAAATACCGTGGGAAGAGTTCAAGACTATTCGACTATTTCTCACATCCACGGAAGTTTCGTTTCCCCCTCCCGCCGAATCTTCATCACCCTCGGAACCCAAAATGACGATCGACGCGTACACTCCGCTCGCGGACGAAGATTGACTATCGATCGATATCGCATCGTCCTCTTCGCCCTCATCATCCGTAATAATACCAAGCATTTCGAGATCATCAGCCTCATCAGATGATGAATTCGAAGACGCTTCCGAATCGATGTCGATTTTAGATTTTTGATCCTTGGCGATGGCAGAAGTCACCACGCAACCCGAGATGTCGCCGTTTCGCAAGATGATGCCAGATAAGGCGGTCGAAACGTCGCAATTTATGATTTCACAATCGTGCGCGACAACGCCCTCACCCGCCGAAACGATATCGCACGTCTCTAAAGACAATTTTATATTTTTGCTCTCAGAGTGCACGCAGGCGGTGTGTTTTGGATGATGGCCAAAGCATCCGATCGATCCGTCTCGAGCGGCGCGGTGTCTCCATAACGTTACGTTGGAAACCATTACGATGTTATCGTTGCTCTTTCTAGCATTTTCAACGCCCACTATTGCCGGCTCGTCGTCGGCTACAATATGCACCAAATCTTTTTGAGACGATTTGATACCGCGCAAATGTACCCCAGACGGAACACGAATCGATCCGTAATAAGTCCCAGCTTCTAACAAACACACGTCTCCATATCTCAGGTTTTTGATGCCTTCGTTTATATTTTCTACCTTATCTTTCGCCGCGCTAAATCTCAAGACTACTCGTGTATCATCATCACCATCATCGAGAAAAAACTTAGTCTTCAAAACTGCTCTCTTCATCGTGTTTTTCCACCCCTCGGCTGGTGGTTTGATTGCCTTTTTTTGCAATCCGCTCGAGAACGGTAACGTCGCCGCTAACGCCCACCCTTGTTCCTCGGTGAAAGGTCTCCACCGATATCTCTTCCCGTACAGATTCTTCCAACAGTGTTCGCTTTGCAAAAGGATCTCTCTGTATTGTTTCGACGTTTGCTCCAAACTCGACACGTCTTTCGCGCTCAGATATTTCGCGCTTATCTCGCACAAGACGTCGTTCGGCAAGCGCGAAAGTGCGTCTGTCGTTTCTTCTTCTTCTAGTTCTTCTTCTTTAGTAGTAGTAGTAGTAGTAGTAGTAGTACTCGTAGGTGGTAACGGGGAGATCTTTATCTCTTCTTCTTCATCTTCTCCTCCTTTTTCTTCTCCCGGAGTAGGAAAAGGAGTCTTTTTCAAAAAGAATGGCTCTTTTGGAGGACTCGCCGGTAACGACGTGAATCCACCAGTACCACCACCGTAAATAGAACGACGATACTTACTACTATCGCTCGTTGTTCTCGTCTTCTTCTCAATCGTCATCTTTTTTTTCGCCTCCTCCTCGCTTTTGTTGTTCTTGTTGTTGCTCCTCACAGATTGGTGATCTTGTTTTTCATCTTTTTTTAACCGTCGTCCTCGTCGTCCTCTAAACGTCGTTTCAAAACGGGTGATGATTTCCTTTTCCATTTCTCTTCGTCTACTCTCTCTCTCTCTCTGTATATATAAATATAAATATAAATATATATATCCCTTCCTCTCTGGCACGAAACTCTATAAATCTACTAATACTCGAGCGCAGCAGCAGTCATGATGATGCTCCGAAAAGGCGCGTAATGTGTTTGTAAATAATCTGTTGTGTCGTTTAAAAAAAAGTTGGGTGCCTTTTGAAGAGAAAAAAAGATTCCGATGTCTGTCCGACCTTTTGTGTGTTTTTGGCTTCTTTGGAAAGCAAATTTATGGCAAGATTTCTCTCCTTTTTTTCTCTTCTTTTTTTTTTACTTCTGTTTTGTTGGACTTCACTTTTTCTTCCCAACTCCTTCTCTCTCACTCTCTCTTTCTGTTGTCGCGCTTTGGTGGTGGTGGTGGTCGTTTTTGTCGTCTGTGGTTTGAACCCTCTGTTGTCTTCAGTTCTTTGTCTACAATACGACTACTCGAAAACGAATAACACTATATATAGTAATGTGCGGAATATTCGCGTACTTGAACTGCGGGGTGCCGAAAACGAAGAAGGAAATCGTGGAGAAGTTACTCGTTGGTTTGAAACGATTGGAATATCGAGGGTACGATTCCGCCGGGTTTGCCATGGACGATAACGAGAAATGCGAAGAAGAAGAAGATGATGATGATGATGAAGAAGGGAGAAAAAAAAGACACAACGCGAAGAAAGTCATCGTGTGCAGAGAAGTCGGGAAGATTGCCAACTTGGAAGCGCTGGCGAGGAAGGAACTGTTTGGCGAAGACGATGATGACGAGAATGACGCGAACAATAATAACAATAATAAGGCGTCTTCTAAAAGTAATAATAGCAGCAACGGGAGGAAGAAGTCGTCGTCCTCGATTAAGCCTTTAGATTTTTGCGCGAGCATCGCGCACACGCGGTGGGCGACGCACGGACCGCCGAATAAAATCAACACGCACCCGCACACCTCGGACTCGCGAGAAAATGAATTCGTGGTGGTGCACAACGGAATTATTACGAATCACGCGCCGTTAAGGGCGATGTTAGAAAGAAGAGGGATGAAATTTGAAACCGATACGGATACGGAAGTTATACCGAAACTCTGTAAATTTTTGAGCGATAAGTTTGAGGAGAGCGGCGAGAAAGACGTGACGTTTCGTCAGTTGGCGATGGAAGTAACGCGACAGTTGCAAGGCGCGTATGCGTTAGTATTTAAATCGACAAAGTACCCGGGAGAACTCGTCGCCGCGAAGAGAGGCTCGCCGTTGTTGATGGGCATCTCCGACGACAGCGGCGAGGTTTCCTGCGTCATCGACGGAAACCTTTCCGACGGCGCAGAGGAGGATGTTCTTCTTAAAAAAGCTAGCGGTAATAAGAAGCGGAAATCTATGACAGGAGGAGCAGCAGCTGCTGCAGCAGCAGATGCGGATACGACGACGACGACGAGAATTACTACTACTACTACTACTACTACTACTACTACTACTACTACTACTACAAATAATCCAAAAGTTGAATTTTACTTCGCCTCGGATGCGAGCGCGATGGTTGAGCACACTAAACGCGTATTAGTTCTCGAAGACGACGACGTGTGTCACTGCCACGACGGCACGTATAAGATTTATAAAGTCGAGAAGCAAAAGCATCCGCACCCTGGGTACACCTCTGGACACGATTCACCGGAGTACGGGTTATATAAACCGGTCGTTTTGAGTAAAGAAGTCGAACGCACGATTGAAACGTTAGAAATGGAAGTCGAATCAATCATGAAGGGCGAATTCGATCACTTCATGCAAAAAGAAATTTTCGAACAACCGGAGGCTATTTCGAGCACAATGAGAGGACGATTGGTGTTGGATGTTCTCGGTGCAGCTGAGAGAGTAATGCTAGGGGGCATGTCCCAGTTCGCGGCGACGATTCGGCGCTCTCGTCGCATCATCTTGTGCGGTTGCGGTACGTCCTACAACTCCGCGATTGCCATCCGACAGCTGTTCGAAGAGCTCACGGAGCTTCCGGTAACTTTAGAGCTTGCGAGTGATGTTTTAGATAGACGGTGTCCATTTTTTAGAGACGACACGTGCATTTTCATCTCGCAATCGGGTGAAACGGCGGATACGCTGAAGGCTTTAGAATACGCCAAGGCAAAAGGCGCGTTGTGCGTCGGCATCGTCAACACGGTTGGGTCGGCGATATCGCGAGCGACGGATTGTGGCGTCCACATTAACGCGGGTGCCGAAATTGGCGTAGCGAGTACAAAAGCGTACACTTGTCAAATAGTCGCGATGGTTTTGGTGGCTTTATCTTTGAGCGAAGACTCGCGCTCGAAGCACACGAGACGGGATGACATCATGCAAGGTTTGCTCAAACTTCCCAGGTGCGTGAAAGAGTGCTTAAAAATGGACGCGATATTGTTAGAGTTGGCGCAAGAGTTAAAAGAGGAACACAGTTTGCTCATTTTTGGGAGAGGTTTCAATTACGCCACGGCTTTAGAAGGCGCGTTGAAGGTGAAGGAAGTTGCGCTCGTGCATTCGGAAGGTATTCTCGCCGGCGAAATGAAGCACGGTCCGCTCGCTTTGGTAGATAAGCACATGCCGATTATTGTAGTGTGTACGAACGATGGGAGTTACGAGAAGCAACAGTCGGTCGTGCAACAACTCAAAGCGCGAGACGGGCGGTTAATATTAATCGTTTCAGATGACGACACGGAGATGGAGAAAACGGCGCCAGACGCGGTCATTCTGCGAGTCCCGAAAGTCGAAGATTGTTTGCAAGCGGTGGTCAACATAGTTCCTTTACAGTTGTTGAGTTATCACTTGACCGTCTTGAGAGGGCATAACTGCGATCAGCCCCGAAATTTGGCAAAATCCGTCACGGTAGAGTAAAGTAGTAAATTACTAATTACTAATAAAAAATACTGGTATAACAAACATTACAACAACTCAAAACAAAAGTAAACTATCGGCTTTGATGCCGGATATTCTTCATACAGACGTATGCGACTATGATCCAGAACCAATACAGACCAAAGACGGCGATTAAATTCGAGGTAATAGTACCGCTCGCTCCGTAAAACTCAATAATCCCTTCCATTTTACCTTCTTTCGTTTGAAAAACCTTCGGTTCTTTGTTGTCGAAGTAATTAATCATCTGCGCCTGCCATCCGTATCGCACGAAGAGCGTGTGCGAGTACCACTCCCAGCCGCTCGGCATATCAGCTCTACGTATCAACATCCCAGAAAATAGAAGCTGAATGACGTTATAAACTGGCAAAAGCGTATTGGCGGCGTCCATGTTCGGAGCGACTGAAGCGCATACGTACGCGAGCGCTATGCCGCAACTCAACACCATATAGTTACATATCCAAAAGATGGCGAACGAGCCTTGCAACGCGCACCCCAAATACAACGCCGTTTGCGCGACTAGCGTCACTGGTATTGCTAAGACCCCCTCTTCGATGAACTTATACGCAACGTACGAAAAGAGCGGGTACGAGCCGTCGTCGACTTCGCGATAAAACACCGCCCTCTCGAGTACGATGGATGGCATGTACCCACTCGCGCCAAACGAAGGTAAAATATTCAACATGTACAGTAAACTCGCGACGTTGAGTTGATTCGCTTGGTCCATAGCCTCGCCTTCTGCCTTGCCAATTTCCAGGAACAAGGTGAATTGTACGATGGCGAACAAAATTTGTCCAGCCGCGCGACTCATGACGAAATCAACAGATTTGTAATTTCGGATCGTGCGGTATTTCAAAAGCGTTTTAATCTTTGCAAACGCGCCTCTCTCCGCTTTCGCTAGTTTTGGTTTCGCTGGCAACAGCATTTCTTTCTCCAAAATTGATTTTGTCTTTGTCAGCGCGGCTTTCCCGCATTCTGAATTTCGAAACGCGTCTTCAAAATCCAAATCCTCCGAAGCGCACGTCGTGGTCAAGAAATCCGCCAAGTTTGATTTCGTGTCCCATTTGAACCCAATTGATGCGAAATAGGAAATCGCCGAATATTTACCTCCGGCGGTTTCGTCAAATATAGGCCCAGTAAACGTCATCTTTCCGTTCTTCAACATGCACAGCGTATCGAAATATCGAAACGCGTCCGGCGTCGGCGAGTGAATCGTCGCCACGACCGTCACGCCCGTATTCGCCAAGTTTCTCAAAATCTCCACAACCTCCACGGACGATTGCGAATCCAAGCCGCTCGTAGGCTCGTCCAAAAACAACACGTCCGGGTCCGTGACTAAAGCCAAAGCGATGTTCGTCCTCTTCGCTTGTCCGCCGGATATCCCTCGGTTCAGCGCGTCGCCGACGACGACGTCTTTACAACTCGTTAAATTCAAGTGTTGCAATATCTCCCTCACTCGTTCTTTCTTCAACTCCGCGTCCGCGTGCGTTCTCGCTTGCATTTCGCTCCAGTAATACAGCGTCTCTTCCACCGTCAACATCGGCAATAAGGTATCGAACTGTTCCACGTACGCCGCGCACTCCTTGAACGTTTTCTTCGTCGCGTTTTGCGACCCAAACATCACGGTCCCGGAAATCACCCCTCTCGTTTTCCTGCACGAGAGAATGTCCAACAAGGTTGTCTTCCCGGCGCCACTGGGCCCCATTATCGCCGACATCGACCCGTTCTCGAACACCGTCGAGACGTTATCCAACAACCGAATGTTTTCAGACGAATTTGATGACGACGATTTCGTCCCCGGGATATCATAGCACACCGAATCGACAATAACGGGCGTCGAGTGCCTCGTTTTCGTCTTCGAGAAGAATTCCGACGCCGAGGAGGACTTTATCATCTTAAATTTTCTGTCTCTCTGTTTCTCTGTCAGTCTTCTTCTTCTTCTTCTTCTTCTCTCGGACAAGTTAAATGTTGTGCCTAGAAATGTCGAAAAGTGTCGAAATTTAATTGTCGAAGAAAAAAAAATCAAACGAAGAGACTTTTGATGAACAGACAGACAGACGACTGATGAAGAAAAATTTCATCGAAAGAAGAACGGGAGAAAAAAGAGTCCTTCAGAAAAGAATTAATTGGACCTTTCAACACACACCTCTTTCTTTAGATATGATAAAGAAGATATTTAAAGAAGGAAAGATGACGAGGAGATGATGATGCACCCACCATCCTCGCGCTCAAACTCGCGGAACTCTCGCAAACAACAACAACAACTTTTCGATCAAAATCAAAATCAAAACGAGCTCCCGATTCAGAAACACGAGAGAGAGATTTTGTATCTCTTGGAACGACATCAAGTGGTGATAATAATAGGCCAAACCGGGTGCGGGAAAACCACGCAGATCTGCCAATACTTGAGAAAGGCGAAATGGACCATTCCTGGCGAGAAGATGGTGTGCGTGACGCAACCGAGACGAGCGAGCGCGCAAACCGTTGCGATGCGAGTGTGCGAGGAGATTTTTGCTTCTAATTCTTCTTCTTCGCAACGGTGTTGTTTAGGCGGAACGGTGGGAGTGTCCGTGCGATTTGAAACCATGAAATCATCAGAGACGGAGATTCTATTCTGCACGGATGGGAGTTTACTGAGAGAACTGTTGGAAGATCCTTTGTTGCAAAAATATTCGGCGGTGATGGTGGACGAAGCGCACGAGAGGAGTTTGAACACGGACGTGTTGCTGGGGTTGTTGAAGAAGGTGACGAGGAAGAGGAAAGAGTTGAGGGTAATTGTGAGTTCGGCGACGATTGATGCCGAGGCGTTTCGGGAGTTTTTCCGCGCGGAAACAGAAGAATTAGAATCAGAGGAAGAAGAAGAAGAAGAGAAGGAGAAGAAGAAGAAGGGAAACGACGACGGGAAATTTTCTTCTTCGTACGGCCAACCGGCTATTCTTAGCGTCGAAGGACGAAGGCAACATCCAGTTCGAACGTTTTATAGCGAAGTACCGGTGGCAAACTACATAAAAGCAAGCGCGGAGTGCGCGATGAATATAGTCCGGTTAGATTTGCGGAATAACCCGGGCGATATTTTGATCTTCTTGACGGGAGAGAAGGAGGTGGAAGAGTGCGCGGATATCTTGGAGGAACATTTGCTCTCGGAACGATTGGATAGAGAAGTTCTCGTTTGCCCGTTTTACGCGGGATTAAATAACGCGAAACAAGCGAGAGCGTTTCGCGCGCCACCGAGGAATGCTCGCAAAATTATCATAGCCACGAATATCGCGGAAACGAGCGTGACGATTGAAGGCGTGAGTTACGTCGTCGATTGCGGCTTTGTGAAAATCAAAGCGTTCGATTGCGAGAGAAATTCGGAGACGTTACAAGTCGTGCGCGCGTCGAGTTCATCGGCGAAGCAAAGAGCCGGGAGAGCTGGACGCGTTCGGCCTGGAACGTGCTTTCGTTTGTACCCGGAAAAATATTTTGCGAGTTTGGATACAACGTCCGCGCCGGAAATAATTCGCGCGGATATCGCCGGAACGATTTTACAACTCAAAGCGTTAGGAATCGATAACATCGCGCACTTTGATTGGTTCGAAGCGCCGCCGGTAAAACACGTCGTCGTTGCGTTGGAACTTTTACACGCTTTGGGTGCGATTGATGACGACGCAAAGTTAACCTCAGTTGTTGGCGCTAAATTAGCGGAGCTTCCGTTGGAACCAAAGCTAGGTAAAGCGTTGTTAGCCGGTTGCGATTACGGGTGCGCCAATGAAATGCTCACAATCTGTTCGTATTTCTCGATTGAAAACACGTGTTTTTTACCAGCGAGAGGAGGCACGACGTCGAGAAATCTTCTGGACGAGGCAAAAGCGAATTTTGCCGCTCGAGAAGGCGACGGTATCACCTCTTTGAACATTCAGAGAGGGTACGCGTGGAACGACCGCAATCGTAGGGGATTTTGCGAGGAAAATTATTTAAATTTTCGCACCGTGCAACGCGTCCAATCCGTTCGCGCGCAATTGAAGAAACTCTTGACGCAAAGACTCGATTGTTTGCTTATTGACAATAACAGAAGTAACGATGACGACAAAGAAAAAAAGCTCGAATCGATATTGCGTGCGATATGCGCCGGTTTCTTCTCCAACGCGGCTACTTTGGCGCCGTACGGCGGCGGCGGAAGCGACGACGGCGCGGCGAAGTATTTGACCATTCGTAATAAAAGGACGGTTTACGTGCACCAAAGTTCAATTCTTTACGGCGTGAGTAGTGGGTTACCGCAAGTGGTCGTGTACCAAACCGCCGAAGTGAATAACGAAAATAAAGAGTACATTCGAAACGTATCTTCGGTTGGAGATTTGCGCTGGTTCAAAGACGTCGCCGGACACTATTATACCTTTTAATAATAGTACATCATAGTTAGCGAGCATTAATAGCAATATGATAATAGAGAGCAGTACTAAATTAGAATGTAAAAACAACAAAAAGAAGAGGTTCTCAGTCGAACGCAAGCTCCACGCACCATTGATCCCACCTCGAATTCAGAGTGGCACCCCGCGTGCTGCTTACTACGCGGCAGTTTTTCTGCTCAGTTTCCTGCCATCGAAGACTTTCCGCTTTAACGACGACAAACGCCTCCTTCAAGAAACGCTCGATCGTCGATAGCAAGCTCACGCGGACCTCTCGTCAACGTTCGAGAATAGGTAGAACGCTTCGCCAGGACCTCCTGCGCACAACCGGGAAGTTTAACCTTCCTTACAGCTTTACAGCCCGGACGATGTGCGCTAATTAGGGTTTAGTATTGCAAACATAAATAAAAAATTTAAGGTCTCAAGAAGAAGAAGAA
>MDSY01139547.1_pt1 | contig 10217 bp, 5 predicted proteins | sample 811131 | NCBI WGS metagenome assembly MDSY01 (sample SAMN05326643, study PRJNA326480) | marine metagenome | isolation source: seawater | place: Atlantic Ocean: South West | collected 2010
GAGGCACTTCACTCTCATTAATTTCCAATCCAAAAAAAGGATTAATTATATTCTTTACAGTATCCTCCATTAACCCCTTTATCTTTGGAAATAGAGGGCCTATATCAACAATTTGTGTATCTCTTACTTGTTTATCTGTTTTCCAATGAGTCTCTCCTGTTTCATTGGCTTTTTTAGGATCAAACACTTGAAGATCATTTTTTTGAGAATCTTCCATATGTCTGACTATTTCCTTTATTCCTTCAGCACTTATAACATTTCTTCTTACAAGAACCCATTCCAAAGGATTGTGAGAAGCATAACGATTTTCAAAAGTGTAAGGCATAATATATCTTTTTCGTTTATTATATCATCATAAAAACTATTTGACAACTTTATAAGATAGTTGGTCCACTTGTTCCTGCATTTGCATCTGACCTTGCAGAAGTTGCCATAGAATTCGCTTGATTATCAATATTAGTACTAGGATTAGGACTTGGTGTTTGCAATACAGTACCAGATCCAAAACTTAGTTTTTGTGTATTACTACCTCCAGATGGTGTTCTACCACCAATCCAATATCCATGTTCTTGATTTGAAGCTGAAGCTGCACCAGGAACACTGTATAATATGGATGAGAACAACGCATTAGTAGTAGTTGCAAAATCAAATTTATCTATCGGTGTTCCAGATCCACCAGTAAACATTGCAGTACTATTACTCATTGCCCTAGCATAATTTCCTGGTACATTAGCACCAGTACCCGAAGGAACAACAGAATATGTATCATTGCTATAAGTTATTTTACCAATAGTTGTATTATTATATGTTGGTGTTGCTGAAGGTTGATTATTTCCTTGAAGATATGAACCACCTAAAACCCAAACCTCAGTTGGGCCTCCTGCAACTTTTGGTTGTCTAACAACTGCTCCAGGTCTTGCTGAAGGTGCTTGTGACCAAGTTTCACTAGAATATACTAATTTAGAAACATCTCTAGTTGATTGAGGATATTGTCCACCTGCTACCCAATATCCTTTTTCATGATTACCTGCTGCAGGTTTATCTTGTATAAAACTAGGATTATTAGGTGCTGCAGATCTTGTATCAGTTGAATATGTATACTTATCACACCAAGCCCATGCACTACCAGATGATAAACCTGGACCACCAGATCCTCCTCCAAAATATCCTGCTGTTGCACTTGATGCTGCTCCACCCATCGTCCTACTATAATATTGATTAGGAACGTAAATATTTTGTCCTGGTGTGGACATAACATCAGTTGCATAATCCAACTTCACGAATCTTGTATTACCTGGTGTTCCAGCATTCATAGCAAAATTGGGAAGTGCAGGATTAAAATTAAATCCTGTTCCTGATGTTGCTGTAGTTTCTGGTGGTTTTGGAAAATCAACACCCCTACCTCGAATAGAAATACCATAAGCTTGATACTTCTGAGTTGGCATATACTGGATATACTCAGAAGTACCAGTAGCAAAATTATATTTACCAGTTTCTGAATTACTAGGTCCAGCCATATAAACATTTACATCGTCAGAAAAAACAGAAAGACCTGTTCCTCCTCCAGCACCAGGAGTAGGAACAAATGTGCCAGTAGCATAACTTATAAGTTGTGCATCATTTGCTTTACGATGATAACCTTTAGTAGCATTTCCATCTCCTTGAGCAGAATTATTATTAGCAGCAGGATTAGGGAAATATATGAAAGATCCAGGTTGTAATGCAAATGTATCACTAGAATATGTTAATTTATTTACTTGTGTCCAGTTACCACTATCAACATGACTCCAGGGATTACTATATCCACCAGCCCAATAAGATTCTGTTGAATTTCCTGATGTACTTGCATAAATTACTCCATTCATACCATTAGTAATTGGATTACTATCAGTAGTATCAGTTGGAATATCGTACTTATATACTCTTCCATGATAAGCAGGTCCAGGTTGATATCCCAATCCAGCATATCCCTTTACTGTATTAGAAACCCCTGTCATACCCTTACCACCATAAGGATTTGGCCATCCAGGCACTTGGTTAAGAGTTTCAGTGGAATATGTCATCCTATCCACTCTAGTAAACCCAGAAGGAGAAGGCATCTCTCCTCCTACAAAATATCCATAATTTGTATTACCAAACTGTGCTCCATAATACCTATTAGTAGATGGCATACTAGGAACAATACTCCAACTATCTAAATCCATATCTAATTTAAATGTATTAGATCTTGCCGAATTACCTGGACCACCATGGCCACTATACATATATCCATGATTTGGAGGTTCTACTGCATTATCAGTAGATCTAGAAAAAGGAGGAGCCAATGATAGTGGCATGGACTTTGAACCAGCACCATAAGGATCATTTCTTACTGTTGGCATTGCAGGTGGAGTTGACCAACCATCAGTCGTATAATTAATTTTAAATATAGATGATCTATTACCTGAAGGACCACCTTGGCCGCCAGCATGATATCCATGTGAAGTATTTCCTGCTGCACCCTGTCTGTTTACTTCTGATAAAGGATAGTTAGAACCAGGTAATCTATTTGCAGTATCATTGGAAAAAGGCATTTTCCAAGTATAATTATAATCACCACCAACAAAGTATCCAGATGAAGGTGAACTTGTTGAACTACCACTTTTTAGCGAAGAAAAATCATTATTTCCATTAATAGAACCTGTAAAATTTTCTGTAGAATATTCAAACTTCTTAATATAACTTCGTCTACCACCACTTGGGTTAAATCCAGAAGCAATATATCCATGAGTCGAACTTGATACAGCAGTAGTGCTATTTAGATTTTCTGGCATACCAGGTGCTGTAGTAATACTCTCATTTGAAAATGGTATTTTCCAAACTCTATTTAAGATACTATTACTAGGCCAAGTTGTACCACCTGCAAAATATCCATGTGTCTTAGTTCCAAATAAACCTTTACTATTACTCATAGTTCCCTGACTACTTGGTGCAGGAATAGTTCCTGGTAAAGTTGATGTAGTATCAGTAGCATATACTAGTTTATCAATCTTACTAGTAACTGGTGGAGAGACAGGAGCTCCTGCTGCAAAATACATGACAGTTTCACTAGTCATAGCAGATCCAGCACCTCTTGTAATAGGAAGAGTTGCTGGTATATTATTAGACGTATCTGTTGCAAATTGTGTTTTAGTTATGCTTGATAAATTACTACTACCAGCTCCAAAGTACCCTGTATTAGGAGTAGGTTCATCTCTCCACCACTCAGCACGGGTAGCCCAGTCACCTTCTCTTAGTTTAACTTCTACATTTTCTAGGGAAAATACACCAGGACTTTTTGCCATATCTATTGTTAATAATTCCTATTATTAGAGTCTTTCCAATACTCTAATTTACTATACTTATTTAGAACATATTCACTTAAGACTTCTTTAATCCCATCCAGTAGGATTAAAGAAAAAGAGTTGAACTATACGACCATTCTCTAAACAATCTCCAAAATTATAATTATGGGAATGAAACATATTCGCATTAAAAATAACAATACGATTATATTTCATACCAGATAAAAAATACCTTGTCCATTTAGATCTATCTAATCCTTCTCCATATACAGTTGTCCACCAAAATTCTTTAGGATTTGGAAATCCAATTATAGATGATGCTTCCTGAGAATGTGGTAAAAATTGAGTATTTGTTTTATTATGAATCCAAAATGATGTACCAGCTTCATCAATACACTGTTCTGGTGAATTCATATAACATACTGCACCATATTGCCAAGTGGGATCTACATGAATATCTTGCTGAAAACTATCCTTCTCTAAGGATAATCTAAAATATCCATTATTAGGTGCTGGTTCCAACTTTTGCTTAAGAATATATTCAAATTTTGCATGAAGTTCTTTTGGATAATAATTATCCCTAGAATTCTTACCAGGATAAGTATATGTACTCTCAGGTTCAGGGTATTCAGCATTTACTGCTACATTCCGAACAATGTCAGGATTATCATGGAAATCATCTATTACAAGTATTTGTGGTATCATAATATATTTTTTTATAATTATAGCATATTAAAAATTAGTTTGCTCTTTATAATAAACAATATTTTCACCTTGTCCTGGTGTAGTTGCACTTTCAAGATATCCTCTACCTCTCGACAAATTTGCAGATATAGCTTGAACAGTATCAGTAGAATGTGTCAATTTAAAATAATTGGATTGCCAATCATCAACAATTCCTCCCACCACATATGTATGCTCGCTAGTACTCAAACCACCTGCTCTTGCAAGACGATTTGGACCAGGAGTTAAACTACCAGGTATTTGTGCAGGAATTGTTGTAATTGTTCCTGTTTTATAAGTAAATTTAGTAATAGTATTTGTATTACCAGATGGTGTATTACCTGCAACAATATATCCTTTTTCGTTTGTACCACTAGCACCAGCCTGCGAGAGAGGTGTTGTGAAAAATGAGTTAGGTTGGAGACTAGCAGAGGCAGTCTGATAGGTGAATTTTTCCATATAACTTGATTGACCAGGAGTTCCTCCTCCTGCAGCATAACCTTCTTCAAGTGATGACAGTGTACTTATAGCTATACCAGCATAAACACCAGCACCTTCAGATAATCTCTCAAAAGTGTTAGTTGAATAAGTTATCTTATCATTAGTTGATGACCAATATGAAGGATCATAATTTTGTCCCTTCACACGGTATCCATATTCCCTATTACCATATGATCCAGAATACCAATTCTTTCCAGGATCAGGTAATTGAGCACTTGGAACAACACTTGGAGTGTCATTAGAAAAAGGAATTCTATCTGTGGTACGACCACTACCCCATCCAGCTGGACCATATGCTCCTCCTGAGAAATAAGCTGATGTTGGACTAACGTTACCAGACACACCTCTACGACCACTTGATGCAGCACCAGGAATACTACTATTAGTTTCAGTTGAGAATGTAAATTTATCCTGTTTAGACCCAACTTGGGGACCTGGACCTGTTCCTTCTCCAGTACCAATATAACCTTTATCGGGATATCCTGTAGATTTTAGAACAGCATATCCAGGAGTACCTGGTGTTTGTGGAGGTACTGAATTAGTAGCTTTACTATGACTATTAAATGGACTCATAGGAGCATAAGATCTAGGAGCTGGACTACTATAACCAGTAGTGTCCACTGTCTCTGTAGAAAAATTAATTCTCTGAGTAATTGAGTTACTATTTGGCCAGAACCATGCTCCCTGAATACCAGTCAACATTGCTGCAGCATTTCCATTTGCTACAGCACCAGTACTTGAAATTGTATCAGTCGCAAATTCAAGTTTATAAATGTTAGTATCTGCCTCTCCAGTAAAATATCCTACTGTTCCTTGAAGATTCGATGCACCACCCTTATTAGTATCTGTTCCACCACCTGATTTAGCCTTCATTGACGTTGAATCAGATGCAAAATCCATCTTATAATAATTTGATCCAGCAAAAGCATATCCATTAGCATCTCTTTTAGCAAAAGTTGCTCCACCATTTAATTGTGGTTGTGAAGGTGTAGATGGATTTCTATAAGACGATGGAGTACTTTGCATAGTATTAGAGAAATAATCCATCATAAACCATTTACTATTATTAGCAGGTGTATACCCTCCCATAAAATAACCTTTCCTAGAAGGATTTGATAATGCAGATATGTTTTTTGCTATGGTAGAGTTGGTTGGAAGAGGTATATACTGAGTAGGATTTATATTTTGAATCTGACCTGCATTATGCTCACCAGTAGCAAATGTTATCTTAGCAACCTGAGTATGCCTCTGACCAGGTCCAGGACTAGCTGTACCACCAAAAAGATATCCATGAGTTTCATTATTTGTACCAGATCCTTGATCAAATCCACCACCAGGATATCCTGGAGCACCCGATGCCATTCCTGATGCAAAATTTATCACTCTTGGCCCACTATTACCAGGTATAGCAGCAAACCATCCATATTGAGGATAACCTCCTCCTGAAAATGCAGGTTTATATTGTGGATCAGTTGAAACTGGTGCAGGATTCAACCAATTATCAAATCCTTCTAAGGGTTTCTCATCAGATAATCCATTTTCATATGCACTACCACCACCCATATATTCACCAGACCTACCTAATCTAGCAGGTGAATGAACAAATGTATCGGTAGCATATGTTAATCTCTGTATCCATGATAAAGATGGACCATTACTACCACCAGCAAAATGACCTATAGTAGACGAACCTGTTGTTGATTGATATCTAGCTCTTTCAGGTAAACTAGCACCTGGTACAGTAGACCTTGAATCAGTTGCGAGTGTTAATTTGTAAGTTGTTGTATTATAAGTATCTCCAGGGTTTGAAGGTGTTTGTCCTTTATATCCTCCTGAATAATATATTTTTGTACCTTCGCCAATAGCTACTGCATACCAACTACCACCAGAAGGACTAGGGGTTGTAGTAGAAGGAAGATAAGCAGATGTGTCATTTGAGAATGTTATTTTATCAATTCGTCTGCTAGGATATTGATTTACAGCTGGTTGGTTAGGGCCTGCAGGATAACCACCTATAAAATATCCTGCCTGTTTGTTACTTGCTGAAGCTATATAATTTCTTCCATTAGCAGGACTAGGAGTAGTTGATATTGTAGTAGCAGGAACATCAAATGATGTACCATGAATATAATTCATTTTGGTAACATAAGAATTATTAGTTCCTGGACCACTTCCATAGAACAAAGGCCCGTTACCAGCAACATAATATCCAAAAGTAGTACCTTCAGATGCTGCTCCACCATATGCATGTCCAGATGCTAGATTAGATTGACCACCCATTGTAAATGAAGTATCTGTTGAGTAGTCCCTAATTGACACACTATTAGGTTCTCCACCAGTATAAAATAAATGAGTAGCATTACCAATAGACTTTCCAGCAATTCCTTTCGTATAAATTATCGAAGGATTTGATGCACTTACTGTCATTGATGACAGATCAATTTTATCAACATATGAATTATTATTACCACCAGGACTTCTATTTCCACCCATAAAATATCCTACGTTAGGAGCAGTACGAGGTCCACCTCCTCCTTTTCGTAAGCTTACGCTACTTACGTCTATGCCTTCACCATCGACTTGTTGACTTCTCCAGTCAGATAAACTAAAAACGTTTCTAGTAGTGTCAGCCATTCCGTATTATAATCTTTTTATATAGCATGGAATTATTTAGAGTATCTCCAAATCCATTACCATACGAATGCCACAGTCTACTTTTAAATAAAACCAATCTATTATATTTTGCAGGTATTTTTGAATATTCTTTCCACTGACTTTCATCTAAAGTATTTAATTCTTTTCCTTCAGAATAAAACTCTGATCCTGTTTCCTTATGGGAATAAAAACGAACCCCAAATTCACCTAAAGATGACAGGGGTAGTTGTAAGTAAATTAAAGCAATCCAATCAGATTGAATATGAGCACAAATATAAGAGTCTGTATTTTCTGTAGAAGATATGACAGTATCATCAAGAATTTCTATCCTATTTCCTAAAACCCCAGATAATCTTTCATAAGTTTCATTATTCAAATCTCCTTTAAAAAGTAATTCACGATAATATGGATGAATCATTTGATGACAATCTTGAGCGTTAAGATTGCTATTCGTATTACCGACAAAATCTACTATAGAATTTGTCGGATCTTCTATCTTTTTAACATATTCTTTAACTGGAAAAGGAAGAAAATCATCAATGATAAAGATATGAGGATGCATTAGTTAGAGAATCCTTCTCCTGCTTGTGAAGAATAATATCCTTTCTTTTCTCCTTCTATTTGCTTTCTTTCAGTTGCAGCTTTTAATGCACCAGTTCCAAGATCCTGACCAGATAATTTCTCATATCCACGAAGAACTTTCTTCTGTAAATCATTAACAAACTCATCTTTTCCTTGTGGAGAAAGCAACTTATCCATTGGAAGATAACCTTCTTTTAACTCATTCTTAGGATCTACAATAGCAGGGCCAGATGCACGACGCATTGCCTGTATATTACCTATAGAAATACCAGTACGTGATGCCATAAGATCATCAAGAGCCTGTTCTGCAAGACGAGCATCCCAATACTCTTCATTCTCTTCTAAGAACTGTTCTCTGGTTACAGGTTTGCCGCCATTCTGTTCAACCAACTTATCCATCATCTTATCCATATGCTCCATCTGATGAAGACGATCACGGATTTCTAATTCACTAGACTTCAAATAATGAGTAAGATCCAATTCTTCTAAATCAAACCAACAAAGAACTTTCTTACCATTTTCTGTTCCAACATCATATAGTAAAGGTTGTGTTTTATCTTCATGATTTGCCCACTTCCAATCAAACTCACGAACTCTCTGCTTCATCTCAACCAATTTATGCATAAATCCTGTTGCCATAATTCTACGTTCTTTCAAGATATGCTCAAAAGTAACAGAAATATTATGAGTATTCAGACCAATAAATTTCTCAAGTTGGAAGTTAGTTCTTCCCTGTGCCAACTCCTTATCACTTTCTTCCCATCTAAGAACATTTTGAAATGCTGTCTGAAGATATTCTTCATCCGTAACTGCTTGTTGAGCACTAATCGGATCATATGGCAACATTGAAGTTTGATTAGTCGCAGTTGTTTCTACAATGTTTTCATTTGATTCAGTGGCCATAGTGATAATCTCTCCAGTAATGCTATGTATTAAAGATTCCCATTGTTTAGCAATGGTCTTCCAATTATATTTTTCATTAACATAATCAGAAATATTTTTTGAAACTCTTTTATGATAAGATTTATCTTTATCGTATTGGTCTAAGATTAGACAACAAGTTTCGGCAAAATTATTTATGAAGTTTTCTGTAACTTCATAACCCTTATTGGTGGGTTTCCCCTCTATGGGAATTACTTGTGCATTATTTAGTCCTGCAACTTCTGACAATGCTCCAATATTAGTAATGATTGGAAATGCACCACACCTCATTGCTTCGGTCATAGAGACACAAAATGTTTCTTCCCATATATTAGGGTGAATAAAAAATGCAGCCTCTTGATAATGCTTTACTAATTCCTCTCTAGGGATCGCTTCTGAATATTCTACATTAGAAAGTGATTTAAGTAAAGTATATGTGTTGGAATAGGGGTCTACTTGATCATCACCATACAAAGACATTGATGAAAATATCTTAAACTTAGTATCAGGATGTTTTTTATGAATAAGAGGAATTATTTTTGCAAGAACTTCCAAACCCTTATAAGGTATAGAAGTATAAATCATACTCTTTGTTTTCTTACATGAATATTTTGAATAAGAAAACATTTCAGCAACTCCATTTGGAATTACACTAATTTTATTAGGAGGAACTTTATGAAATTGAATAAACATTTGTCTATTCCATTCCGAAGGAGATACTATATGATTAACAATACGATGATCAAATTCAAAAAATATTTGCTGATCATATGCATGATGAGCCCATAAAATTTTATATTGATGATCTGATAATTTTAACTGTTCTGGTAAATGAGAAACAAATACATTATTAGGAAACTTATAATGCTCATCTAAATGCATAAATGATGTTTCAGTTGCTCCTGACTTCATCTGCTCCTCCTCCCATATAATATCCCCAATTTTTAGGTTGTGTAGATTCTTTTAGTGATGTATCGTAACTTATTTTATCAACTCTATCAGGCATATCCTCAATAGGTCTTGGTTCAGCAGTACCCTCATAGATATGAAAACCACAATGGTTCAATGCAATAGTAGTATCTAACCACATCTCATAACCCACGGCCTCTGCTCTTGCAAAGAAACTCTTATCTTCTGCAACAAATTTACCATTTTTCTTTATCTCTGCAAAATAATGATATGAATTATCAATTTCTGCCTGAGTTGGTGGAGTATCACTATCATCTAAATCTGGTTCGTATTTTAACTCAGGATTAGCTTTTGCAACATCAAGGAAAACTTGACGATGTATCAAACAGAACCCCATTCCATTTCCTTGAATTTTAAGCAAATCTCCCTTTCTTTCTACTGGTTCTTTAACATTCACACAATATCTCATTGGTATCGTTTTCATAGGATATGTCCCAGATACCATTGGTAATTTATGATCCAATAACTTTACTACATCAAGTGGATCAAAACCTATATCACTATCCAAAAAGAACAAATATTCAAACTCTGTATTATTAATAA
>MDSY01056008.1_pt1 | contig 10216 bp, 6 predicted proteins | sample 811131 | NCBI WGS metagenome assembly MDSY01 (sample SAMN05326643, study PRJNA326480) | marine metagenome | isolation source: seawater | place: Atlantic Ocean: South West | collected 2010
TACCGATTATGCAGATAGTCAGTATAGGGAAGGTTGGTGGGTGAAATATAATCCTTGGTATGAAAGATTGTTTCAAGATCCCGAATTTGTTGAATTAGTTAAGGCACGATTTGCATATTATAGAGAGAATCAACAGATTATTTTGGATAAAGTTGATGATTTTGCGGAGCAGCTAACATACGCACAAGAGGAGAATAACGAGAAATGGGAGACGTTCGGGCAGTACGTATGGCCTAATCCCGTCGTGTATGACACGCATCAAGAGGAGGTCGACCATCTTAAGACTTGGTATATTGAAAGAATGGATTGGCTTGAAAATGCTTTAAACGATTTATAGCTAATCAAACACCATCTGCTTAATTAATTTGACGATCTTTACCTTCCCAATAGGGCTTTCTTAATTCTCTTTTTAGTAACTTCCCTGTGGGATTTCTCGGTAAAACTTCTGCAAAATCAATGCTTTTAGGGATTTTGTAGCCCGCAATCTTGGTTCTGGAATGCGCAATTATCTCCTCTTCACTAGCTGTGGATCCTGGTTTAAGAACTACAACAGCCTTTACAGCCTCTCCCCATTTATCATCAGGGACTCCAATAACCGCAACATCTCCAATCGCAGGATGATCAAATAAAGCATTTTCTACTTCGGCAGGATAAACATTTTCTCCACCTGACACGATCATATCCTTAATTCGATCATGAATATAAAGATATCCCTCCTCATCAAGATAACCTGCATCTCCTGTTGAGAACCATCCTGAGGATATACTTTTTTCAGTTGCTTCTGAATTTTGCCAATATCCCTTCATTACACTTTTTGATCGATAGGTAATTTCACCGACCTCATTAGGACCCAACGTTTCTCCAGATGAGCTAACAATTTTTAATTCAGCAGTAGGTGCTACTTTTCCGCATGAGCGCAATTTACCTAAAGAAGGATCATGATCATCAGGTTCCAAGATCGTTCCTGCGCCACAAGTCTCTGTCAGTCCATAGACTTGGCAGAAATCGCATTTAAATATATCTTTTGCAGTAAGAAGAACGTCCTCTGAAATGGGGCTTGCGCCATAGAGCAGCATTTCCAAGTTGGAAAAATCTCTATCTCTTACCCCCGGGATTGAATTTAAAAAAAGAATAACTGCTGGAACAAAAAACGCATATTTGATTTTATATTTTTCTAGAAGATCCAAAATAACTACTGGGTCAACATCTTTTAGGATAATGTTTTTTAATCCTTGAGCAAGACCAATTACTCCAACATTAACGCCTGCGACATGAAAAACTGGCATTGCTACAATACTGGCTTCACCCTCGTTCCAGTCACCCCAGCCTCCATTAGCTGCTTGGTCCAACACATCAAGATAATTACCATTGGTGAGTTGAACACCTTTTGGATGGCCCGTGGTTCCGCTAGTGTATAGTTGAACAACATCATCATTATAGTCTATTGTAATTTTTGGGTCTTCGACAGGTTGACGATTTCTCCAAGAGGTATATTCCTCCCAATCACCATGATTGCCATCGACAGCAATTACTTGGTTGACTGAATGAAGATTAGGAAGCAATTGCTCAATTACCTCATAAAATTCTGCCCCTACAAATAGAATTTCTGCCTGTGCGTTATTGATAACATATTCGATCTCAGGGCCTGCCAAACGCCAATTCACTCCCGCAATTACAATATTTGCTTTTGATGCACCAGCAAGAATCTCAAAATAATAATCACTATTTTTTCCCAAGAAACCGATTCTGGTGCCAGAAACACAATTGTTGTCAAGTAAGCCATTTGCCACTTGGTTAGCATAATTATCGAGTTCACTGTAAGTAGTGGTTCTGCCCTCAAAAATTTGCGCGACATTAGAACCATTTTTTTTAGACTGATAGCGAAAAATGTCAGCGACACAGTCAAAGTGCTCTAGTGAAATCATAATGTTCCCCTTTTTAATTTATCTTATTATTGTTAAATGTATCTTATTATTTTAGTAATCAGCGAATCACTGTTGTCTTATCCAAAACTTCTTGTTTTTACCCCTTCATATCTTCTAATTCAATTCCTTTTGTTTCATATACAAATTTCATAACAAATAGGGCAGAGAGAATTGCACTAAACGCGTAAAATCCATAAGCGCCTGCAAGGCCAATTCCTGCCAAAAGTATTGGGAAGGTCATTGTAATTACGAAGTTTGAGCCCCACTGGAAAAGTCCACTTACGGCCAAGCCGGATCCTCTTATTTGATTAGGAAACATTTCTCCGAGCATTACCCACATAACAGGACCCCAACTCATATTAAATAAAAAAACATATGCGTTTGCCGCCACTAGGGCAACCGCTCCCCAATCTCCCATTTCAAGGTTACCACTTGCATCCGTTGATGAATTTGCGAATGAAACAACCATCAGACTCAGTGTTATCGCCATTCCGATAGAACCCCACTGAAGAAGAGGTCTCCTTCCAATTTTATCAATTACTAGGATCGTCAAAATACATGCACCAATGCTCACAGCACCGCTTATTATATTAATTAACAAAGCATCTGATTCAGAAAACCCGACGGCTTGCCATAAGACAGCGCCGTAATAGAAAACAACATTAATTCCTACCAACTGTTGGAAAGTTGCCAAGCCAATTCCGATCCAAACAATTGATCTAACTTTTCCATCTGGGCTTTTGAGATCAGAAAGTTTTGGTCGATCAGAGCTTTCGGACAATGATTGTTTTATTTCTAATAATTTTTGATCAGCCTCTAAGCTTCCATATAATTTAGTTAAAACATCATGAGCTGAATCATGAAGACCTCTTACAACTAAAAACCGTGGACTTTCCGGGATAAAAAGTAACATAACAAAGAAAATCGCAGCAGGACCTATTTCAATCCAAAACATCCACCGCCATGCTTCATAATCAAGCCAAAATTTTTCGGTAGAGGCGCCTGCCAGATCGGCAAGTAAATAATTGCTTACAAATGCGATAAATAATCCTGAAATGATGGCTACTTGCTGAATAGTGGTCAACATACCTCGATACGAGGCCGGTGCTATTTCGCTAATATAGGCAGGAGCCATCACGGAGGCCGCTCCAACAGCAAGCCCACCAAGCATTCTATATACGATAAATTCAAGAGAGTTATCCGCAATCCCTGAACCCCAAGCACTCACTAGAAATAAGATTGATGAGACAATTAGCAGAGATCTTCTGCCATATAGATCAGCTAGCCTGCCCGCAAAAAATGCACCAATAGCGCATCCAAGCAACATGCTCGCTACATTGAAACCAGTTCCAATTGAATCCGAATTAAAAGCTTTTTGGAGTCCATCGACTGTTCCATTGATTACGCCGCTATCAAACCCGAACAAAAATCCACCAATCGTCGCGACAACACTAATAAAAGTAATAAAAAAAACTTTATTTTCTTTTGAATCTTCCAAAATAGTCACCCCGAATATGTAGTTATTATTGGTTATAATGTGAATAACTTTATCGTGAATTGGACTAAAAGGCTAAGCATTTTATATCTTGAACTGCCTAGTCATAAGTTTGTGTTTACAGGCTAAATGTAAAACATCAGACTAAACAAAATTTAATTGGAAGTGTTTACATGACGGCCTACAAAGCACCAATAAATGAATTTATTTTTCTTTTGAAGCATCTGGTTAATTACGATGCTCACGCTGAGTTGCCTGGTTATGAAGAGGTCGGAATGGAAATGGTGGAAGCAGTCCTTCCCGAAGCTGCCAAGTTTTTTGAAAATATTATTGCTCCGACAAACTTAGAAGCCGATCATCAGGGTACGCAATTGAACGATGGTGAGGTGGCGATAGCACCAGCTATAAAAGGGCTCGGGGCTCAAATGTCTGATGCTGGATGGACAGGACTTGGAGGTTCAAAAGATTATGATGGATCGGGTTTCCCAGGCGTTGTTGACTTAGCAGTTCAAGAAATGCTCCAGTCAGCCAACATGAGCTTGAGCTTGCTTCCACTGCTAACGAAAGGCGTTATTCATGCGTTGTCTCTTTATGGCACTGACTTACAAAAGCAACTCTTTTTACCAAATCTTACAAATGGATCTTGGTCAGGTACTATGAATTTAACAGAGCCACAAGCGGGTTCTGATTTGTCTACAATAAAGTGCAAAGCGGTTCCGAGTGATGATCATTATCTGATTACGGGTCAAAAGATTTACATTACGTGGGGTGAACACGACCAGACTGAAAATATAATCCACCTCGTATTGGCGAGGCTTCCAGATGCTCCAGAGGGAACTCAAGGCATATCGATGTTTCTTGTTCCCAAATATATAGTTAATTCTGATGGGTCTCCCGGTGAAAGAAATGACGTAAAGGTAGCCGGACTGGAGAAGAAATTAGGAATCCATGGAAGTCCAACCTGCACGATGATTTATGGGGATAACGGTGGTGCGACTGGATACTTAGTTGGCCCGGAAAATAAAGGCTTGATGTGTATGTTCAGTATGATGAACAATGCGAGGCTCTCAGTAGGTCACCAAGGTGTTGCTGTAGGTGAGAGAGCATATCAGCAAGCAGTGTCATTTGCGGAACAAAGATTACAAGGACAGTCGGCGCATGCAGAGGGAAGATCGCCCATTATCCATCATCCTGATGTCAAGAGAATGTTACTCACTATGAGAGCGCTTACTGAGGGTGGAAGAGCAATATCCTTTTTTACTATCGCCGCTGAAGATCGGTCTAAACATCAACCTTTGGGTCAGGAGGATTGTTTTGACTCGCAAATAGTTGAAGTAATGACTCCACTTGTAAAAGGTTGGTGCACTGAAGCATCAATGGAAATTGCATCTTTGGGTGTTCAAGTGCACGGTGGGATGGGTTTTGTAGAGGAAACTGGTGCTGCACAATATATGAGAGATGCTCGTATTTTGCCAATATATGAGGGAACCAACGGCATACAAGCTCTTGATTTCGTTGGTAGAAAATCATTAAGAGACGGTGGACAGGCTTTATCTAAATTGATCAGTGAAATGAAGCTTGATTGTCAAAAATGTTTAGAGATAGACGGAGATCTTGGTCAATTATTAGAATTATTAGCAAAAACAATTTCGCAATGTCAGGACGCGCTTGATCATCTTTTAAGTAATCCTGAAAAAGCCAGTTACGTTGCATTCAATCAAATGATGCTATTTGGAAATTCCTTTGCATATTGGTTGCTAACTAGGTTGGCTTTCAGCGCATTAACAGAGATAAATAACGGATCTGGTGAAAGATATCTTTTTCAAAAAATATCTACCGCCAAATTTTTTGCATCCCAAATTTTGCCAAGAAATGCATCATACCTTGATGGAATTTTGAATGAGATAGATTCTTTTGACGAATTCTCTGTTGAGGATTACGCACGATAAATATTTATCATTTTTGATTAACTAAAAATTCATTTGCCTAAGAAGATTGTTTTATATAATCTTTTCTTTATATTTTACGTAAATGACAAGTACTTTTAGGAATAAAATCAAAAATGGTTAATGTAAAAGTCACTGAATCTGCACAAGAATACTTATTCGGTTTACTGGAAAAACAGAACTGTGAGGATATAGGTATAAGAATGTTTGTCTCTGATCCAGGGACACCGAAGGCCGAAACCTGTATTGCATATAGTAGGCCCGGAGAAAGAGTCGAGGAAGATGTTGTAATAAATTACGAGAAGTTCAATGCGTATTACGAACAAAGAAGTATACCTTTCTTAGAGGATGCAGTAGTTGACTACTCGGCTGACAAATTTGGCGGACAGTTAACAATAAGAGCTCCAAACTCAAGACTTCCCAACGTTACAGACGATAGTCCAGTGGAGGATCGTGTTAATTATGTTTTATATAACGAAATTAATCCGAGTTTAGCGGCCCATGGAGGGGTGGTCTCGCTTGCAGAAATAGATGATGGGTTTGCAATACTTGAATTTGGCGGCGGTTGTCAGGGCTGCTCTGCCGTCGATTTGACGCTCAAGCAAGGGGTTGAGAAAACCCTCATGGAAAAAATTCCTGAGCTAACGGGCGTAAGAGATGTTACTGATCATTCAGATACTTCCAACGCATACATGTGATGCATGTCGCAATCACTAAACTCCGGTTCCATGGTTTTGTTAGCTGGAATTGAGGGAGGTGGCACTAAATTTAAGTGCGCAGTCGCCACTGAAGATCTAAAGATACTCCGGTCGAAATCAATTGATACATCCTTCCCAAAAGAAACTTTAGATGGAGTAAAGGATTTTTTTCTAGCTTGTCAGGATGATATTGGGAGAATTGCTTCAATAGGGATTGGTTGTTTTGGCCCAGCTCAGGTAAATAGCGAATCACCTAAGTATGGACGCATAGAAACCACTCCGAAGCAAGGCTGGTCTAATGTAGATGTATTGGGTTTTTTTAAAAGATTTTTTAACGTACCTTTGGCATTTGACACGGATGTAAATGTTGCTGCGCGCTCAGAATTTGAACTAGGAGCCGCAAAGGATTATGAAAATTTTGCATACGTCACTGTTGGCACTGGCATTGGTGTTTCAGTTTATATGGGTGGTAATGTGGCAAAAGGAACCAGTCATTTTGAAAGTGGCCATCAACTTGTTCCAAGACATCCATCTGATCAACAATTTACAGGGGTTTGCGACTTTCACGATGATTGTTTAGAGGGGTTTGCCTCAGGTCCCAGCATAAAGAAAAGGTGGGGCAAGAATCCAGAGCAAATTCCGGATAATCATATCGCATGGGATATAGAGGGATACTACCTTGGTGTGTTATGCGTAAATCTTACTTTAAATTATCGGCCTGACAAAATAATACTCGGTGGTGGTGTTATGAACCGTGGATGTCTATTTAAAAAAATAAGACAGAACTTTAAGGCTTTGTTGGGATCGTACTTAGAGCAAAATTTTTCGCTTGATGAGTTTATAGTTCCAGCTGGTATGGCTAATGATAGTGGTATAAAGGGAGCTTTATTACTTGCAAGAAGTCAGATTTCTGAATAGGTGAATTTTACGCGACATCTACAATCTCTCTAGCCAAGATTGTCTCCGCTTTTTCTGCGGCATTTTGAAAAGATGCTATTTGGTCAAAGTTCATATACCGGTAGATTTCAGTTGCCATTGAGTCAATTTTTTTAGCATAAGCAAAATATTCATCTGGTGTTGGCAGTCGTCCTAAGATACCTCCGACAGATGCTAGTTCAGCTGATGTGAGATAGACATTTGCGCCATCTCCAAGTCGATTCGGGAAATTTCTCGTTGAGGTTGAGAGAACTGTTGAGCCAGCAAGAACGCGAGCTTGATTACCCATGCAAAGAGAGCATCCTGGCATTTCTGTCCGAGCACCTGCTTTGCCATATATATTATAGTAACCCTCTTCCATTAAGGTGTGGGCATCCATCCGTGTCGGAGGACATATCCAAAACCTAGTGTTGATCGAATCTGCCTCATCAAGCAGCTTTCCGGCTGCTCTGAAATGACCAATGTTAGTCATACAAGATCCTATAAATACGTCGTCAACTTGATCTCCTGCAACTTGTGACAATAGCTTCGCATCATCTGGATCATTTGGGCAACAAACGATTGGTTCTGATATCTCATTTAAATCAATAGATATTACAGCAGAGTATTCTGCATCACTGTCAGCTTCCATGAGTATTGGATTTGCTAACCAGTCTTTCATTTTTTGAATTCTTCTTTGAATCGTTCTTATATCTCCATATCCCTCGCTTATCATCCATTGGAGTAAAGTAATATTAGATTTAAGATATTCACTAACTGATTTCTCGCTGAGTTTAATGGTACAGCCAGCCGCTGATCTCTCTGCTGATGCATCAGAGAGTTCGAACGCCTGTTCAACTGTAAGGTTATCTATGCCTTGAATTTCCAGAATTCGGCCTGAAAAAATATTTTTCTTTCCCTTCTTTTCTACAGTTAATAATCCTTCCTTTATTGCGTAATAAGGTATGGCATGAACCAAGTCTCGGAGGGTTATTCCCTTCTGCATTTTGCCAGAGAATTTAACAAGCACTGATTCAGGCATGTCTAATGGCATGACACCTGTCGCGGCTGCAAAGGCAACGAGTCCAGAGCCTCCAGGAAATGAAATACCCATGGGGAAACGGGTATGTGAGTCTCCACCAGTACCAACAGTATCAGGCAAAAGCATCCTATTTAACCAACTATGTATGATTCCGTCACCAGGTCTGAGAGATACGCCACCACGATTCATAATAAAGTCAGGCAGGTTATGCTGAGTCTCAATATCAACAGGTTTAGGGTAAGCGGCAGTGTGACAGAATGATTGCATCACCAAGTCAGCTGAGAAGCCCAAACAGGCAAGATCTTTAAGTTCATCACGTGTCATCGGTCCTGTTGTGTCTTGTGATCCGACCGTGGTCATTTGAGGTTCACAATAAGTGCCAGGTCTGATCCCTGGCTTGCCACATGCTTTCCCAACCATTTTTTGTGCTAGGGTATACCCCTTATTTGCATTATCAAAAGATTGTGGTTCTCTGAATACCTTTGAAGCTGGAAGTTTTAAATATTCTCTGGCTCTCTGGGTCAGTCCTCGACCTACAATAAGATTGATTCTTCCGCCAGCGCGAACTTCATCTAAAATCACTTCTGACTTATGAGTAAACTCAGTGATGATTTTTCCCGACTGATCTAATATTTTTCCATCATAGGGCAAGATTTCAATTATATCTCCGTGATTAATATCATCAACGGAGGCCTCAAAAACCAGGGTACCCGCATCTTCCATAGTGTTAAAAAATATGGGTGCTACTTTAGTTCCAAAACAGATCCCACCTGATCTTTTGTTTGGCACTCCAGGTAGATCCTCTCCAAAGAACCAGAGAACGGAATTTGTAGCAGATTTTCTTGATGATCCTGTCCCCACTACATCTCCCACGAAAGTGACGGGTAGATTATGAGACTTAATTTCCGTAATCTGATTTATAGGTCCGATTTCTCCTGGCACATCTGGATTAAGTCCGTCTCTTTCCATCTTAAACATTGCAAGTGCATGCAAAGGTATATCCGGTCTCGACCATGCATCTTGTGCCGGTGAGAGATCATCGGTATTTGTCTCACCATTTGACTTGAAAATAATCGTTTTAATATTCGTGGGTACTTCATCATTATTGGTAAACCATTCAGCATTAGCCCATGAATCTATTACAGAAATTGCGAACTCATTTCCACTCTGCGCTTTTTCAGCTACATCATGGAATGCATCAAAAACAAGTATGGTTGATTTAAGTTGCTTTGATGCTAGCCTCTGTAACTGTTTGTCATCAAGCAGTTCGACCAGGGTTGCTACATTGTAGCCCCCAAGCATTTGTCCTAATAACTCGACCGCATTCTCTCTTGAGATTATTGGCGATGAGTCATCATTTTTAGCAATAGCGCTCAAGAAACTTGCTTTCACGTAGGCGGCTTCATCTACACCCGGAGGGACTCTATTAGATATTAGGTCAAGCAGAAATTCTTCTTCGCCCTTTGGGGGATCCCTGAGAAGTTTTACCAAGGCGGATGTTAGTTCAGCATTAAGAGGTTTTGGAGGAATATTTTGAAGCTTTCGCTCCTCAACATGTTTTCTATATTCTACTAGCATTATGACTATACACGCGGTAATTTAGGAAGCTTTCTCACCAATTATACTCTCTCAAGAAGCGCAGTTGTAGCTAACTTAGCAAAGTCATTGAATATATCTATAATTTCTTAGATAAATTTGTACAAAATACATACATTTCAGTATTCGTCGTGCGTATTTTTGATATATTCCTCATATATTCAATATTTTTATAACCATTAAGTCCTATATAAGAATGCTTAAGCAATAATAATTACGAGAGTATCATCAATGAAAACTGCCCTCGAAGAAATCAATGAGTTCCTTTTATGCGAAACTCCAGAATCTTGGTTAAAAGCAGCCATAAATAACCAAGAGATATTATTAATAGATCATGCAAATTGTGAGAAAAAAGCCGCAAGTTCAGCTATGCAATTAGTGCATAAGTATTCGAATAATTTTGATTTAATACATAAAATGTCTCGTTTGGTAAGAGAAGAAATGAGACACTTTGAGCAAGTCACGGCCATTATGAAACGAAGGAAAATTGCGTATTCGAATGTGTCTGCTTCCAGGTATGCATCTGAGTTAAGAAAGTTTGTTAGGAAAGGAGACTCAAAGCAACTAGTTGATATTCTAATAATTGGGGCATTTATAGA
>MDSY01048021.1_pt1 | contig 10215 bp, 14 predicted proteins | sample 811131 | NCBI WGS metagenome assembly MDSY01 (sample SAMN05326643, study PRJNA326480) | marine metagenome | isolation source: seawater | place: Atlantic Ocean: South West | collected 2010
AAATAATTATTATGTTTTGAATTTTCTACTCCTACATGAAACATAGCATTTCTATTCCATAATTCTTTTTTACCTTCACCTTCAATTGGATTTCCTTCTTTTGTATCAGCCCCATCTGGTCTATTATTCTTTTCATGGTTAAAATCACTTAAATGTGGGTACCATTTATGTGGTATTTTTATTTCTGATTCCTTATCAAATATTTTATGTCTTAAATGATGACCTTCAATTTTATTTAAAACACCTCTTAAAAAGTTAACTTCAAATACTTTTTCTTTATTTTTAAATGATTTACAATATTCTAAATCAATATTTCTTTCACCATGAGGAAATATCTCAGAATTGGGTAAATTAATATCTGAATTCCAACTTAATATAGCTGAGTATAAATGTCCATATTGTTGGGCATATGTATGGAATCCAAAAAATTCATTGGGCTCATTAATTAAAAGAATATTAATAGGATTTATTGCTAATTCCTCAGGTGTTGCTATTTTATCATTAAAAATAGTTATAGGTAAATTTTTAAATCTTTCAATGTTACCTAATCTTCTTTCATATCTTTCTTGTGGTATAAAATGTGAAATTATTTTCATATTTTTGTAAACTTTTTTATGGTATTTTTTACACACGATTCAAAATTATCGTTTGCTATTTTTTTATATTCTTCCCTTTTATCTATGTTATGTAAATATTCACTATATGGGTTAAATCTATATAAATTATTTTCTATTATAACTTCATTTATCATAACATACTGATTTATATCTAATAATCCAAGTCTTGTTAAATGGCTAAAACATACCATTAAGAATGTATCATCCTGATAATAAGGACCCATTGCATCTGGTATTTTTACTTTTTCTACTAATTTAGAAGAAATACAAGTAAACCATCCTCCAGCCCATTTAAATTGATTAATGGGTTTTAAATTTACTTCTCCTTTTAAACCAGTTGTAGTATAAGGATCTCTATTAAAATAATTCTGATGATTAGCTTCTTCTTTTAGAGCTTCCTGATTAGTAATAACATCCCATGTATTATCCCATAATCTTGTTGTTTCTGGAGTTATTACATAATAATCTTTTTCTATACTATTAATAGCTGATTCTAAGTGTCCTAAAATTGTATCACTAAATACTATATCTACATCTAACCATATTGTTGCTTCAGTATCATATTGAATGCACTTTCTACGAGGATCTGTACAACCCATAGATTCACCTTTATCACTTACCCAAAAATTAGTTTTAGCCCAACTTTTAGTTAATTTTTCTAATTCAAATAATTTATTTATAAAAAAATGCTGTGGGAAAGTACTTTTCTCCCATCTTGTAAGATTATTATTTAATACAACTTCTACTAAGTATTTTTTACTAGTATAAACACTACATTTTTTTAGTGCAATTAAAGTTTGTTCTAATTGATCAATTTCTTGGGGTAATATGTGAATTATTATACTTACCATGATATTTCCCAGTCTTTAAATTCAGCAGCTATACAATCAATTTTATAATCTTTTCTCCCATCACTATGTTCTTGAATTTTATTTTTTGCTGTGTTTCTAATACCATTCAAACCATGAGTTAATCCTAAATTACCATCACCTGTCCCAGCTCTATATTTAGTTTCATTATGCCAGATATGAAGATTCATCTGAGATAAAACTATAATTGCCCTAACATCTTCCCCTGTTAACCTAATTTTACCATCTTTAAGTATTTCTTCAATGTCATGAGTTATTTCATTTATTTCTTTTGCATATTCTTTTTTATGCTCTGTAATGAATACTTCTTTTAACTGAACTATAGATAGTCTATCTACTAATTCAGACAATGTTGGTAGGTATTTTCTCATATTATATATTTCTAAATCTTCTTTTATCAGACCATTGTACTTTTTTGCTATTACCTAGCATTTTGTATTTACTGATTTTATTATTTAAATCATTTCGAGTTTCATTGGTATGTGGGTTACCATTTGTTTGTTGATCTTTCATTTTAAAAAGTGCTATAATAATTATTTTGTTTAACTTGTTTTTCTATATCTTTAGGATGATATAAACTCCATACTTCATCTTCATGAAGGTCAGAATAATGTTTAAAACCAGTAAGTACTTCATGTACTTTATTTTCCCATTTAATTTTAGGGTGATTTTTATAAATTCTCCATTGAAAATCAGGCCAATTCACCCACCCACTATCATTAATATTCCAACCCCATTTTCTAATATATTCTTCAGTTAAACCATATACAGTATTAACTCGAGGAACTCTAATTACTTCATTTTCAATATTACTTATGATTATTTCTGGGAGAAATTCTATTAAATTTTCATGAGGCATTTCATCAGCATCTATTTGAAAAATCCAATCACCACTACATAAAGTTGTTAAATAGTTCTTCCAATCAGCAAAATGACCTTTAAATTCACCTTTATGCCAACTAAATTCACCATTTACAGACTTTGCTCTTAAAAATTCTTCTATTTTGGGATTACCGTTCTTTGAATCATATAGAACTACAATTTCATCTTCAAATCTTATATTCTTTAAAAGATAAGGAATTAATCTTTGAATTTCTGTAAATTCGTTACAGACAGTAATAGCGTAGCTTAATTTCATATTTTAATTTGTTTAATTAAATATACGAAAAATATATTGATATACCTAACTTAAGTAGTCTTCTAATTTAATAATAGGCTTCCAATTTAATATTTTCATTGTTTTAGAAATATCAGCTTTAGTATTTCTACTTTCACCAATTCTTTCAGGTATATGTTTATGTTTTCCCCCTATTATATTTACTAAATCTAATATGCTATGTTCTTTTCCTGTTCCTACATTATAAATTTCACCAAACCCTTTTTTAGTAATCATAGCTTGCATATTAACCTTTACAACATCTTTTACATTAGTGTAATCTCTAGTTTGTAAACCATCACCTACTACTGTCATTTTTTCACCTGCTTCTTTCTGTTTTAAAAATAAACCTATTACTGGGGCATATTGTCCTTTAGTACACTGTCTATCTCCATAAACATTAAAATACCTAAATGTTATAGTTTTTAATCCAAATAAGCTAGTATACATTTTACATAATTCTTCTCCAGCTACTTTAGTAACTGAGTAAGGATTAAGACAATCATTAGGCATGTCTTCTTTTAATGGAGGAGTATTGGCTAAACCATAAGCTGATGATGTTGATGAATAAATTACTCTATCACAACCTGCTTCTCTTGCTGCTTGTAAAACATTACAAGTACCTGTTACATTTGTTTTTGCTGCTAAAGCTGGATTTTGGATTGCTGGTTGAATTCTAGACTCTGCTGCTAAATGAAATACAACATCTACATCATTAAATAAAGGTCTAATTAAATCAAAATCAGCAATATCCCAAACAAAATTTCTTACTTTTTCACTTTTTGAAAAATAAAAATGTTCATGAGCATCTGATGATTGATTATCAATTATTCTTATTTCATCAAATTTTTTATTATTTACTAATTCATCTACTATATGGGATCCTATAAAACCATTACCCCCTGTTACTATAGCTTTTAATTTACCTTTCTTTTTAGGTAAAATTAGTTTTCTTATTGTTTCTTTAATTCCTCTAATCATTTTGAAATACATTTATATAGTCTAACGCTTCAACAAAATCTTTATGTGAAAATCTTTTTTCTGTTGTCATATCCATCCTAAATTCATAATACTCTCCTTCCTTATTAGGTATAGGATATTTTTCTTTATCTTTATCTTTTATTTTAATTGCCTTTACTGCAGCCCATTCATAATTATCAACAGCTGCTGGTGAATCAGGATCCCCAAATTCTTTAGCTACAGTAGCAAATACCATCCCTTGTTGAGGTAAATTTACTGTTTGAGGCATCCAAACACGACCTTTATCATCTTCACCTAATAAGACTTTATAAAGTTCTGGAAGTATTTCCATTTGTTCTTCAAGAAATTTTTCTCCTCTTTTCATTACATCTGATGTCATAAAACCACAACCATAACATTGGTATAATTTTATTCCATTTACTTCCTGTACATAACAGGCATCACCACTACATCTACTACACGTTTCTAAATTATCTGTTATCATTTTATACTTTTTAAATGTTTAATTTTACTTTTTTTAGGCATTTTAATTTTATCCATTCCTGGTAATTTTAATTGCATTTTTTTAGGAAGTATTGGTAATGATATTTCTAAATGAGTTTTTAATTGTTCTTTCATTTTTTCAAAACTAAAATTTTCTCTAGAAATTTTTCCTTGACGTTTAGCTTTAGTTAACCAATCTTTATAGTTTTTACTTGTATCATTAAGTAAATATTTAACATCACCTAAATTAGGTTTAAACCATTGTGATTCTTTTAATAACATATTAGGAACATGAGCTGATGCATGAACATTTTCTAATTCTCCACTAACAAATCCAACATCTCCTTCATTTAAAAAATCTATATGACCAGACCAACCTGTTGTAATAATAGGTTTATCAACTAAACTAAATTCAAGTAAAGGCCTTCCAAATCCTTCACCCTTTGTTATACAAACCATTGTTTTGATTTTTGGATGATTATAAAGTTCATTCATTTCTTCATCAGATAACTCACCATGAATAAGATATATTGATGGTAAATCTTTAGAAGGAACTGATTCTTTAATCATATCTAGTCTTCTTAGTATTTCTTCTCTATCTGAAAGACTTCCTCCTACTACTGAAGATTTTAAAATTAATGCTGGTTTGTTTTTTGCTTCTTTAAATATTTCATAAAACACTTTTGCTAATAATCCTACATTTTTTCTATCATGTCCTAATTCACCTTGCATCCAGTGCCCAACAAATAGATAGGCATCTTTTTCAGGTATATCATTTATGTGATTATATAATTCTTTGTTTTTAAAAGTTTTAGTTATTTTAAAAGTATCTAAATCAGCACCTTCAAATAAAACTTTAACTGGTTTTTCTAATTTAATTATTTGATCTTCTTTACCATCTTTATAAAATTGAGAAGTTTCAAATACTTTTTTAGAATGATTGGAAGAAGTTAAAATTAAATCCATTTTATTACAACCCTCAAGCCAACTACCATCACAAACAGTAGTTTCAATTCCTGCTGTTAAACCAATATTATATTTTCCAACTGGTTGGAATTCATTAGGTACAGTAACTTGACACCAATAGTCTGGTTTGTCTACTAATTGAGGGATTATATGCTTTTTTAAAAAACCCCATTTTTCTTTATTACTATCTATAAAATTATCTGAAGTTCTTCCCCATCTTTGTGCTAAAATCTTTACTTCATATTGATCTAATTCAATTAAGGATTTAACAAAATCTCTAGATCTAGCTCCATATCCACTGTAAGTATCTATTGGACAACTTATAACAAATGTATTTTTCATATTAATATAATAATTTATGATTTAAAACTTTACTTCCTGCATCTTTATCACTACTAAAAGTGAATTTTTTTCTAGGCACCCATGTTGAAAATAACTCATCCATACCATCTATTACTTTATTAGACATTTTTTCAGAAGTAAATCCAGCTTCATCACCTAAAGCCCATTCCATACCTAATTTACCTATTCTTTCTCTTTCTTCACTACCCATATTGTACATAGCTTTTATTTGTAAAGCAGCATCTTCAGCACTACACCTATCATCATAAATGTATGGAGTTTTTGGAGAACCTACTAATGATAAATTTGAAGGAAATACAGGTAATGCCCACTCACCACATTTTGTATATGTTTTTTTATGATTTGAGGGAACATCTGGATTTGGTGTGTACCAATTATTATTTTCATCTTCAAATCTCATCTGATCTTGCATTCCTCCAGTTACATTAGCTATAATAGGTGTACCTGTTAACAATGATTCAGTAAGAGATAATCCCCATCCTTCTGCTGATGATAATAAAATTGTTGCATCTGCATGATTATATAATAAAGACATTTGTTCCGTAGATAATTTGTTTGCTGATATTATTACGTTACCATCTTTATTAGGGAATAAAAATTTAACCACTGCAGGTAAATCAGTACCATTCTCATCTATAGGATTTGTATGTAGAATAAATTGACAATTTTCTCTATCTTTTTTATCTAAACCATCTAAAAAATATTTCCAAGCTAAAATAGTATCGGGAATACATTTTCTTCTAATATTTCTTGAATTAAAAAATAGTGTAAATTTATCTTTATTAGAACCCCCAGCTATATGGTTTTGAATATTTTTAAGATCCTCATTATCCTTATCTATAGGTTTAAAAATATGATGATTTAATCCATGAGGGACATATTTAATAATTTTAGATTTACCTTCTTTACCTAAAACCATTTCATTAATATTTTTAGTTTGTTTAGATATACCAAATAAAGCATCACAAGAATTATAAAATTCTTTATTATACATTGGAGCCGGTAAATCATCCCAAATATTTAAATAAACTATAGGAATTTGAGTTCTAATTTCATTCTCAATAGCAAATAACCATTCAAAATATCTTGGATCTGTTATTATAAATAAAGCATCAATATTTTCTCTTTTAATAACTTCTTTTAATAACTTAGGTTCTCCATAACCATCAACCGGATATAAAACTACTTTTGAATCTTTAAGCCCCATACGTTTGTTAGTATCTTCACTTAAATCTTGTAATTGTCCTTTATCTGGATGTTGAATTGCTCCAGCTAATTGTACCCAATTATATCTATGAGCTGTATTTGTTACTATTTCTCTACCTATTTGGGCAACCCCTGAATGTACTCTAATGTCATCCGTTAACAACAAGATATTTTTTCTATCTTTTTGTTTGATATAACCTTCTTTCATATTCAAAAACTATTTTTAATTAATTACTAATCTTCTAATTCTAAATTTACTTGTGTATTTATTTTTTTTCTAAAATCTTCATTAGTAAGATATAAGAATAGAGATCTATCTGCTAATTTTTGAAAACTAAATTTTCTCTTTACACATTCAATTTTAAAATTTTCAAATAAATCACTTTTTACTTTTACACTTGTTAGTGTCATTTCTTTTGCGTTTGCCATAATCTTTATTTTTTATGTTATATGTTATATTTGTCTATACATATATGTAGATTATAAAGATTTACCGATTGCATTGCATAATTCTTTTTTATCTTTATATGGGCAAAATGTACAATTCCATTTACTCGGATTTGCCCCAAATATAGTATCTTTAAATGACCCATCCAAGTTAAAGGACTTATTTATAAATTCATCTAAATTTCTAGTAGCTTTATTTATTTTATTTTTACCAGAAGCAGGAACAAATGTTTGTATTCTTTTTTGTGGATATTCCCCATCTAAATATACTTTTCGTCTAACAATAAAAAATTCAATTTCTATATTTTCAACTGGTATGTTATATTGTTTACTAAAGAAATACTTATAAAGTACTAATTGAAATTGTTTAGATTCATCCTTTTTAGCATATGAATTCCATCCTTTAGTTGACGTTTTTATGTCGATTATCTTGAATGTATTTGTTGGTTCATGGTACATTACGATATCTAAGTAACCCATGTATTTAACGCGGTTAATACGCATATTAGGCGCAATAACTATTGGTATCTCACAACCAACTAAATACCATCCTTTTTTACTAAAATGACCACCTTTTTTCTTTTTAAAATTATCTAAAATTGCTTTCCCGTCATCAAAAAACTCCCTTAATTCCTCGGGAGTTGAAAAATGTTTACCTTTATTTCTTTTATAATCATTTGCATAGCATTTTCTTAATGTATCTTCAAATAATTCTTCAATATTAATTCTATCAGCTTCAGCCCCACTTGTTTCATACATTACATCTAAATAGTGTTGTAAAACTTCATGTAAAGCGGTTCCAAAGGTCATATGAATACTCTGTTCACTAATTTTATGACCATCTCTATATTGAAGTGACCACTTTTTAGGACATTGAGTAAACATATTCAACTGTGAGTATGAAATATTTTTTTCAACTGCAAAATTAAGAGGTGTGGGAGGATTTTCCCTGATGTCTCTAACTATTATAGGGATTTTGTTTTTAGCCAAAATTTATTTTTTCCATTTATTACGACCTACTAGCAAACCTATTATTCCGTAATTAGCAACATCAAGAAATGTATCTTCCATTGCTTCACCTTTAACATAATTTTTCCCATTAGTTAAAAGATTTTTTAATCTACTGATTTTATCAGTTAGTCTAATTGCTAATCCCGTTAATGAGAATTTTTTATCTGCTTTACTATTTAAAATATCTCCTCCTAATGCTATATTATTTAGACCATAATCCATATGTTTAGCTGCAAACATTTCATACATTTCTGTTTGTATTTTTTTAAACTCATCAGCTAATTCAGGATATTCTTTTTCAAATATATCTACTACCTCTGACTTTAATACCAAAGGTTTTTTTTCTGCGAATTTAGAATCCATAATTTCTCTATCACTCATATCTTCATAATATTTTTTAACTATATCACTCATTAATTACTTCTTTTGCTGGTTGTTCAAAATATTTTTTTAATGTGGCTAATCTATCATCTGCGTCAACCAACATTATAAGTGCTTCTTCTGCGTTTTTATAAAAATCTTCAGTTGAATGGTCTCCAATACCTACAGCATGGTTAGATAATAATTCTAAACTAAGAAGAGCTTTTGTTTTATCTGCTTCTGCAGATGTTTTTAACATATTGTATACTTGTGTTATCATATTGTTTTTAGTAATTTTTTAATTTCTTTATTCTCTAAGCCTATTCCACTTAAAATATCTTTAGTTCCTTCTTTTCCTAATATGGGAATATATGAACTAGCCTCATTACATCCAACTTCTAAATAATTAGCTACTATCTTAGATAATTCTTTTATATCTTTTTTATTTTGATTTTTAATATATTTATTCCAAACTTTCTTTTTAGGAATTAATTCTTTATAAAAATTATAAAGACCTTTTTTATCAGTTGGGTGAAATCTTTGGGCTATATTAACTAAATCAATATATCCTTTATTCATAGATAAAAATCTATGAACCATGTAAGAATTCCATCCATCCCAATCTTCTTTTTCAAATTGGGTGGATGGAGATTTCTTAACAGTTATTTCATTTAACCAATTAAATACAGTCATTATATAATATCTTCCTTATATTCTTCTCTAAGTTCTGGAGGTAATGTTAATCCTACTATTTTTTTAGTATCTGGATCATAAAATACAGGAATTGGCATTACTGCGTCTTCATTTGTACCCGCTACAAATTTAGATACTTTTCTTATTAATACTCCTTGTTGAAATATTTTATTACCTTCTGGAGTTTCAAATGGTGTAGTACTATTTAAGTCTACTTGGGGTTGTGCGATTCTATCACTCATAATTTAAAATTTAATTGGTTTTTAGTTTAATTAATTGGTTTATTAAAGCCATACAATTTATTTCCTTATCTATTCTAAAATTTGATTGATAAGAATATTCATTAATATGAAAGGCAACCATACCTTCTTTATGGTTTGTATATTCTGATGAATTATCATATAAAAATCTATAAAATTCTTCAAAATCTTTTACATTTGCGTCTGCAATTATTTGTCTAATTTCATTAAACTTAGGACTAGACTGTTTTAAGCATTCTAATACTTTTGTCATATAATTAGATGATACTAATGCTGTTGTATCTAAATTTAATTCATTATCTGTTGTAGATACTTGTATAGTATTAAGCATCTTACGAACATCAGGGTAGTTATTGTTAACTACAATTGCTAAATCATTTACAGTCTTATATTTAATATTTTCTTTATCAGTAACTTTCTGTAAATGTTTAACAATATCTAATTTACTAGGTGGAACAATTTTTAATGTTTGACATCTTGATTGTAATGGATCTATAATACGTTCTATAAAATTACAGGTTAAAATAAAACGTGTAGTTCTGGAAAATGTTTCAATTACATTTCTTAATGACGCTTGTGCTTGAATTGTAAGAAAATCTGCTTCATCCAAGATAATAACCTTAAGGGGTTTAAATGACATAGTAGATGCGAAACCCGAGACTTTATCCCTAATAGTTTCAATACCACGCTCATCAGAAGCATTAATGTATAAGTGATCACAATCTATATTTTTAACAATTAATTTTGCTAATGTAGTCTTTCCAGTTCCTGCTGGTCCATAAAATATTAAATTTTGAATATCA
>MDSY01098022.1_pt1 | contig 10214 bp, 9 predicted proteins | sample 811131 | NCBI WGS metagenome assembly MDSY01 (sample SAMN05326643, study PRJNA326480) | marine metagenome | isolation source: seawater | place: Atlantic Ocean: South West | collected 2010
ACGTCACCGACCGTCTGTGACGCCTTCTTGGCCTTCCCCTTCTTGATCGTTCTGCTCTTGATCTTTTGTTTGAGTGCTTCCGCCGCAAAGCTCGGTCCCGCACCCTTCTTGCTCAGCAGCCGCGCCTTTTTTGCAGAGACGCGAGTGCCCTCTCTCCTGCTCACGGGATCGCTTCTCGGCACGACCACCTTCTTGGTGACGCCGCCGTGTTGGACGAGGGTCTCACGCTTGCGTTCTCGGCCTCTCGCGCGTCGTCGCTGCTCCATCGTCTTGCCCTTCTTCCGGTTGAAGACGCCGCCGGGAGGCATCGCTTGCCACCTCACCAATGTGAGCAGTCCAGTCCGTCTGTTTTTTATTCTGTGGGTATGTATGTTCCTACAGCATTAAGGGTATGTACTAGTGTAAATTCAATACATGCAACGTGTTTTTCAAGACTAGCGATGAATCAAATTGGACGGAAGGCCTGGTCCAATTCAGCATGGTCGTTTTCTGCCTTGCAATCCTCGCGTTCCGAGCGCCGCTGCCCTTGCTACCCCATGGGTTCCCACCTATGGCGATCAGTACTTACTCTACGAGTTCTACCACCCCGAGCTACTCTCTGGCCACATCCATGAAGACCACGCGCGGCCTTCGGCGCCTCACACATGAGCCAGTTGCAGTTTCCACGAGGTCCCGCCGCGTCGTCCCATACGTGAACATCCCCCTCCTGTCGCAGCTCGCAGCGAACGAGCTTCTGGTGATCGGGCTCTCTAGCATTTTTCCTGGAATGAACGGCTTTGAGGCACTTGCCGAGCGAGCGCATTTTGGTTTAGTCAACGTGCCTCTCGGTGTGATCGCCGCCCTCCCGCTGATCATTATCAACATCTACCTCGAGAATAGCGAGGCGCCAGTCTTTTACAACCTCAACCTCTCCACAGAACTGCTCGTCGCACGACTCTTCGGCATCTTCTCGCAGCCTGTGACTGCGCTCGCGTTTAGCGTCGGGCTCAGCATTCTCACTGGCGCAGCCGAGGAGACGCTCTTCCGCGGGCAGCTGCTGCCTGCATTCGCAGGCTTCACCGGCAGTGCGAACCTAGCAGCGGTGACCACAACATTCATGTTTGCTATCGGACACATGAATCTACGCTACCCCGCCAGCTGGCGGTCTTCCGAAAACCTGGCCACACTGCTCGTACACTTTGTTAGCGGTCTCTACTTCTCAGCGCTCTACCTGTGGACCGGCGACCTCGCACCGCCGATTCTTGCTCACGTCGTGTACGATTCGTTCGTCTTATACAGCACACACCTCAAGGTGTGCACGCAACTCGAATACGCAAGGAAAAAATCCAGGTTGCCGGGAGCAAGCGCCGCCGATCAGGCAGTCGGCAGCAGCCTCAACACCTTTGACGCCAAAGACCTCGAATCGCAGCTGCGATTCACCTTCTACTTGATGGACGGCAACCGCGATGGTCTGATCTCTCGAAAGGAGCTACGCATTGGCCTCTACTCATTTGGAGCCCAGCTCACTCGCGGCGAATCTAAGGAGCTCATGCGGGAGATCGATGATGATCAGTCAGGCATGCTCGATTACCGAGAGTTCGCCGCGGCTGTCAAGGAACGTGATGGCGCAATCCAGCGGAGGATCAAGCAGTCGCTTCTAGGTGTGCGCTCGTGAATGAAGGACGCATTCGGTGGCCAGGCATGAGACACGTAGTGAGTAGCTCAAGTGCTAAACAGGTGGATCTCGTTGCATGATAATAGAGGTATGTACGGTTAAAAAAGTCCGCGATTTAAATATCGGAGAGGCATTTCCGCGAAACTGCGAGTCAATCGGATCGGGAATGCGGCTCCCGAGCTTGAGCTCCTCGGCCTTCGAGCGGGCGATCTGCACTGCGCTTGCAGCATGCGGGCTGGCGCTGCTGCCCCCAGCACCGCTATACGCGGCGCCACCTTCCGCTGAGGCACAGATCACGCTTCGGAAGGGCTTTCAGGCTGTCAACTCTGGGCTGCTCGGCAATGCGGACGCGCTGCTCTCACAATCTGCCAAGGAGTGGGTGCGCACTGGACAGCCGAGCGACGAGCTTGCGGCCATATTGAAGGCGCGTGGGTCCGTTCGCCAACAGCTCGGCATGCTCGAGCCCGCCCTCGAGGACCTCAGCGAGTCGCTCAAGCTGAACACCAAGCCCGATGCGGGCGGGGCGGACCCTGCCGAGATCCAGCGCACTTACGTGCTTCGCGCACGCGTGCTTGGGGCGCTCGAGCGATGGAGAGCAGCCGAGCAGGACCTCACCGCCGCGATAGATCGTCTCGACTCCCTCGATGCCATCGAGGCCACCAATCCGTACCTTTTCTCTGAGAGGTCTGCAGCGCGCTCGCGCTTGGGGGATTTTGCAGGTGCCGCTGAGGACGCGCTCCAGGCCGAGGTGGAGTTCAAGATGATTGGCGATAAAGTGCGGCGGGTGATCTCCGCGGCCGATGCCGCGCTCGCCATGTATGCAGACGAGCCTGCTGCCGCGGTGCAGAAGATGCGCTACGTGTTCAAAAACAAGGGGATCCCTGCGAGCAACAACCCCGATGATATCGGCTTGCTGCAGGAGCTGTCGCGTAAGGATGCGGAGCTGCACCTCGCATACGCCGGTCACCTCTATGGTGCCGAGGACAAGCGCAGCGAAGCGGAGACCCAGTGGACCTCCGGATGCGTCCGCCTCGAGGCCTACGTGCAGGATGGCGCCGCGCGTGCGGAAGAAGAGGCTTCGCTCCGAGCAGCGGAGGCGAAGAGCGCTGAGGAGCAGGGGAGGGCGACGACGCTTCGTGCGGCGTCAGTAGCGTCTCAGCCGCTTGGGCCTCTCTCGCCCAACTCCGATTTCAACGCGTGGCTCAATGGGCTCGACCCCAAGAGCCCGTATGTGACGCAACGGCCGCAGCAGAACTACTTTTGGTACAAAACGGGCGAGGGTGAGATCGAGAGACGAGACGCGGGCAATGCGCTTGCGACGGTGGATCTGCGCCTCTCTTGCGGCCAGTTCCGCAAAGAGGAGTGGTTGCAAACCAACCGGCCTGAGTGGCCGCCAGCACTAGTTGAGAACACTGTCAAATATGTGCGCGACGTGCCGCAGCAGGCTATCGTCATGCCGCCTAAGAATGCTCCACCCACCAAGGGCGAGCTCGTGTACTGAGTCGCGTGTAGAGTGATTACATGGTGTATATATACTCGCTAGATTGACCCCACATACTCAAGTCCGCGGACCCTTGTACCCCCAACCATCTCCTCTACACGTGAAGTTGGCAGGCTCGCCAAGCAGGAAGCCCCATGTGTACTCTAGAAAATGCCCAGAGATCTTACACGCGATTGGCACCTGCTCGTCGAGCAAGTCTGCGAGCAGCTCTCGATAGAACTGGTGCGAGTGGCGGCGGATGCGATCGCGAGAGACGAGGAACTGAGTGCAGCAGTAGGCGTGGCAGAGCCTCTCGGGAGGCGGCCCAAGCGCCTGCTCGAGCATCCGCTCATAGCTAGGACGCATTGAGTTCATCTCCTTCTGCCAGTCCTCCTCGCGGGGTTTCATGCACTGCTGGAGGTCGTTGAACGAGTAGTAGGTATCGCCCTTAGCACCAATCGTGGCGAGATCCATCTGGCTCAACTGCACGATGGCTGGAGCTCGTAATCTGTTGTGCCATGATCTATAGTGGCCGTGCACAAAGGCGGTGAGGGGCGGCAGCGAGTCGTAGAAGGCCGAGATGTAGTGGAGGTAAACTGCATGCTCGTGCCAGAGATTCGGGGTGACTGACAGGAGCGCGCTCGCCTGGCGCTTGTAACGCAGAATCGCCACCCGCTGGCTCGCGCCGGAGTAGGCCATCCTACGGTCGCTCGCCTTACCATCGACCACCACCACACACGCGTCCGAGTCGGAGCTGCAACCAGTGGCAAGCTCGCTCGGATTCGGCACTAGGGGCGCCTTTGCCTCGAGCTGCAACTGCACGGCTTCAGCCACCCGACGATCGGAAGGCGGGCGGATCGGCAGCTGGGCACTGTGGGCACCGTATCCCAAAGGATGGCAAACGAAGGAACCATCGACTGACTCGCCGAGTAACACCCCCCACAGCCCCTTCTCTAGAAGACCAACGAGAAGCGATTCGTCACTCGTCGCATTGTCGAGCTTGAGGGGTTTTCGGCGCAGAAGCGTGCGCAGCAGAGTTGCCCACATGGCACGGGGTCGCTGCCGAAACAGCGACCTCGATGCGAGGAACTGAGATCCCGCAAACCCGCCGAGTATCTTGGGCGCAGGGCCTAACCAGTGTCCGAGCAGACGATTCCAAAGCGCCTCCTCAGCAGGGCTGAGCGGGTTCGAGACGCACTTATACGTGGCGCGCTTGATACCACCACCGCCTCGCTCCAGCTGCGGCGAGAGGCTCATCAGGATCGGCTGCTCAGCCCCAAGTCGGCGGAGAGCCTTCGAGTCGTCCGCGGCCAACTCTCGTAGCAGCGTCATCTGCGCGCACGTACTGCACCCACTCGTCGCGTGGGCGTCGCCATGGTCGATGAGCAGAGCGAGCACCTGAGGCAATGCGTCGTAGTGGTCGTGGATATACGTGAGGTGCGTCACCGCCGCTTGCCTCTCTCTGGGAATCTGATCGACTGGTGCGGTCAGAACGGGTAAAGACGCTTCAACCGACCAGTGGAGTCCGGCACTGTACTCTTTGATGGACTCCGAGTTGGCCATGATGACGCAGAGAGGCTTCGCAGACGTGCAGGCTGGCCGACCACCCTTTTCTACCCGGCGCAGCGTCGGCGCGCACTGCAGATCCTCTAGAGCATCGTCCGCACGGCTCGTCGCGTTCGTGCGTAAGAGATCGGCATAGCCGCCACCCTGTGCTGACACGTAACGCTGGAGGCCACCGCACCGGGGGAGTTGGCGGCAGAACTTCTCGGCGCGTACACACCGCGCGCCCACGCACCGCAGCTGACAACCTGCGCGCTCTGGCATCTCATCCAGATTGCCGCACTCGAGGAGCGCTCCTGCCATATCTGCTCTGGCTACCGTATCTGCTCTGGCCGCCGCGTCTGCTCTGGCTGGCGGCGCTGTGGGCGAGACGCCACGGCGCAAGACGCTGCGTTTGAGCGTGGCCACTGTACCTTCATGGTTGACTGTGAAGGTTAGACACCCAGGCCAGCTGGCACACTTGAGCTTGGCGCGCTGACAGCCGGGACCACTGGCTTTGTTGTGACACTCCACCTGACAGCCCATGTCTTTGCGCCGCTCGTCAATACTCCGACACGGCATATCGCCCAACGTGGAGCATGTCCAACTCGCCGCCGAGTCCAGATAGGCTCCCAGCGCCTGCGTGATCACCGCTAGAGCGAGCAGCATCCCATTTCGCGCGTCGGACTTACTTTTTCTTTTAATCTGCTTTTAAAACATTTCATTTCACTGGAAAAAAAGAGATTAAGATTAGATTTAAATTTAATGCAAGACGGCGCTATTTTACGCCACTTGAAAGTGAATGAATAGATGAAGAACCATGAACGTATTCAAACGTGTCATACTAATGCACACAACAACTCAAACTACGACTCCGTACTCCCACACTTACTTGGCAATACCACTAGTTAAATCGCACTTAGACCTCCTCAGACACTGCGGTCAATTCGATTTCCTCGTCCTTGCCACCCTTTGGTCGTAAGCTCGAGCGCCCGTCGTAGTCAAGTACATCAAGCTGTTCCTGCATAAGTCGCCTGCGGGGGTGGCAAGAGGGCAATGCGTACCACTCATGATGGGTACAGCTCTCATCTCCTCGGAAACAAAAAGGCGGGAAAAGTGGGCACACACCTGCACTCGGCACTGACCGCTTCCACATTCATATCAGCGGTGGGCGTGAGGAGATGTCTAAAGTCGCTGACGAGGACGGTACACGGGACCCCTCCAAGCCCCTTTTTCTTTGGCCAACACTCATGCGCGCCGAGGAAGACAACGCCCCAGATCTCCATGCCGAGCTCGATGGCGAGCTTAAAAGAACCATTGCGGAAGGTTTGCAATCCAGGAGGGGAGGCATTCACCGTGCCTTCGGGACAAATGACAAGTGAACCCCCGGTGACGACATGAGCTCGCATCCGCTCCGCGTCTAACTGCTGCTTTTCCTTGTCAACTGAAAAGGAATCGCCCTCGCCGCCGCTGATGCCACCGTTGGTGGCTTTGAAGTAGACCGGGAAGCTCCCGCTGTACTCGCCGACGCCCTTTCCGAAGAAGGGGAGGCGCGTGAGCTTCTCAGCGATGATACATCGTGGGTGCATCGCAAAGGCCATGATTGGGTTCATCAGGCTCGAGAAGAGGAAAAAGTCAAGGAAGGAGGAATGGTTCATCATCAGCATCCGAGGTTGCGTGTACGCCTCGAGACTCCAATTTGGTCCACCGCCGACGTGGACTGTGCGCACCTGAGGGTTGAGCCTAAAGAAAAGCTTGGCGCATAAAGAACCCACAGCGATGCTTGCGTCCTCGGAGAAGCGGAGGCGGAAGACCCCAAGCTTGTAGATGAATCGTGAAAGGTACGAGCCCACGAGCCAGAGGATCAGTACCACGAACAGCGTGAGGTTGAACCAGGTGCGGGAGAGAAAGATGCACGTGGCTTGCCATGGAGCTCCTCGTTTCAACATGAACGTCGTCGACGACACGTCCTGGAGGAATGAGAGCCACCTGTGCCGTTCCACCTTCCGCTGGTCGGTCGAATAGCAGAGAAGAAAAAAACGAAATCCAAACTGGTCGGGAGTCTGCTTGAGCACGATGAGACCGTCCCGATCTCCAGCACGTCGGAGGCCGTCACCGGCGCAGCAGCGGCCGCATCGGAGCCTCAGTGGTGGTTCAAGCGCAGCCAATGAGCGTCTGGCAGTATCGCGTCTGACCTCTCGCCGTGTGACTAACAAGCAGCGCAGTACGCCCGCACCTGGACGCCATGCCGCGGCTTCCTTCTACGGCACTTGGTCCGAGTGGCAGGCGCACACGTCACTCGTGCAGCGCCCTCGGACGACGCGCAACTTTGAGCAAGTCATGCTCGTCACCAACGCGTGCTCCGCTTGCTTCCTCCTCACTTACTTTTGCGGCTGTATCGATTCTCGCACTGAGCTCCTCCTCGAGTGCGCTTTGGCTCTGGTCAAGGCGGCGCTTGAAGTCTGGCATGAAGAGTTCAGCATCGACCTCGCGGCGCATCACGTCGTCATGCTGGCCGCTGTGGTCGCAGGGGACAGATATCCGGAGTACCAATATCTCTTAGTGCATGCGCAGGTGCCAATGATAGAGAGAAAGGGCAGAGAGCAATCGTGTGCGAAATGTAGTGGCACCCAATTCAAACTGTTCCGGCCTCCAATGCTGCACGATCCAACTCCACTGCAGGCGATACATCTTGCGCTGGCGTTCAACTACGTGCGCAAGCTCCGTCTCTTGTCGAGCACAGGCGCCTTCGCCTGTGTGTGTGCATTGCTATGGTCTCTCATTGTTGGCGCGCGGAACACATTGACTCTCTCAGAGGCAGCCCTCCTCATCAGCCGTGGCGACACCGCTGGCATTCTTCTCTTGGCACTCGCCGTGCCCATACTACTGCTCGATCTCCTCTGGATCTCCGACGTGATACGCCACCGCCGTGAGTGGTATGCGAGGGCTACCGCCACCCTTGTGCTTGGAGTCGTGCTTGGCATCAAGTCGGCGCCACAGACAGAGGCACCTTGGGCGCAAGCAGTCTGGGCACTCCTCTCGTCAATCACTTTGCTGGCCTCACTTTACGGCGGGTTCGCTGATTATTTGTCAATACCGATATGTGTCTTTAGATCTACCTAGGGTGAACCCATGCCCTTTGTTGGGAATATGCAATGTGAATATGCCAATATCGCTATTTGTATTTTTGAATATTCACATGTGATATGAATATAGTCGATCCAAATTCCAAAGAGTAGCTTGAAACCTCATGATAGCTAATGTTGCTGTGACGATGCGAAATAATTAAATATTATTGCGATAAAAAGTTTAAGTTTAAGTTAAAGTATCTAGTATGCGAATATCTGATAGTTCAATAACGACACGAGGATCGTCGTTTGCATTGTGCTGCATTCTGCATATTAGTTTACTACTCATACTCTTCGAGGGTCACGGCTCGATACGACGCAGCTCCCGGATGTCTGCACGGCACAGCGGGCAGCGCCACGGTCTGAGACGGTTCGCGCACGATGCACAGAGGCACGAGTGCCCACATGGCTCGATGCAAGTGTCGATGGGGTTGGCGAAGCACACACAACACTCGGAGTCGTTGTCTACAGACGCCGCCTCGCCGTCACCGGTTTGCCACGTGCGCACCACAGGCCATAAGTGCCACTGTCCACGCCCAGCCGCTTCAATGTGCCAACGACCTTTCAATCCGCCGCCAAGCACAACTCCGCCGTGAGAGTCACGCCGTGCAGGGGCACCCCGATACTCGACTGCGTGTCCACAGTTCTCCTCACGCTTGACGCGCCCAGCAGCGTTTTGCGTTCCCCGTTGGTATTGCTTTGTAAAGGCGACGCGCCCTGACGAGCCACAGAAGCGCCCTTGAATCGTGTAGCAGCCAACGTCGTCAGCACCTTCGCCGGTGAGGGTGCCTTGGCCGTCGAAGCGGAGCGCGAATTCGACCACACCATGCTCAGAGTTCTCATAAGTATAATAGCCTCTCCAACAGCCACTAGGATAGACGGAGCCGTCGAGAGGAACTGCTCTGCGAGAGAGTTCTCTGCGAGAGCCTTCGTCAAGATATGAGAGGTGTTCAGAAGGGTCACTCGCTGCACCCATTGGCCTCGTACTCCTTCGAACCCGATCGAGCCATCGACGCGCCGTTGATCCCATGCAGCAGCGGCGGGCGCCGAACACCGCTAGCAAAGTGGCCACAGATGCGAGCAAAGCTCGGATCCATGAGATCTTACAGCCGCCGCCGCTCGTGTCGAGCTCATACCAGGCGAAGCAGCTCTCGCAGTCGCGAGCGTGTGGAGAACGGCACTTGCTGCAGTGGGCGCTGCATGCGACGCACCTCCCTCTCGGATGCTTGTCTCCATGAGCAACCTCATCACGCATGAAGCCTACAAGGCATTCGTCGCAGCCGCCGCTGCCATCCCGCTCGCATGTGCTGCAGTCGGGCGCGCAGGGCAGGCACCAGGTGCGTTCACCGGCAAGCCATCGATCTCTGACACTGCGAGTAGGACCATGGCCTGTTACGCACCGGTCGCATGCACCCGGGCCAGAGCGATCGCATGCTGCACAGTTCGCAGCGCACAGCTCACAATGATCAGCGATAAGCACGCCTCCGCTCTCGCATTGATCACAGCGGCCGGGTCCCGCGCGGTCACACCGATGACAGCCGGTGCTGCAGCGTCTGCAGTCGCCGAAGCTGTCGACGGCAAACCCAACACGGCAACGAGCACAATTTGTATTACTCCAAGGGGCACACCGCTCACAATGGCGCACACGACAGAAGTCATCGTCATCGTTAAAGCTGCTGTGACCACCGCCGCCAAAGCCGCCGCCACCTGATGAGCTAATTGGCTGCGCAGTAGTGCATCCAGAAGCCAGCACAAGCAGCGCCAGAGCGACCGCGAAGCTGTCCGTCCCGACAGTCATAGAGAAGAAAACGTCATTTGCACTTTTAGAACACCGTATACACACAATCTCTGTGCACGTCACTCGTTGAACAATGGCCGGCGAAGGGCAGACAGGTGGTGGAGCGATCACCCAGCGGGCAGGCAACTCCGGCGGAGCGCGGCCGGCGGGTTCCGGAGGGACCATGGCGCGCAGGGCTGCGGCGCCCCGCAGGCCAGCCGCAAAGGCGAGCGGCGGCGGCGGCGGCGGGGCTGGCATCCTGCGCTTCTACAATGACGACTCGCCAGGACTCCAGATTGGCCCCACGACGGTTCTGGTGATGAGCCTGCTGTTCATTGCGTTCGTGGTGCTGCTCCACATCTGGGGCAAGTTCAACAAGGGTTAGGACCCTTAGGGTTGCGGGGGCTTCACTCTCGTCTAGGGGGCCGAACTCTGTCCCGAGTCCCAATCCTAGTGACAGCCGCAGCGAGGCTCAAGGAAATCAGCTCTGCATGAAACTTGGGGGGTACTCGTCGCGTGCGTGTCGCATTCCATGTGACCCTCACCGCAGCTCGTGCCCTAGACATCCAGGGAAACGCACTTGTCATACAAGTTGAAGGTTTGATATGAAATATCAATATCGAATATCAATAT
>MDSY01026178.1_pt1 | contig 10212 bp, 11 predicted proteins | sample 811131 | NCBI WGS metagenome assembly MDSY01 (sample SAMN05326643, study PRJNA326480) | marine metagenome | isolation source: seawater | place: Atlantic Ocean: South West | collected 2010
AAAACATATAATAATTTTATAAACAAAATAGACATTTATAAACCGAGAGAATATATATTAGAAAATTTATCTCCCAAAAAATGTGGAGAAAATTTTATAAAATTAATTAATAATATTTAAAATATAAATATTTATCAATATTTAAAATATAAATATTTATGGACGATTTTTTTAACAAATGTTTTGACAAACACGATTTCAATGAACTTAATAATTTAGATATAAACATTTTATATAATACTATTTTACATTATAAAAAAATATATAAAAATAACCCCAAAACAATTTTTGATGTTGGTTGTAATGCAGGTTCATTAATAAAAGTTTTAAATCATTTAAATATAAAAGAAAATATATATTGTTTCGAACCACACCCTTATTTGAGTAATTATACTAAAAATATATATCCATTTATTAAAATGAACGAATTGTGTTTAACAGATAATATAGGAACAGTAGATATTACATTCCCTCAATGGAGCGTAGGTTTAAGTAGTATTATAAATAGACCGGTATTTGATAAATTAAAATCAGAAGGACAACAATTTAAAACAATAAATGTAAATAGTGATACTATTGACAATTATTGTAAAAGTAATAATATAGAAAATATCGATTTTATTAAAATAGACGTTGAAGGAGCAGAAAAAATGGTATTAGATGGCGCAATTAATATGTTAAAAAATAATAAAATAAAAATGGGAATTTTTGAAATAGGCGAAACATTAACTGATGCTGGAACTAATGAAAATGAAATTTGTAATTATTTAATGGAATATAATTATATAATAGAAAAAAATATTGTACCAAATAATTATATATTTTATTTAGAAAATTGAGGAAATTTAATTTTATTAGAAAAAAATTCTTTATCTTTATCAGAATACAAATCATTTCTTAAATAAACGTTATCAACAACATCATTCACAAGTAAACTATATCCATTTGTAGTTAAATAATTTCTAATCCATGAAAATTTTTCCATTATTATTTTATTATTTATAAAAGAATCATGTTGATCAGCTATTTCAATAATTATAATTTTTGGATTATAATTTGAAATTGTAAACCCTTTTAAAACATTCATTTCATAACCTTCCACATCCAATACTAATAAATCAAAATCTTTTTCTATTTTTAAATTACTTAAAATATTATCTAACTTATTAGTTTTTACTTGTATTTTATTATTATTATTATTTATAAAATTATTTTTTGACCAAGAATTATTTAAATATATATTATATGTTTCATCATCCATCGTTGATAATGTACCTCCATCTACTATATTTAAATATTCTTCTTTTTCACCAACTGCCATATTTATAACATTTACATTATCATGATTTAAATGATTTATGGCACATCTTTCATAAATACTTGGTACCGGTTCAAAATATATCCCCCCCCAACCTATTTTTGCAAGATTATATGTAAAAGAACCAGTATAACCATCATTAGCACCAACTTCAATAAAAAAACCATTTGTTTTATAATTTAAAATTTTATATAGTATTTCATGTAGAATTAATCCGATTTCTCCACACGAAGTTGAATTTAAATACATATTATATATAATATATAAATATTATGTATTTAAATTATTATTTAATAACTATCATTTTGTATAGTTGACTTTATTAATTTATTATTACTTCTTTGAATAAAAAATTCATCCAAACTCCAATAATGTTTGAAATCTATATTTTTTTCAAAAAAATTACTCATATATAAATCCAATGGAACTCCATAATTTTTTTCTGTTACATTTAAATATTTTAAAAATTTAACTATTCCATTATAATTCCATAAAAATGAGTCAGTACATCTTGTATAAAATTTTCTAAATAATCTAAAATCACTATTACAATTTGTTAAATCTTCTGTATTAATATTATGAATTATACGGTCATCATAACCTAAATAATCATTAAAATTTGGTGTCTCCCAAATACGTTTATCATATTGTCCTATATGTATTAAATCAAAATCATTTTTATTTTTTACAAAATTAAGAAAATCCTGTATTTTAGATATATCTTTTCCAATTGTTATATCAGATTCAAAAATTAAAAACATACCACTTTTATAATTTTTTTCTATATATTCTAAAATGTATCTATAATTCAATATTAAAGATAATTCAGATTTTTTTATTTTATTTTTTCTCAATTTAAGAACATTTTGTAATGATATATTTTTATTATATTCATCATCCGTTATTGTATGTTTATAAGTATTAGATATATAAGATATATTATCTATATTAAGATTTAAAAATAATTGTTTTAAGAATAAATTATGTTCTGGTTCAAATAATGGATTATTCACACAAAAAATTCTATCTACATTATTCCATTTATTATATGATAGTAAACATTTAATATCATTTACTATTTTATCCAACGATCTTTCTAATTTATTATCTTTATTTGAAAATATATTTGAATTAACAATAGATAAATATTTATTACTATCATTTTTTATTTCTAACATTTTTTTTATAATATTATCAATACCATTTTCATCTTGTAAAGAAATAATTCGTTCTTCATTAAAATAATCATTTAATCTTTCAGACCCCCAGTAAACAGGTATAGTTTTTGCAAGTAAACCATGAATAACTTTTTCTGTAATATAAGTATCTTCGCGTGAATTCTCCATACTAATAATAAATTTAAATTGCGAAACTATATTAGTAAATTCTTTGGAATTGTATTCATGACTAATTAAACAATCAATATTATTTTTATATCTTCCGCCATAATAAACCTTAAAATTTTTATCTAATTTTTCAAGAAATTTATTTCTAACTGAACCACCCGGGTTTGAAATTATTACTAATATATCATTATCGGGTATTGTATTTATTTTATTTATTGATTCTAAATTATTCAAAAAACTATTTGTATAAATATAAGGTATAAAAAGAGGCAGATTTACTATATTTTTATGATTTCTTTCTCCCCATAATACACATGTATAGTCATTTTTATTACACTTTATTTTAGATTCTCCTGAAAATAAATATGTATGTTTCCACACTTTAGATTTAACAAAAATTGAAGAATTAATTAACATATCAAATTCACATAATATTTCACTTTCAGAAATATTACCTTTTTCGCATTTTTCTCCATATACACTTTCAAATAAATTTAAGAAAAAATCTATATGTATACCTGGATTAGTTTTTTCAAAAAATCCACTGAACCAACCATTAAAAAATATTTTCATTATATTATTTATATAAATATATTTATATATATATATATATATATATAAATATGACAATTCACACAATTGGAGATAGTCACAGCTTTTATGGGTTTGACACAAATAAATTATCATATTGACTTTCTCCTCATGGTGTCTTTGTTTTAATATATCTAATATCATCAATACAAATAACATGATCATTTCTAGAAAGTTTTTTTATTGATTCCAATTCAGCTATTACTGGACATTTAAATTTATGATTAGTTTTTATTTCAGAATTATCAATATGAGCATCTAAAAAAAACAAGGCTTTTTTTCTTGAAAATCTTTATTGTTAATAATATATTTTTCTAAATTAGCACTATCATCATGTATTAATTCGCATTTATTTGTATTTATATATTCTATTAATTGAGGATAAGCATAATCTATCCATTTTTTTTCTAATTCAACACTATATACTTTATCAAAATTACATTTGATTGCTTTATTAATACTAGAGCTTTCATTAATTTTAAATAATCCGGTCTCTAAATAAATTTCACAATTATGTTTATTTTTAATTTCTAAAAGATCTGATTTAAATGGCATAATATATTATATAATATATTATATAATTTCAAATTTATAATTAAATTTTTCTATATCTAAACTAAAATATTTTTTTATTAATTGTATTGATTCATCATTATAGTATGTAGAATAATGTTTATGTTGGGTAGAATTTACTATTTGATTAAAATTATAATTGAGTAGGTTATTCTTATTAAAAAAATCTATAATAATATTATTATTTTTACAAAAATCCTCATATTTAAAATTTGTTATATTTTCATTAATATTACTATTTTCATATAATAATAAATTGTATTGATTACTAAAATTAAGTTCAAAGTTACATATCATTTCAATATTATTAGTTTTAATATTATTGATTTTGGATTTTTTTAAATTTGTTATATTTTCATTATAATTCCATTTTAACCATTTATTAAAATTAAAATCTATATCATTTTTTTGTGAAAACCACGGCACAATAGTTCTATGGTTTTTTAAAGTATAAATGTAAAATGATAACATTTTATCATATGGATTTCTTATAAATGAAAAAATAATAGTATTACTATCAATCATAGGATAAAGATCCTTCCAAATTTTAAAAGGATAATGTCCATAGTAAAAATTTTCCGAATTTTTACTCATGTTTTCAGTTATTAATTTACCGCATGTTTTTGGTATATGGATAAATAATATATTTTTATCTTTTAAAAACATTATATATATATATATATATGTATTCTTTAAGAAATAACTGTGTTATATGTGATAATATTTTAAGTGAATTATATTATTTTAAAAAATTTCCAATTAAATTTAATGTAACAAATAATGAGAAAATAGATTACATTATGGAAGATTTATCACTAAGTTTCTGTAAAATTTGTAATACTATACAAATAAATAAATTAATTAATTTAGAAATTTTATATGATACTCCACATAATAATTATATTATTGGGAAAAAATGGGAAAATCATTACATTGAATTTACAAATTTTATAAAAAAAAATACGACTAATCTTAATAAGGTTTTAGAAATAGGTAGTGGAACAGATAAAAATATAAGATTTTTTGAAAGTGATTATTATGATAATTGGGTTTTACAAGATCCTAACATTAACTATTATAATTATTCTAAAATCAATTATATAAATAAAATATTCGATGAACATTTCGATACAAAAAATAAATATAATACAGTTATCAATAGTCATTTACTGGAACATTTACATACGCCTTGTCAAATTATAAAAAAAATGAATGAAGTATTGGAAACAGATGGTAAAATGTTTATAAGTATTCCTAATTTAGAATATTATTCAATTGATAGTAATCCATTAATGGGATTAAATTTTGAACATACATATTTTATCAATGAAATTAATTTTATATATCTTATGAATATTAATAATTTTGAAATTTGTGATAAACAACTATATGAAAATCATTCTATATTTTATTATGTAAAAAAAATAGATAAACCATTATTACATAATATTGATTTAAAAATATTAAATGTATATAATAAGTCTTTTATTAATTTATTTGATTATAAAATAAGTTATTATTCTGATTACATTAAATATATTAATAATAATATATCTGATAACTCAAATATTTATTTATTTGCCTGTCATCCTAATACGCAATTTTTAATAAATTTTGGGTTAAATACCGATAATATCAAATATATACTAGACAATGATACAAGTAAACATGAAAAATTTTTATACGGTACTAAATTTATTTGTAAATCACCCAATATTATTTCTAATTTAAACGATGGTATAGTTATTTGTCCTCCAAGTCCTTATTTACAAGAAATTATAAATCAATTAAAAATAATTAATAAAAATATTAAAATTATTTAGTTATTATAATGAATTTTTTTTATTAATTAATTATAATGAAAATTGCATGGTGTTTGTATGGTTTGCCCAAACAACTTAAAAATGGTTATGATAACATAAATAACTATATTGAAAAATATTCATATGATGTGGATTTTTTCTGTCATGCCTGGTATAATGATTCTTCAAATAATGCAATACAATCGCCATGGGCGATTAAAAGAGATGGTAATATTAAAATTACAAATGAACATTTATATAATATAAAAAAATTATATAAACCAAAAAATTTTCTATTTGAAAAACAAAAATCTATGAAGCAAGAAATTAATGATCTAAAAAATAGTATTATTTATAATGGTTCAGATAATATTTATAATGTATTATCTGCATGTTTTTCAACGCAAAAAAGTATTATATTATTAAACGAATATATGTCTAAATACAATTGTAAATATGATTTAATTATTTCATCTAGATATGATTTTATAAGATTAATTGATTTAAACCTAAATGAAATTTCTAATAATTTCATTTATTCAACTGATATACATTTTAAAAACAATAGAAGTGTATTATCTCCTGCTTTATTGTGTGGTGATTACGATATTATGAATAAATTGTTAAATAATTTATTTACAAATATATTTCTATATAAGAATGATGAATTGTTATGTAAATACATAGAAAGTAATTTAAATGAAAAATTTAAAATTAATCATGAAGAGGTTATATTATGTAATTTAATATATAATAAAATTAATATAAGTTGTATTAAATTTACTAATTTTATACCTAATTTTATATAATTATCTACCCATATTATCTATATCATATTGAAATTTAGAAATTAAATGATTTGTTTTATTTATAAAACAAATATCTATTTGAAATAATAAAGTTTCTTTATATCTATGTTGATCAACTATATCATATGGAATAAAACCTAATTCATCCATTTTTTTTATATGTGTTAGAAAATCTGGAGTATTTTGATTAAATTGTCCTAAAAATGGTATTTCTAATATTATAAATGAAGTATTTTTTATTAATTCAATTCCACCTTCCAATACATTTATTTCAGCTCCCTGAACATCTATTTTTATTAAATCAAATTTTTCATTTTTAAATATAGTATCTAATTTTTTACATTCTTTTTTTATTGGCAAACATTCAGAAAAATGTTTTGTTCGTTCTCTATTTATAGAATCACCTGTATTTTTCATTTCATACCAGTTAACTTCTCCATCATAATTATTCAAAATAGTATTTATAACTTTAAATTTAGTTTCATGAATTTTAAATCTATTTAATTCTACATATTCAATCGGTTCAATTAAAGTATAAAAAGCAGAATTAAATACTTGATAAGCTTCTATTGTCCAACTACCTTTTTCCGCACCAATATCTAAAATTTTGTTAGGTACAAAATTTTCTTTTTGTAATCTTTTCAAAAAACTATTCATAATTATTATTATTAATATTATTATTTAAATATAGTCTTTAAATTATGATTATAATTACAATAATGATTATAATTCCATGTGGAATTGATTGTGGATTAGCTGATTTATTAAAAAAATATAATTTAAGACAATTTTCACTACCTTTTGATTGGTCTGTTTCATATGGAGGTATTTCCAATATTATAAAAAATGACTTTAAAGAATTTATACCAACAAATAATAATAAAATTAATAAATTTTATAATTATTCTTTTTTTCATAATAATTTTCCAGAAGATATTAAAAAAATAAAAAGAAGATGTGAAAGATTATTAAATTTATTAGAAAAAACAAAAGAAGAAGTAATATTTTTTAGAAAAGGACATGCTTTTCATCATCATGAAGAATGTGAAAAAAATGAATTATTTTTAGAAAATGATATAAAAGATTCGGAAAATTTAAGTATTATTTTAAAAGAAAAATACCCTAATTAAAAATATAAAATAATTGTAGTTCTTGTTTGTGATACTTGTTTTAATAAAAACATTAACTATATATCCAATGATGTTAATTTAAAAATATATAATATTGCTACTCCCACATTTGATAATGATAAATTTGAAGAAATATTTAAAAATATTATATTTAATTGTTAATACAAGGTTTAATAAATAATTCATTAAACTTATTAATTATATTTTCAGGTATATAATCACAATACGCATTCCAATCTTTATTTTTTATATTCTCTAAATCTTCTTTAAACATTTTAAAAATATCATATAATTCATTTTGATTATTATATAAAAAACATTTATCTTTTAAGATTTTCAAATGTTCATTATCATAAACTTTTTTACACGTAATTACTGGTTTGTTTTTTATAGAAAATTCTGATACTGCAGCTCCAAAAGTTTCTCCCATTTGTCTTGCATGAATCATTGCATCGCATGTGTTTATAAATTCTACTTTTTTCTCTAAATCAATAATCTTATCATAATGAATAATATTTGATTTTTCTTTACAAAACTTATTTGTATTTACAAATAAAAAATATATTTTTTTATCTTCGTCTGTTATTTTATCTATAACAGAATGAACATAATTTATATTAAATTGATCTAAACCACCATGCCGACCAAATACTATAGCATCATTTGGTATATTTAATTCTTTTCGCATATGTGTATCTATATTCGGTAAATTTACCATATAATTAACTATTGGATAATTTTGACCAAAACAACCTGATATTCTTCCATATACATCACCATGTTTATATTGTGTATTAAAAACACAATGTACTATATTTTTACAATAATTTGAAATTTTACCATCCCATTCTCCTGCTTTTTGCATATATAAAATATCACAGTTCTCTCTTTTTAAAATTTCATCTGCATCTCTATTCCAATTTTCATAAGGACATAGTTTAAAATATTTTTTAAATTTTTCAATAACTTCTGGTACATTACGATGATCACTACCACAATACATAATTATTGATTCATTTCCTAAAATTTTAACATTGTAGTATGCATAATCAAACAAACTAACTGTTGTTCCGCGTTCACATAATTGATTGTCATGAAAAGCTATTTTAACCATATAAATTATATTATTTAATGTAACTTTAAATATATTTTAAAATAATATATATTTAAAATATATTTATAACATTGATTCTATCAATTTATCTATATTATCATATTCACATTTCCAATTTAATTTATTTATTGCTTTATATGGATCTCCTAAAAGTAATTCTACTTCTGATGGTCTAAAATATTTTTTATCTATATTAATTAATATTTTATTTGTTTTACTATCAATACCTATTTCATTTAAATTTTTACCTTTCCATAATATGTTAATATTTATTTTATTAAATGACTTTTCAACAAATTCTTTTATGCTATATGTTTTTCCACTTGCTAATACATAATCATCTGGATTATCTTCTTGTAACATTAACCACATTCCATAAACATAATCTTTTGCATGTCCCCAATCGCGCTTTGAATTTATATTTCCTAATTCCAATACTTCTTGATTTTCTAAATAATTATTATTTGCTTTTAATTTACTTACTTTTTTAACAAAATTTATTATTTTTTGTGTTACAAAATTATCTCCACGTCTTTCTGACTCATGATTAAATAATATACCATTACATAAAAACATATTATATGAATCTCTATAATTTTTTACTAAAAAATGACTATAAACTTTTGCACATGCATATGGTGATTGTGGATTAAAAGGTGTATTTTCATTCTGAGGAGTTTCTAATACTTTACCATACATCTCACTTGTTCCTGCTTGATAAAATTTTATTTTATTAATATCATCATTATTTAATGATCTAATAACTTCCAATAATTTTAATGTTCCTATACCATCTACTTCACTTGTATATTCTGGATTATCAAATGATATTTGTACATGACTTTGTGCTCCTAAATTATATATTTCTAATATTTTATAATCTTTATTATTATTTATAATTTTATTAATTATATTATTTAATGAAGAACCATCTGTTAAATCGCCATAAAGTTAATTTAATTTTTTATTAATATTATCTAGTCTTGAATAATTAAATACTATTGAATTTCTTCTTACAATACCATAAACTTTATAATTTTTACTAAGTAATACCAGTTATTAATGCTAATTTACTCATTATTATTTAATTAATATTAAATATTTATTATTAATTATTTAAATACTATTTAAATTAATTAAATAATGACTATTCCAAGAATTATTCATCAATTGTGGATTGGCGATAAACCCAGGCCTTCTAAATTTATGCAATCATGGAAAGATAAACATCCCGATTTTGAATACATTATGTGGAATGAAGAAGAAATTAAAAAAAGAGAATTACATTTGGTTTGTATAGATAAAATAAATTCAATTGAAGAAATCAACGGAAAAGCAGATATTATTAGATGGGAAATTTTATATCATTATGGTGGGGTTTTTCTTGATGCAGATTCAATATGCATTGAATCCTTCCATGAATTAGTTGAAAAAGAAAAAGCATTTGCCGGATATGAAAATGAACAAATTAGAAAAGGACTAGTTGCAACCGGTACCATGGCTTTTCCTAAAAATCACCCCTTACCTGC
>MDSY01145549.1_pt1 | contig 10210 bp, 7 predicted proteins | sample 811131 | NCBI WGS metagenome assembly MDSY01 (sample SAMN05326643, study PRJNA326480) | marine metagenome | isolation source: seawater | place: Atlantic Ocean: South West | collected 2010
TCTCGGAGGTCAATCATCTCGGCCTGGCGCATCTTCTGTAGGCGCAAATGAAGAATGGTCTCGCATTGAGCCTGTGCTGAATGGAATCCTTGAAAGAGACCCCACAACACTTATAAGCATCGATACATACAGATCCCAAGTCGCTTACAAAGCAATTACAGCAGGAGCTGCAATGATTAACGACATTTCTGCGGGGTCATTGGACCCAGAGTTGTTAAATGTTGTCGCTGAGGCTGATGTCCCCTACGTACTCATGCATATGCGTGGAAGACCCGACAACATGCAAAACGATCTTGAATACGAAGACGTCGTTCGTGAAGTCTCTGATTTCTTTGTAAAAAAAACGGAAGAACTGTCTGGACTTGGAATTAAAGATGTCATTCTGGACCCCGGGTTTGGCTTCGGAAAAAGCACCGCGGATAATTATGCACTGCTTGCAAACCTTGAGGCGTTCACTGAGCTCAGACAGCCTATACTTGTGGGGACCAGCCGTAAATCTATGATTTATAAAGCGCTAGATGTTGCGCCCTCGGAAGCGCTAAACGGCACAACAGCCACACATGCATGGGCACTAGAAAGAGGCGCCTCCCTCCTTCGATGTCACGATGTGAAGGAAGCGCGTCAAGTTATAGCACTTCATCGCCATCTTTGCACAAGCAAAATGAATCAAAAGTGAACTTTCTACTCGAATCTTGGGAAGCTGTATTGCCGCTAATACAGTTTGGAGCGCGTATGCTAGATTTTATTCTAGTGTTAATCATTGTCCTTTGGCTATACAGACTCACAAAGGGCACCTCAGCCATCCCCGTTTTCATGGGGCTTCTTGCGATATACCTCATATGGAAAGTGGTCTCATGGGCTGGAATGCCAATACTTGCAGAATTGCTTGGTCAATTTATTGGTGTCGGAATTATTGCAATCATCATCGTCTTCCAACAGGAAATCCGACAATTCTTATTTTCAATCGGTGACAGAGCAAATATTGACAAGTCGAAACTCTGGCTCGAAAAGCTTCTTAATCTTCGACACACAGAACGTTCTCCACTGCGTATAGATGAGATTACAATCGCCGTAAAAAAACTGTCTGAACGAAAGGAAGGGGCACTCATCATCCTTCAACGCTTGTCTGACCTTACGCTCCACCTTCAGGGATCTACAAAACTCAACGCAGATATACTCGCGCCATTAATTGAGGCCACGTTTCATAAGGACAACTCAATGCATGATGGAGGCATGTATATCGCAATCGGACGCATTCGCGCTGTTCGGTGTGTTCTTCCTGTCACTAAAAGAACCGACCTTCCGCCAGAACTCGGCATGCGACATCGTGCTGCGCTGGGACTTGCCGAGAAAACAGATGCGCTTGTCATTGTTGTCAGTGAAGAGACCGGCCTCATAAGTATCGCAATGGACGGAAAGCTTCATCGCGGCATTGCAGAACAAGACCTCAACGAAATTCTCGACAAAGAGTTTACGCCAAAAGAGGAAGACGCAATAAAATAAAGTCTAGTTTGGTGCTACGACAAGCTTTTCTGTCGCATTGACAACACCTGACTGAGCATCAATGATGGTGACGATATAAACACCATCCGTGAGTGTTTGTATGTCAAGGTTAAGTCCACTCACTGTTGGAATAGAATTTACCCTCAAGGCTTCACGTCCACTTAGATCGTGGATGACGAGGTCACAATTCACATATGAACCCGAAAGCAGAAGTGATGATGAAGCGGGGTTGGGTGTCAAGCCGAAAGCGGGAAGTTCCAACCCTGAGAATTCTATACTTTCAGGAATAGATGACGCCCTCAGAATAAAGAGTCCATCAAAATTACTCACTGCAATCGACCCGCTTGGGAAATAAGGGTAATTCGACCACGTGCCATCAAACGCGGCGATATCGTCTGCGGGGTACGTATCGAAGTATCCTTGTGGCGTAATCGAGCCATCCTCTAAAATGTTAGATACACGGAGTCCACTTCTGTAATTCGACGCATAAAGAAGTCCGTTGTGCGTATATAGATTGTGATCAATGGCTGTATTCTCTGCTTCGTAGAACCCCACAATGACTGGGTTGTCGAGATCATCGACATTCATCATGTACGTTCGTGTGTTATTTCCGTTATACGACTCATCGAGTTCGTCGTTGAAGTAAAGCATGTGATGGTCATCACTTAACCAACCCTGATGCGTGTAAAAACCATCTTCATAGGTAATTGCTTTGATGAGATATACATCACCCTTATCCTCAGCATTGACAATCTCAATACCGTTTTGGCCATTAAAACAGAAAACAATTTCTTGCCCCTGATAGTCCGTATCCACCCCGTTATAAATCACTGGCTGAACATCGTGAGAATATGCACCATCGTATGAACCGGCGAGAAAGGGAGCCTCAGGATTGCTAACGTCGACAATATGAAGTCCACCATTGAATGTATTCGTACCTACCCCATACACATAATTTGTTTCAGGATTTGCCGCAACATTATGCGCATTACCAAACCCCAAGTAATGTGATGTCGCAGTGATATTGAAAGGGAATCCACTAAGATCAAGCACTTGGGTCAAGTCCAGAATCTGCATGCCATGTAACCCCGCTTCACTGACAATAAACGCATAATCCCCGATCACCTTAATGTCTCTCCAAAGAGATGGCGATGATGCCGTCGGGAGATTCGCGATAAAAGAAGGCGCAAGTGGATCCGTGATTTCAACAACAGACATCCCATCAGAGCGTCCGAAAAGAACGAATTCACGTCCAGATTCTGAATCTACCCAACCCCAACAGTCATTTCCATTGTCTCCGCCACCAACAGATGAAAGGGGGAAATAGGTATAGAGATCATAACCGTCACACGCGTAATCTCCAGCAAAGCCGTTTTCACAAATGGTTTGGGCTGAGAACTCCGTATTGACATTCATTGCAAAAAAAGCAACAAAAAGGATAACACTAGGCTTCATCTATTTAATGATTTAGTTAATAAGGTAATACCACTTTGCAATGTGTCTGTGACAAAAAATTACAGAACTAGTTTAATGCATTCACGTCTGGCAAAAAGTTAAATCTAGAACTGTAGTTTTTCATCTGCGCTGTAAAATTGTCTGGATAGGTGAGTTCAACATTTGAGATCTTACCCTCTGTATCCCGTGTCGCTTCCATCCAAGGGTTAATAAATCCTCCATAAGGAGCGATGCCCAGTGCTTCAGAACGGTCTAACACTTCCTGGTGGAGTTCTTGATCTACTTGCACACCGTATCCTTCGACCAACGCTTTTGCAGCGTCATAGTCTCCTTGAGATTTGATGCGTTGAACCTCTTTCAGCAAATCACCAAACAGTCCTCTAAGCGCGACATAGTCCAATACATCCACATATGTTTTATTGTCTTTTTTATACTTTTTAATCACGCCAGCGTCGAGACCTTTCTCGTAACACCAGTGACTTACCCATGCACGATTTCGCATATGCGACTCTTCAATCACGTCGCCCAATTCGAGACGGCGAATTTGAGTCAACATCCCATTGCGGATATAGCTGTCGTATTCTGCCCGACCGACCTCAAGCGTTTTCATGAGGTCAAGTTCCACAAGCTTTTCATCCAATAAGAAATAAAGGGCGACCAAATCAGCACGACCTTCCTCAAGCGTAGAGCTGTACTCCATAATTGTTTCTTTTGGTGTCGCGACTCCCTCTTCTAACTTGCCTGAAGCATGTCCGATCACTTCATGCATCGCGGTGTGAAGTTTTCCGGCCAAATCGCCATGTGCATTCACCCTGAGTTGTTCCGCTTCATCATGCGCAAATTCCCCGAGCATTCCGCCGCCAGAAGCTTGAGCGTATGCACCCACGATATTTCCCAAACTTACAGACTTCGACCCATGAACTTGACGGATCCAATTCGAGTTTGGTAAATTGACGCCAATCGGAGTTGAAGGGGAAGCATCACCCGCTTCACCCGCAACGTTAACAACGTTATAGGTAATCCCTACGACCTCGTCTTTCTTATGCTTTGGGTCAAATGGCATGTGGTCTTCAAACCACTGAGCATTGTCCATCAGCGTCGCCATTCTTTCAGAAGCATCGAAATCCTTGATTTCAACAACTGTTTCGTAAGACCCTGTATATCCGAGTGGATCGTTGTAAACTTCGATAAATCCGTTGATGTAATCTACATCGCCATTGACATCCTTGACCCAGTTAATGTTATACAAAGACCATTTTTCGAGATCACCAGTTTCGTAATATTCAATCAGATGACGCATGGCAGCTGCCTGCTTGTCATTCTCAGTGTAGTTCAGTGCTTCGTTTAACCACTTGATCACTTCAACAATCGCGTCATTGTATAGTCCGCCAAGTTTGTATGTTTCCTCAACAATTTCACCTGCTTTGTTTTTTACAAGACGAGAATTTAATCCATACTCTACAGGACTACGGTCCCCTTCAACTTTAATCGACTCGAAATACGCTTCTGCTTCTTCCGTGGTCACATTCGGGCCATAAAAGTTTACCGAAGATCCTTCTACAAGACCTGTTTCACGATCTAATTCAACCTTTTTTGGTTGAACAGTTGGATCGAGCATCACTGTGCGGATTTCGTCATCACATGTTGTCGAAGTGGATGACAAAAGATGGTCAAAATATGCTGAAGAAAACGCTGGAATGTGCTTCTTGTTCGAGTAGTGGTGGTGTATGCCATTCGAAAACCAGATGCGCTTTAAATACGTCTCAAAACGATTCCACCCTATTGTACCTCGATCCCCGCTGTAGTTATCATGTATAGATTCTAGCATGCGTCGAATACGAAGGTTATAGCGGTTGTTTTGGTCATACATCATGTCACGACCACTGAGGCCTGCCATATTCAGACAGTAAACAAGGGATTGCTGACGTTCAGAGAGCTTCTCCCAACCTGGAACCTGATAGCGCACAATTTTCAGATCTGCAAACTGCTCCGTTTGCCAAACAAAACCCTCTGAATCAGCTTCACTAGCTCCATCTGTAAATGCGGACATATCAAGCTGTTGGAAATCTTCTTCCAGAGGTGTTGAATGACAAGCCGTAAAACATGCAATTGTGATAACCGTTGCCAAAAGAGCAAAAAACGTATTTGAAAAGTATATTTGACGCATTGTATTCTAATTTTATTTGATGGCAAGTTACAATGCTATCTTTGCTCGAAGTACTTATTTCATTGCGTAAAACTTCAATTCTACTTTTAAAAGCATTTCTCGGTCCTTTGGCCGTGACGTTCCCTGTCGCCCTATTCGTTCTTGATATGCAATTTCTTTGGGTTTATGCTGATGAATTCATGGGGAAAGGCATTGAACCTTGGGTGATTTTAAAATTGATCTTTTTTGCCTCAGCCAGGATAGTAAACCTGGCGCTCCCACTAGCGATACTGGTCGCAAGCATTATGGCATTCGGAAATTTGGCTGAAAGAAATGAGTTAACTGCGATGCAATCTGCAGGCATGTCTCTGCTGAATATCTTTCGGCCTTTGATCATACTCATGCTGATCATTTCTGGTGGAGCGCTTTGGTTCTCGAGCAGTGCATGGCCCAGTGCAAACGTCAAATTCAGAGCGTTACTGTACTCTGTGACGCGCCAAAGACCCGCTTTAAATATTCGCCCAGGCGTCTTTTATACAGGGATTGAGGGGTTCGCCATTAGAGTGGAAAGCAAGGACACAAAAGGCACGATGACGGATATCTTAATCCACGATCACCGCAATCAAGAAGAAGGTTCTTCAAGAATAATCAGAGCAGAAAGCGGATCAATGAATCACGACGCCAAGCGTGAAGAACTTGTGATTGAATTATACAATGGAGCGAGTTATGAAGAACAACCCGAAAGCAACGTCAGAAGAAAGGAGAAACTACATCCACACATTATTGCAGCCTTTGAATCTCAAATTTTAAGAATCGATTTGCAGTCTTTAGATTTTGACCTTGCTGATGAAGATTTATTCAAACGATCCTATGAGATGATGTCTCTGCATCAACTTAAGACAGCCACGGATTCACTAGACATAATGGCCGATTTAGAACGGAATGAGATTGTGAAATATGGAAAGCGAGGGGTACGGTGTTTTTCCGATTCTTTGCTTCTTTTAGAACCTAAAAATTCAACACCACCTTTTTTATCTACGTTAACCAGAGTTGAGAGAAACAACACCTTTTCAAAAGCAAAAGAACTCTCGAGGAGGCAGATGAAAGGGATTGAAAATGCCTTGGAAAAAGTCAAAGGAAGAACACTGAGACGAGACAGACATGCGATCGAATGGCACAGGAAATTCATCTTGGCCATCAGTTGTTTGGTCTTGTTTTTTGTGGGCGCATCTATCGGCTCACTCACCAGAAAAGGTGGGCTGGGAATGCCTGTTCTACTCGCAATAGGCGTATTCCTTTCGTATTATATCATATCGATGGTCGGTGAACAAATGGTGAAGTCCGGAACGCTTAGCCCAGATATAGGGATGTGGCTCAGCACAATCATACTTGTCCCATTTGCCATACTACTCACATACATCTCCATCCGAGGAGGCAGACAACACTTAAGCATCCCCCCTTCCATTTTCACATCGTCAAAAAAACAAAGCTGAAAAGATGCGCGTCCTACAACTCTGTCCTAAACCCCCACGCCCAGCTCGTGATGGCGGTTGTTTAGCTATGGATGCAATGACGCTGGGGCTTTTGGCCGACGGTCATTCTGTGAGGGTCCTTGCGATAAGTACCGAGAAACATCCGAATCTCCCTGAACATCATGATTCACATTACAGGACGGCTACTCAATACCATGCTGTTGATGTAAAGACCGCGTTAAATCACGCAAATGCGCTCCGCCATTTAATTGCTGGAGAAAGCTATCATATCGAGCGGTTTCATTCTCCTGACTTCACCCGTGAACTTGATAAGATACTTCGAGATGAAGTGTTTGACGTTGTCATTCTAGAGTCGCTTTTCATGGCGCCATATGAAGAAGCTATTCGTCGCCTCAGTGATGCACGTGTGGTTTTAAGAGCGCACAATGTTGAACATCAAATTTGGCAGGGACTTACACAAGAAACGAGAATGGGACCAAAAAAATGGTACCTCACAAAACTAACGTCACAGCTTAAAAAATATGAAATAACTCACCTGAACAACTTCGATGCAATCGTTCCAATTAGCGAAGGTGACTCCTTAATTTTTAAAGACTTAGGTGCAAAAATCCCGATGCACGTTTCTCCTTTCGGAATGGATTTCGAAAAACGACCAGCTGTAACAAAGTTTACATCTGTTGACCACGTCTTTCATTTGGGATCCATGGACTGGTTGCCCAATATCCAAGGTGTACAGTGGTTGATTGAAGAGGTTTGGCCAAAAGTAAGAGAACAGAATCAGAAAGCAATTCTATTTCTGGCAGGCAGAAACATGCCCGAAAGCTTTAAATCCGACGCTTCATTAGGCATTCAAGTCATCGGAGAAGTAGAAAACACCGCAGAATTTTTAAGACGCAATGGCATCATGACGATTCCTCTTTTAACCGGTTCAGGAATGAGAGTAAAAGCCGTAGAAGGAATGTCCTCGGGGCGACCCACCGTAAGTACAGAAATCGGCGTCGATGGATTGGGGCTGGTTCATGGCGAACATGCATTTGTGGCGAATACGCCTGAAGAATTCGCCAATCACATTCTGTTTTTACTGGAATCTAATGACACCGCAAGTAAAATTGCCCAATCTGGACAAGCATACATTCGAAAAAAGTTTTCAAATAAAAACATCATTTCAGACCTCGTAAAGTTTCTGAAAAAGCTCGTTTAACTCTGTATATTTACGGCATGAAAGTGAATTATCTAATCTCCCAAGCCAAAATACGATTTGCATCGATTTGCATGTGTTTAATCTTGATAGCAACTGGATGTAACACGCCAAATGTTACTGAGGTCAGCTCACATCCTGGCGTCCCAGGATTCGATTGGGGAAATGATCCTTTAGAAGTTACCATTAACGAAGAACAGCTCGTTTCAGGAATCGAAAGAGATACCCTGGATTTAATTGCAAAAGATATGCATACCTATTTTCACACGATGAATACTGGCGATTCAGCGGATTGGGTCACGCATCTTACGCACTTCCCACTCCACAAATTCAGTGACACCGCTTTGCTGAACACGCAGTTTAAAGGTATCTCGCATTGGAAAGAGAAAGGGTTCATCAATCGGATGGGGAAATCTGACATTAAATTTGTGAGTGGCTGGATACAAGAGGATGACCAAATGGTTGCGATTATAGGAAGTGACGTTGACTTTTATATGGATTTCCTCCCAAACTTTGAAGGAAACCCCGAGGGCATGCGCTTTGTGATGGGCGATAAATATGGCAGTGAAAATATCACATATAATTCCTACAATGAATTTGACGAAAATGGGGATTCACTTCAAATCAGAAACTGGCATGCACACGCTTACACGAATCTTTTTGCCATAAGCACATATGACACCTTACATTTTAGTTTCTTGCCTGTCGGCTTTAACAAAGCTGCTTTTGGCACAGATCTGATGGAATCTTCCACCATGCTAACATTGTTGCGTCAATCACGCGAATACAATATCCAGTGATGAGAACAGACAATTGCTATGTCGTAAATGAATGGGACACCCTTAAAAAAGTCATTGTGGGCTCTGCAACCTCATGGGGACCTACCCCATCGGCCGAAGAAGCCGTTGACCCCAAATCAAGAGAGCATATTCTTTCGGGGACCTACCCTACTGAATCTGATGTTCAAAATGAATTGGATGCTTTTGTTAAAATCCTAGAAACCCATGGAGTCCAAGTTCTTAGGCCAAAACCAATTCCAAACCTTAATCAAATATTTACCAGAGACGTCGGAGTGACAATTTGTGACAAATTCATTCGCTCTTCGATGATTCCCGAGAGAACGCCTGAATGGGAAGGAATCAGTAGCCTTTGCTCACACATCACACAAGAAAACACCCTGACACCTCCAGCAGGTGTGAGACTAGAAGGTGGAGACATCATGCCCATGAGTGACGAAATATGGATGGGGTATAGCGAAGACGAAGATTTTAATCGCTATAAAACCTCCAGAACGAATAAAGCGGCCATTGATTGGCTTCAAGAACAATTCCCTCAAGCAAAAATTCGAGCGTTTGAATTATCTAAATCAGATACTGATCCGTTTACCAATGCTTTACATCTTGACTGTTGCATCTGCCCTTTAAGCAAAGGACATGCAGTTTTCCATCCACAGGGAATGAAGAATCCTGAAGATATAAGTTGGATACGAAAAAAATACCAAGGAAAACTGATGGAAGTGAATGCAGATGATATGTATAACATGCACTGTAACATATTCAGCATCTCCCCCACGACAATCGTCAGTGAAACAGGGTTCACTGCTGTCAATGCCCAACTTCGAGATTGGGGATATACTGTCATTGAAACCTCCTTTCAAGAGACAGGCAAACTTGAAGGCCTCCTCCGTTGTAGCACTTTGCCCCTTTTACGAGAGAAATGAACGCACAGAGTACACCGAATATCCTGATGGTCAGACCGACAGCATTTAGGATGAATGAAGAAACCGCCGGAAACAATTATTATCAAAAAGTTCTCGACAATGTATCTCCTGAAGACATTATAGATCAAGCACTTGAAGAATTCGATAACATGGTCGACATCCTTCGTTCAGAAGGTGTGAATGTTATCATTTTTGAGGATGATCCCGAAACGGATACCCCTGACGCTCTTTTCCCAAACAACTGGGTCAGCTTTCACGCAGACGGGCACGTGGGACTTTACCCTATGTTGGCAGAAAACAGACGTCTTGAAAGACGTGAGGACATCTTATTTGACCTACAACACGTTCATGGGTTTAAAATTTCAGAAGTCCTAGACTTTACTGAATTTGAAAACCATTCCGTATTCCTTGAAGGGACTGGAAGTATCGTTCTGGACCGTGTACATTCAAAAGCGTATGCTGCACTCAGCCCTAGAACTGACCGCAACGCTTTTGAACAATTCTGTGACACTTTTGAGGTGGAAGGAATCTGTTTTGAATCATTACAACCCTTAGGAAACCGCCGTGAACAGATTTATCACACAAACGTCATGATGTGTATCGGCTCAGGTTGGGCTACCGTCTGTCTTGACAGCTGTGACCATCCTGAGGACAGAGAGATCCTTGAAAATTCTCTCAAGGAGAATAAACTTGAA
>MDSY01053936.1_pt1 | contig 10209 bp, 2 predicted proteins | sample 811131 | NCBI WGS metagenome assembly MDSY01 (sample SAMN05326643, study PRJNA326480) | marine metagenome | isolation source: seawater | place: Atlantic Ocean: South West | collected 2010
CAATACGTCTGAACTTTTGTTGTCGGTAGGTTTCATTTTCTTATTCGGCGAATACCTTTGCAAGAAATAGAGATAAATACCTAGCACCATGACCCGATCACACAAATTGTCCTTTTTGATTGCAGCTACTTTCCCTTTCATCATTTGGGCCTGTGGTAGTACTCAATCCCTCGTTGATGCTGGGCCAAAACGTGTGCTCATCGAAACGACGTTTGGCGAAATGATTGTCGAACTCAGTGATTCAACGCCTGGGCACCGTGACAATTTTGTGAAGTTGGTGGATGAAGGATTTTACGATGGGCTTTTATTTCATCGGGTAATCCAAGACTTTATGGTGCAAGGAGGAGATCCTGATAGCCGCGGCGCCAAGTCTGGAAAGCGATTGGGATCCGGCGGCCCAGGCTATACGTTGGGCGCCGAAATCCGAGCTGATCACCTGCACACCAAGGGAGCTTTATCAGCCGCCCGCCAAGGGGACGATGCAAACCCCGCTAAAAAGTCTTCAGGCAGCCAATTTTATCTAGTTCAAGGAAAGCCACAGAGCAAGGCTCAAATGCGCAAGACGCAGCGGCGGATTCAGTCAAAAGCACCCGAATTTGAATACACGGAGGAACAACTTGCAAAGTATGCCACTGCCGGTGGCACCCCATTTCTAGACATGGACTACACGGTCTTTGGTTACGTCGTTGTCGGAATGGACATCATCGATTCCATTGCTAAGGTGAAAACAGCCCGAGGAGATCGTCCCGAAGAGGACGTTATCATGAACATGAGTATCATTCAATAAGGTCGGTTACGAGTTTCAGCATTGAATTTCTCTTCAGTCGGGACGTCTTGGTGTTCTTTTTGCACCCGCTGAAGGGTGTATTCGGCATCATTTTCATTATATTAAGGGGTAATTATAAGGTCTATCTACTGTGAAGGGTGTCAAGATGATGTGTTTAAACTTTCGGATCGTTGTGATGTTCGCCTTCGTTTTTGGAGCCAGTATTGTGGCATCTGGGCAACCTGAGGAGTGGGTTGTAAACCCTAGTGCCTATCAGTTTACCATGTCCCTCACATTTACGATTAGTATCGATGACTTGACTGGTTCTGATGTGGATGTTCTGGCCATTTTTGATGATGAGGGAGAATGCAGAGGAGTGGGAGAAGCAAATTATCAGAACACCGGCACGGGATGGTACACGGGATTGATGTTGGTTTATTCCAACGTTTCATCGGAATTGGATTTAAATGCATTGATCTGGGATTCAAGTGCGTCCTCAGTCATCGATTCAGAAGATGGATTGATTTTTATCTCTGATGCGAGCCTGGGCAATTTGAATGCGCCCATTATTTTTTCAGCTCTTACTGATCTGTCGATTGGTTGCATGGATTTGAATGCATGCAATTATCTGGCTTCCGCCACTGCGGATAGTGGTGGATGTTTATACCCGGGCTGTGGGGACTCATCTGCTTGTAATTACACAGACAATGCAAACTGTTTCGAACTTGATCTTTGCTTATTTCCTGACCCTGGGTTGGACTGCGACGGAATCTGTCTTGAAGATTTTGATGCAGATGGTATTTGTGATGAGAATGAATTGTTCGGATGCTCAGATCCGTTCGCCTGTAATTACAACATCGATGTTACGGAGGATGACTGCTCTTGCGCATATGCCAACTATCCGCTGGATTGCGAGGGCAATTGTTTTTTGGACTCTGATGGCAACGGAGTTTGCGATGGATTCGAGATTCCGGGCTGCATAGAACCGGAAGCATGCAACTTCAATGATCTTGCTAATTACGATGACCAGTCTTGTGAGTATTGTTGTTTTAACTTACCTGAATCTGAAGGCTACGCATTGGATGTGGAGGAACTTTCATTGGGGGTGTCGGGCTTGACTCGTTACCGCGTTTATTTGGCGGCACTGCAAGAAGGAGACCGAGTGCTTCGAATCGGGGGAACTGGATCGCCAACGCTCATCCAGACGTCAGCAGCGTTTTTCCAGCACCCGCTTGGTGGCGCTTTGGCCTCATCAATTACACCGGAGAATTTACTCACTGATTCGACCCTCAATTGGGACAGCTGGGTGACCATTGGTTTGGATCAATTGGCCGCGCAAGAGGGAGCTTACGATGCAGAAATAGAAGGGTCTTCCGTTTGGTCGACTCTCTTTGAATTTGGCGAGAATATCTACCTTGGAGGTGGAAATGACGATGGCTGGAGCCTCGACGCTACAGCAATTAATGGGATGGCCGGGGCGGATTTACGCGTATTGCTCGGGCAGTGGACGACCGACGGCGATTTTTCCGGTCAGATCAGCATTTTAATTCTTCCCTTTGGAGCACCGGAACCATTGAACATAATCCTATCTTATTCTGCACCTCAGTGTGGTTGTGCCAACTCACTCGCTTGTAATTATGATTCAAGTGCATCATGGGATGATGGAACTTGCACATTTGCTGATGAGGGATACAACTGTGAAGGAAATTGTGTGTTAGATTCTGATTTTGATGGGGTTTGCGATGATCTTGAAATTGTAGGATGCTCAAATCAGTTGGCACTAAATTTCGATTCATCTGTTACTGAAGATGACGGGTCGTGCCTGTTTTTAGGCTGCACTTATTCTGGTGCGAATAATTTTGATCCGCTGGCCTCAATCGACGATCAGTCTTGTGTTTTTGACCAGCTAAACTTAATCAGTTGTCCCGACTTGAACAGTGACGGGTTAGTTGGAATAGGGGATCTTTTGATCTTTCTGGCAGCTTTTGGCTTGATTTGTTGACCTGCTTGGTGCTATTGGTGCTATTGGTGGCTGTTGGTGGATGATAGGCTGTGGATTTTCGCTAAAAGCTAGGTTAGGGAAAATTAAATTTATTGCGAATAATAAACTAATTTACTGATTATCAGCACCTACAGGCTCATTTATCGTGATTGTTCTTCAATCTTCCGATAACCGAAAGTGATTGTTCCTACTTATTGGTTGTTTTCGCCCGGTAAATCCGTAATTTTAGTCTGCTAACTTGGAAGATTCTCGGTTAGAACCAAATTTAATCTCCATGCTGAAGCTTGCTGAACGCGCAATCGTGCGCCTCGTTGCTGTCCTTGTTGTGTGTTTTTCTATTTCCAATGTTTTTGCAGACAACGATTTAGATTACAACAAGGATTTTATGGAGGTGACCTCCACCAATGTTGACTTTACGTCATTGTCATCATTTCCCTTTGGCGACCCAGCTGCGGAATTAACACCTTCAACTCTGAATCTAGTTCTTTCGTTTGATGAGTATCCAGTAGATTTTTCATGGACGATCACGGATAGTTCGGAAGTAATTGTGGCTTCAGGCGGTCCGTATAATGATGACGAACACGTTTTTAGCTCTATTACGGAAAGCCTGATTTTAGAATGCGGAGAGTACTATCTAAATGGCGAAGACGAATTCGGTGATGGAGGCACTGCTTGGACTTTGTCTGATGAATCAGGGGCCACATTGAGTATGGGCACAATGGATGATGTATATGGAACTGGAAGTGATTTCACAGAAGGCTTCTTTGTTGAATGCGATTCTCTTCCCGAAGGTGACTTTGAAGTTATTTGTGCTTACGAATCTTGCGAAACTGCTGTAGACCTCTGTATGCAGGCAGACAGCGCTTTCATTGCGGATATCTCAGTTTTGAATTATTTCGCAGATAATGCGCTCGAGGTAAGTTTAGATGGAGCTCCATCGTGGATGACATTGGGCAGTAGTTCTGATGAAATTGATTTGTTTTCGTCATTCGACTATCATAGCATTATTGTTGATTTCACAGATCCCGTTGTTGGAGTTTACTCATACAGTATTGTTGTCACTGACCCTGAAACTGAAGTGAGCGCCGTGCTGTCCGTTACGACCACTTTCACGGAGTCTGAAATGGATGCATGTGGATTTTGCGGAGGCATTGAAGTAGATACTGATGGAGACGGAATTTGCGATTTCTATGAAATATTGGGTTGTCAAAATTCAATTGCCTGCAATTTTAATTCGGATGCCACCGACGCAGGTTATTGTGAATTCGCGTCGACTGAATGTCAGGAATGCTCAGGTGAAACAGATGGGTCAGGATGGGTGCAGAATTATGACATGGATTATGACGGCATTTGCGATGACGATGAGATTCCGGGATGCCAAGACTCTTTCGCTCTGAATTTTAATGCTACTGCTACGGATGATGATTGGTCTTGTTTATATCCTGGATGCATTGCGAACGAGTCTTTTTGTTATGGAGATGGTCTAGAGCTCACGAGTATGGCCGTGGCTGTTGCCACTGAGGGTGAGTCTATGTTATTGACTTTTGAAGCCGGTCAGATAGAGACAGGCTTCGACCAAATATTTGTTTATGATGGCATGGATTTATCTGTTTCGAACCCTTTGTGGTCAGCTGGGGAGGCTAACACTGGGCAAATGGACCTTGCCAATATTACAGTCCTTTCGCCTACTGGCATCGTGAACATCGTGATGTCGTCAGACGGCAATGAGTCATGCATGGGATCGGGCGATTACGATCCAATTTCTTGGTCAGCCGAGTGCGCCGTAAACGGATGCCTTGATCCTGAGGCTTGCAATTATGATATGTACGCTAATATATCGGATGAGTCCTGCACTTACGGCTTAATTCAAGTGACCATAATTCCCGATTTCGAGTCGCATGAACTGTCATGGAATCTTGTTGACTCAGCAGATGTAGTTGTTGGTTCCGGAACATTTTATGACGAGACATTGTGTGTCCACGAGGCATGTTATTCGTTTACCATGTTTGATTCATCGGGCGATGGTATGTGTTGTTCGGCTGTATTGGGGTCGGGCTCATATGAGGTGACTGATGTCAATGATGCTGTTCTTGCAAGTGGTGGAGAATTTGGATTTGAAGAAATAACATCATTTTGCCTGCCAGCCGTCCCCGGTTGTATTGATGCCTTGGCTTGTAACCATAACGCAGTTGCCAACCTTGATGATGGTTCATGTGATTACGCTGATTATGGCCTTGATTGCTATGGAGTATGCCTTGCAGATGTTGATAATGATGAACTCTGTGACAATTCTGCCGATAATTGCAGCGATACATCGGCCTGTAATTTTTTAGCAGATGAGAATTATGCATGTGTGTATCCGGTCTTTATGTTCTTAGATGCGGATAATGATGGTTTCGGAGATCCGGACGCCCCACATTCAGACTCTTGTGATGAAGATGGGGATTTCGATGGCTACGTGGCCAATGATCTTGACTGCGATGATGACGATCAGGAAGTTACTGTTGCGACCATTTGGTATTCGGACGAAGACGGCGATGAATTTGGCAATGCAAACGTGTCTGTTTCTGCCTGTTTTCAACCGGAAGGTTATGTGAACATAGAGGGCGATGCCTGCCCAGAAGATGCCGACAAGTTGGTCCCGGGTGTCTGCGGCTGCGGCGTTGCAGATGCGGATGTGGACGCCGACGGAATATGCGATGTGGATTCCGATGATGAAGACAGTATTGCTGATGATAATTGCGCTGATCCTGACGCCTGCAATTTTGATGACTCCAATAATGCTTCTTGCGTGCAACCCGTTACCTATTACGCTGACAACGATGGTGATGGACTTGGCGATATTGCTGCTGACTCAGTGCAATGTGCTCCGCTTTCTGGTTATGTTCTAAATTCCGAAGATGCGTGCGATGATTTGACCGCCTGCAATTATGATGACACCAATAATGAGCCTTGCGTTGATGCTCCAGTTTGGTTCTTCGATGCTGACGGAGATGGTTTGGGTTCACAGAATGATAGTCTTTCTTGTGCAACGTCCTTGGACGGGTATGTCCAAAATAACAATGATTATTGCGATGATTTGACAGCTTGCAATTTTGATGACATCCCAACGACATTTTGTGAATTCGATAATTCAGATTACGTAGCTGACCTTGACAGCGATGGGTATGGAGACACCTTGGCGTCTTTCACAGGCTGTATTCCTCCTGATAATTACATTTTATTGGTGAACTCCTTGGGCCACGATTGCGATGATTCAGACCATGCAATTGATGTCGTCACCTGGTATCTGGATTCTGACAATGACGGCTTTGGGCATGCGCTATCTGATAGCATCGTTTGCGAACAACCGGAGGGTTATGTTAGCAATTCTGATGATCAATGCCAACTGGACTCCCTCAAATCCTCCTCTGGAATATGCGGTTGCTTTGAAGACGATATAGATGAAGATGACGATGGAACTTGCGACCTCACTGATAACTGCATGGATTCAATCGCCTGCAATTATCAAGATGCGACGAATCTACCTTGCGATTATCCCATTGATTATTTTTACGATAGCGATGGCGATGGATTCGGGAATCCTTTTTCCCCCCATCCAAATGTGTGCAGCTTGACTGACGCACCTGATGGGTATGTTGCGAATGCAGATGATTGCGATGATACTGATGATACGATTGGAGTGCTTTCAACGTGGTATTATGACTGGGATGGTGATGGGCTAGGCGACCCAGATTCGACACATGTGAGCTGCGTGGCTCCGGCTGATTTCGTTGACAATGGTAATGATGTTTGCTTGACAAATCCGACAAATCTCAACGTGGATGGAGATGCTATTTGCGACAATGATGGTGAGGATAATTGCACAGATGTCGAGGCCTGTAATTATAACGATGAAGGAAATGGTGCATGCGTAATGAAACAGCTCTATTTCTTGGATGCAGACGACGATGGCTTGGGCTCAGTCGTGGATAGCTTGCGCAACTGCTATCCAGCGGATGGCTATGTGCTTGACTCGTCTGACCAATGCGATGATCCTTTGGCCTGCAATTATTTTGATCCTGCCAATGCAGCATGCACGTATCCTCAAGTTCTTTATCAAGATTTGGATGGAGATGGCCATGGAAATGCAGCGGAAACTTTGGCTAACTGTAGTGGTGAAGATGTGGATGGTTATGTAGCTATCTCGGATGATCAGTGCGATGATCTTGATGCATGTAACTATGCCCTTGTAGAATTTGGCAATCCAATTTGTGCCTATGAAAATACTTTCTACTTGGATGCTGACGGGGACGGGCTTGGAGATGGGGATGCAACTGCTACTGTGACATGTGCGAATGAGTGGAGCGGTTATGCATTGAATGCGGATGACTTGTGTGATGATTTAACTTCATGCAATTATTCTGACCAGGACAATGTTTCCTGCACTTACGCAAGCACATTCTATTTGGACAACGATGGTGATGGGCTAGGCAATTCGAACGAATCGCAAGACAGCTGTGATCAACCATATGGTTATGTTACGGACAATACAGATGCTTGCGATAATCTTTGGGCTTGCAATTATGATGCAGAGGAAAATAGCAGTTGCATCGAGCCGGACACATGGTTCGAAGATGCTGATGGCGATGGATTGGGTAATCCGAATTATCCAATCGAATTTTGCGATTCAGAGTTTGGTTTTGTTGAGAATAATACAGACGAGTGCGATAATCCGCAGGCTTGCAACTTCAATGACCCCGAAAATTCTTCGTGCGTGTTTCCCACACTTTGGTATCTTGATGAGGATGGAGATGGACTGGGTTGGAATTTGACGGATTCACTATCATGCGAGCCCCCATTAGGCTACAGTTCAAACAATTTCGATAGTTGCGATGATGTTGAGGCATGCAACTACGAATCAGAGGAGAATTTCCCGTGTTCTTTCCCGATCATTTGGTTTGTGGATGCGGATGCGGATGGTTTTGGAGACCCCACTTCTTTGGAAGAATTGTGCGAAGATCCGGGCCAAGGCTATACGACAATGGGCATGGATTGCGATGATAACGACCCCCAGTCGGCAGTAACTATGGCGACTTACTACTTGGACAGTGATGGCGATGGATTGGGAGATGCCGATTCTACTTTGCTCGCTTGCGAGCAGCCGCAAGGCTATGTGTGGAACAATGAAGACCCCTGCGATTCTGATCCAGAAAATATGGACATGGATGCGGATGGTGTGTGCGACGCATTTGATAATTGCACGGACATGGAAGCATGCAATTTCAACGATGTTAGCAACGCTGCATGTGTGTTGCCAACTGATGAGTATTTCTGGGATTTTGATAATGATGGATATGGTGATCCTAATGAGAGTTTTATCTCCTGTGAATTTCCAGATGACGCCGTCACGAATTCTTTGGACCTTTGTCCAAATGACGCCAATAAAATCAACCCCGGAGAGTGTGGTTGTGGGATAGAGGAGGGCGATGCAAATGAAAATGGAATTTGTGATGCCGTTGAATATCCTGGATGCACTGATCCTGTCGCTTGCAACTATGATTCGAATGCAATACAAAGTGACGAATCTTGTGCTTACCAAACGCTCAGCTTGGCGCTCGTTGCAGATAATTACCCGAATGAAACGACCTGGCAATTGTTCAATGATGCTGGCGTATCGATTGATTCGGGCGCTATTGACGACGGCGTTGTCTGTGCGGATGAAGGCTGCTATGATTTCACCATTTATGACTCTTCTGGCGACGGCATGTGCTGCAATTATGGCAACGGTTCTTATACGCTCTCTGATTCCAACGGCTCCATTGTTGCTTCTGGAGACGAATTTGAGTCTGAGGAGACGACATCATTTTGTCTGCCTTTGACTTTCGGTTGCACGGATTCAATGGCTTGTAATTATGATACTGATGCTGATGTAGACGATGGTTCCTGTGCTTTTGAAGAAATAACGATTAGCATAGAACATGATGGTTTTGCGTACGAAGTGAGTTGGAGTATGACTGGAAGCGAAGGTTTTTCCGCGAGTGAAGAGTTCAGCGCTGAGGATAATAATTCAACGACTACCGATGTTCTCTGCTTGATAGGGGACTGCTATGTTTTCACGATATCTGATTCGTATGGCGATGGGATTACGCCTCTGGACGCTCAAGCATATACAGTAACTGACTTGGATGGGTTACCCTTAGTTTTTGGTACTGGCGCATTTAATTATACTGCTTCAGGAGAATTTTGTGTACCGATGGTCATTGGATGCACAGACGAATTGGCATGCAATTACAATGCGGATGCCAATACGGATGATGGAAGCTGTACAATGGATATTGATGGAGATGAAATTTGTGATGGAATAGATTATTGTACAGACGTTACGGCGTGCAATTATGACGATCCATTGAATGGCGTTTGCGTCATTGCTCCAACCTATTATCAGGACAGTGATGGTGATGGTTATGGAGATCCCGACACGGCGGACTCGAGCAACTGTTATCCTCTTGAAGGATATGTGTCCAATGGCTTGGATGAGTGTCCAAATGATGCGTCAAAGTTTGCTCCTGGAGCATGCGGGTGTGATGCAATTGACGTGGATACAGATGACGACGGTATTTGTGATCTCGACAATGAAGACCTGTGCACGAATACGGAGGCTTGCAATTTTGCCGATCCCTTGAATACGTTGTGCTATGATGACAACTCGGTATTTGATACCACAGTGTTGACGTTAGAGGTCAATTGGTCTGTTGATTCCAATTCGGATAGAATCAAATTGAGTACAGATCCTTGTACGATGGACTCAGTGTTGACTCCAACTACAACGAACAGTGCGCTTACCAATACATTGGAAATTCCATTTGGAAGCACAAGTACTTTTGAATTCATCAGTGGCGATGGAGCTGGTTTTTATCAAGCATCCAGTGATTCATATGGTGAATCGATTGCTGAATCTTCTGCCGGAAGTGACCAGCAAGTCAGCGAATATTATGTTTATTCAAATTATTTGTCTGGCTCAAATTTACCGTCGCAGGATACGTATCGATGGGGGACGCATAAATTTGCCATTCCTTCTGCCAAGCGAGTAGTCTTTCAAGCTGGAGGTAACAATTTGAGCGCTTCAAGTGCATCTCTGCCTGCACCGTTGCCTTATGTTTATTATAATCCAACGCCTTCAACCGGCTCTCAAACTAATTGTGACGGTTGCGGTTCAAATTTTACTTTGAGCCAACCAGTACATATCGATGGTCCTCTGAATGCAACGTCTGAATATCCTGCATTGTGGAAACGTGATATAGCTGGGCAGTCGTTGATGCAATTCAATGAATTATTGAATTCCATGGGGCACCTCAATGGAGGCAGCGGATTCGGTGTAGCGAATCAAAATGTCTTTTTTCCAGCGAATTCCTGGAATCTTCGTGTTAGAAAGGAAAACTCGTTCAATCAAAGTACTTCC
>MDSY01014347.1_pt1 | contig 10208 bp, 9 predicted proteins | sample 811131 | NCBI WGS metagenome assembly MDSY01 (sample SAMN05326643, study PRJNA326480) | marine metagenome | isolation source: seawater | place: Atlantic Ocean: South West | collected 2010
ATTCCTTTTTCTAGTTCATTAAAAGATATTGCATCATCAAAATCTTTAGCATCTTCTGGATCAATTGTAAATGTTATTTCTTTTCTTAAATCTCTTCTTTTTTCTATTTCTTTTCTTGATATTTTTTTGTCTATTTTTTTTGTGTAGTCTTTTACTTCTTTTGGAAATTCTATAGAAATATTATTGTTTTTTATTATGGATGTTATTTCTGTTTCATGATCTCCTGGAACTCCTAAAATTTCTTTTATCCTTCCAGTTGGAGATACATCATTTCTTTTCCATGTTAATATTTCTACTATTACTTTATCCCCATCATTAGCATTATTTACATTCTCTCTAGGAATAAAAATATCTACATGTATTTTTTTATCATCCAGTATAGCAAAAGAAAAATTGTCGTTTTTTTGTAATACCCCTACATAGTGTGTTTTTTCTCTTTTTATTAGTTTATTTACTGTTGCTAAATACTTTCCTTTTCTTTTTCTTTTATTTATATAAAATTCAACTTGATCATTATTAAAATATTTTAAAGAAGGCTCCTTCAAATGTATCTTATGAGGAATTTCATTACAATTAATTGAAAAATCTTCTCTTCCATTATATTCAATTACACCAGTAAAAATTTTATTATTTTTCATTATTAAAAACTTATTACAAAACTACACTTTAATATATTTCTGAATATTTATAAAAGAAATAGTTTTATACACAACACATTATTATAATCATTTAAATTTTTAAAATATATATTATATATATTATGTAGTGTTAATTAATAGAACAAATAAATTATTATATTTTGTATTTGAAGATATTAAAAGAATATTAATATTAAATAAACAGGATATAATTATATAAATAATTTATAATCAATAATTTATATAGTATATTAACAATAAAGAATAAATAAATATTATATATAAATTTTAATAAAAAAAAATAAAAAAACATTTAATAACACGTAAAATTATATTAATAAGGTTTTAATTAAATAGGAAAAATATTTTTTGATAAACAAAATAAATAACAAATAGCCTAAAATTTTTAAAAACTATACATTTATTAAAAGTAAGTTAAAGGGTTGTTAACAAAAAAAACACAAAAATGATAATATCTATAGGAAATGATCATGCAGGAACTCATCACAAAAAACAAGTTCAATTAACACTAGAAAGCAAGGGTATAAAAGTGATAAATCACGGCACAGATTATAATGAGAGTGTTGATTATCCAGACTTAGCTCATCCAGTTGCAGAAGATGTGAAAAGTAATAAAGCCGAGATGGGCGTTGTAATATGCGGAAGCGGAAATGGTGTAGCTATGGTAGTAAACAAACACAAGAATATTAGAGCTGCTATATGTTGGAACAAGGAAATGGCAAAATTAGCAAGAGAACACAACGATGCAAATATAATAAGCATACCGGCAAGGTTTGTGTCTGTTGAAGAATCAAAAGAAATAATAGATATATTTTTAACAACAAAATTTGAAGGAGGAAGACACCAAAGAAGAACAGAAAAAATAAATATTAAATGAAAGTTGTTGTAAAAAAATTTTCAGAATTATCAACTAGTGAACTATATGAAATTTTAAAACTTAGAACAGAAGTTTTTGTGGTAGAACAGGATTGTGTTTATCAAGACATGGACGGAGAAGACTGCAAGGCAATACATATATTAGGTAAAGAAGAAAATGAGATTATAGCATATACAAGAATATTTAAGAGTGGAGACTACTATGACAAACCAAGTATAGGAAGAGTAGTAGTAAAACAAAAAAACAGAGGAGAGGAAAAAGGAAAGAAAATAATGAAAGAGTCTATTAATTATATAAAAAGAAACATGCATGAAAAACAAATAATACTCTCAGCACAAAAATATCTAAACAAATTTTATACAGATTTAGGGTTTAAATCAGAAGGAGAGGAATACTTAGAAGATGGTATTCCACATCAAAAAATGATTTTATATTTTGAATAGAAACAAAAAATAACATGAAAAAAGTAATTTACACAATATTTATACTAGGAGTTTTTTCTTGCAGTAATGAGTCTAGCAGCAACTCTGATGAAGAAAACAACAGTAGCAACATATATATTATAGATACTTTCGAATTAAATCAGGCTGATGAAGATGGTGATGTTTTTTATTCAGACGGAGAATGTCCAGACATAGTTGAATTTACTTCTAGCTCTGTTATTTGGGAGGCCCCTGACAAATATGAAGAATGTACTATATGGAACACCACAACAGGAACATATGTTGTTTCAAACAGCTCAGAAAACATGATTGAAGGATATCTTTCTGACAACTTTTTTTTCGAGAACGGAGATGACGATAGTTATGTAGGAAATTTTTTTTCCTATACCCCAAACAATAGCATTATGTTAATTATAGAGGTTGTTTTTGAAAACAGTACAGTTACATATATGTTTAATTAAAAAAATAAAACAATGAAAAGAATACTACTACTACTAATACTCTCTACAACCATATCTTTTGGTCAGGTTTTAGACAAAAAAGTTTCCAGGATTGCAAAAAAGAATATTGAAATTTTTTTAAGCTCCAAATATGATTCAAATAAGCCTATTATTGTTGTAGCTAAGACAGGAACAAGAAAAGTTGCAGACAAAAATGATGGAATAGCAAACTATATTATTAATGCATTAATGCAATTTGGAAAAGAAGTAAGCTATGAGGGAGAGGGAAACACGCTTGAGTTTACGATTAAGTGGGCAGCAGCTGATGAGCTAAAAAGATTAACTGCTACCATTTTTAATTCTGAATCTAGAGTGGTTGGAACGATAACATACAATGGCCCATATATTCCAAACAACCAAATGAATATTGCCAAAGCGATAGCATATAAGCTGGTAAGTAACGAACAAGAAAGGACTGTAGCTAATTAGACAGAACAACTATTTCAACACGACGATCTTTATCTTCAGAGCCGCCTAGAGGAAAGCGGTGTGCTAAGCCTTCAAAAGACATTCTTGTTTTGTCTATGCCTTGCTCTAGAAAATAATCATAAACAAATTTAGCACGAGCCACAGAAAGATTTCTTTTTTTTGTTTTTTTATCAATAGCGTCTATTTCCCCTTCAGTACAGCAAACATGCCCTTGAATAACAAAAGAAAAAGATTCTCTTTTAAGGACTTCAACAATATCTACCAAAGCTTTTTTTGACCCTCTGGTTAAATAACTATAGCCAGTAATAAAATGAACGTTTTTTAGAATAATTTTTGAGAGGCCTTCATCTTTTTTTTCTTCAACGGCCTCACTCTCAGCATAACCAACAACTACATCAACCCTTCGGTTTAAAGCTCTTACCGTTTCAGGGTTTTCAGAAGGGTAAATACTTAAAAGAACCTCTCCTTTTCCATCAACAGAAACAATTTTTTCCGGAAAAAAATTAACAGAAGAAAAAACGTTTTTTATAGCAAGAGCTCTATTTTGAGATAACAAAAGGTTGTAGTTTTCAGCACCAACATCATCGCAAAAACCAGAAATTTCAATTTGTAAAAGATCTTTTTCAGGAAGACCTTCTATAAACTTATAAAGCCTAGTTTTTTCAGTTTTTTTAATAAAAAACTCTCCTGTATCAAAATAAATAGAATGCTCAACATTAATTTGAGAGAAAGAAAAAAAAGGAAAAAGCAAGAAGAAAAAACACAAGATCTTAGTCATTTTCAACGGATTCAGAGAAAGACAAAAGTAAGGATTTTATTTTATCACAAAGCTCATCAAAAGGAGGAGGAGATTTTTCAAAACAAACAATCATTAAATTATAGGGGTGTTTTTTGGTAGAGAAACCTTCCTTAACACAAAAACGAAAACACTCCCTCAGCAATCTTTTAGTTTTGTTTCTGCTAACAGCAAGAGGCTGCATTTTTTTTCCTACAGAAAAACCAACCCTTAATCCAGAAGGGCTTTTGTTTGTTTGTTTTAGATAAACCAGACTAAGCCCAGGAACCTTTATTTGTTTGCCTTTTGAAAACAAAAGATCAATTGTCTTTTTAGACCTTAGTCTGTTGCTAGAAAAAGACATTATAGTCTGTTGTTTTTCCTGTTAACATCAGCCGTAAAACCCAAAGGGTCTATAACAACCTCTAAAATATCCTCTTTAGGTAGGCCAACCTCAAACTCATAATATGGTTGAGCCCACGACCAAGACTCTAGAAGCAGAGCGCCATCAAGAGGCTTATTTCCGCGCATCATTGTTAGAGGAATGTTGTAAAACCGAGAAAGCCCATTTTTCATCCTTACCTCAATGTCTATAGGCATTGGCATTTGTTTTTCTCTTTTAAGGATAATTTTAGTATTAGAGCCGTCGCCAATAATTGAGTTTACTTGGTAGTCAATTTGTTTTGTTGTTTGAGCCCAATCCATTAAGTACCAGTCAAGCTCAAGGCCTGAGACCTTTTCGGCACAACGAATAAAATCATATGGACGAGGGTGTTTAAAAGCCCATTCTTTAAAATAACGCCTTAGTGTTTTGTAAAGGTTTTCATGCCCGATAACATACCCAAGCTGAGACAAAAAGATAGACCCCTTGTCGTAGGAAGAGGTTCCATACCCTTGATTAAACTTAAAACGATCAGCGTGAGTGGTAAGAGGCTCTTCCAGCCCTTTTGAAACCCACTCAACATAGTCTTGATATGCTTTTTCGTTTGGAAGATCTTTTTCTTTTTTCAAAACAACATTAAGAGCCACATCGTCTATATAGCTGGTAAAACCCTCATCCATCCACGCATGCTTAGACTCGTTAGTTGCCATTAAAAACTGAAACCATGTATGGGCAATTTCATGAGATGTTACAGAGTATAAGCTTTCAATTGTTGGGTGTCCAACCCCATCAATAAAAGTGCACATAGCATACTCCATACCCCCATCTCCAGCCATTATTATTGAATATTGATCATAAGGATATTTTCCAACCGTTTTGCTGAAGAATGTTAAAAAGTTCGCAGAATTTTCCTGAAACTCCCTCCATAGGCCTATGTATTCTGAATCTTTTTTATAGAAAAAATGCATTCTTGGACCGTTTTTAATATCCATAAAGTCGTGCACAAACAAAGGGTCAGCAGCCCAGCTAAAGTCGTGCACGTTTGGAGCTATAAAGCGCCAAGAAATTTTATCACCATGCTCGACGCCGTCTTTCAACGGAGCATAACCATGGCCAATTAATTCAGGGCTTTGCAGGTATCCAGAGCCAGCAACCGTGTAGTCCTTGTCAATATTAATAGTAACATCAAAATCCCCCCAAACCCCATAAAACTCTCTGCCTATATAAGGGTTAGCGTGCCACCCTTCATCGTCATATTGACAAAGCTTCGGATACCACTGAGACATTGAAAAAGCAACGCCGTCTTCGCTGTTTTTTCCAGACCTTCTGACCATTGCAGGCGTTTGTACAAAGAAGTCCATTTCAAAAACAGAGCTCTGCCCAGGCCCAATAGGACTGTTTAGCCTCACCTCCATAATAGTTTCTACAATACTGTAATCAACAGGTTTTCCGTTTTGAGTTAACAAAAAAACCTGCACATCACCCCAGTCTTCTTTAGGCATTGACAAAAGCTTTTCAGACATCTCTCTTGAGTCATCAGCCGAGTATCTTGAGTTTTGCTCTAGATCAGTACCAGGCTTAAAAGCATTAAAGTAAAGGTGGTAAAAAACCTTGTTTAAGGTGTCTGACGAATTGTTGGTATATACGAGTTTTTGTGTACCGTTGTAGGTGTGGTCTTCTACATTGACATCGATAACCATATTGTAATCAACTTCCTGCTGCCAATAGCTGTTTTGAGCTGAAACAGAAGCAAAAACAAAAAAACAAAATAAAAGGAAGAGGTTTTTCATAATTCAGAGAGTTTGGTTTTTTTATTAAGACGAACCCCTCTCTCAGTCTTTACAAGAGAGCCGAGCTCAATTAAAGGGTCGTGCTCAAAAAACAAAAAAACACTGTTTTCAGCACAATAATTTAAAAAAGAATCTTTTTCTTTAAGAGTAATCAAGGGGCGCACATCATATCCCATTATATAGGGAACAGGAATGTGTCCGTGCGTGGGGACAAGGTCTGCAGCAAAAGCTACTTTCACACCTTTATAGCTGACAATAGGTATCATTTGTTTTTCTGTATGGCCGTTTACAAAAAGGACATCAAACCCAAGAGGAGTTTTTGTAAAACCAGCCTTGGCGTCCGCTACAATATAGTTAAGCTGGCCAGCTTCAACTATGGGTAAAAAGTTTTCTTTAAGAAAAGAAGCGCCCTCTCTTTTATTTGGAGAGCCGGCCCAGGCCAAATGTTTTTCGTTGCTCCAGTATTTAGCGTTTTTAAAAGCGGTTTTAAAAGAGTTCTCGCCAGACCGCACCACCGCACCACCACAGTGATCAAAATGCAGATGCGTAAGAAAAACATCTGTAATATCATCAGGGTGAAACCCGTGCTTTTTTAGAGACGAAACAAGCGTGTCTTCCCCCCACCTATAATAATAGCTAAAAAACTTTTCACTTTGTTTTTCGCCCATTCCTGTGTCGATCAAAATAAGCCTGCCCCCATCTTCAATCAACAAACATCTCGCTGTCATTTTAATCATGTTGTTTGAGTCTGCAGGGTTTGTTTTTTGCCAAATAGATTTTGGAACAACACCAAACATTGCGCCGCCGTCAAGCATAAAATTACCAGCAATAATGGGATATAGGTTCACGAGAAATTAATATTTACTATTTTTATAAATATAAAACAATATTTTGAAGAAATTAGAAAGAAGTTTGGCTCTTCCGGCAGTAATTGCAATAGGCATTGGAGGGATGCTGGGAACAGGGATTTTTGTTTTACCAGGCATAGCAGCAACCAAAACAGGGGCTTCTTTGTGGCTCGCCTACTTGATTGCAGCCATATGTATTCTACCGGCCGCTTATTCAAAGTCTGAGCTAGCAACAGCAATGCCAAGCTCAGGAGGAACGTATGTTTACATTGAAAGAGCTTTTGGACCTCTTTTTGGAACTATATCAGGAATAGGCTTGTGGCTTGCGCTTGTTTTAAAATGTGCTTTTGCGCTAGTTGGAATAGGAGCTTATGTCTTAGTTGTTTTAGGCATGGACAGCGCCGTTATAACAAAAACAGTTGCGCTAGGGTTTTTAGCGCTGGTGTTTTTGCTAAACATCGTTGGAGCAAAAAAAGCAGGAAACTTTCAGTCTTATGCCGTTTTGCTTGCTCTTGTTGTTTTGATTGTTGTTTTCTTTTTTGGACTACAAGCCGCAGATCAAACAACACCATTTTTTGCCAAACTGCAAAACGACATAGTTGAGGCAGGAGGCAGGGTGGACCTTATATTTACAACCGCGTTTGTTTATTTGTCATATTCGGGGGTGACTAAGGTGGCCGCTATAGCCGAGGAAATTAAAAACCCCAGCAAAAACCTTCCCCAAGGAATGATTCTTTCCTTAGTAATTATCACCATAATCTATATTGCAATTTCTTTTGTTTTAACAGGGGCGGTAAGCCTTCAAGATCTTAACGAAAACTACAGCCCACTACACACCCTTGCGGTGGATCTTTCAGGGCCTGGCTATGAAATAAGCGGAAAAAATGTTTTTGGAGTAGCAATAGCAGCCATTGCTGTTTTAACCCTTGTGTCTACAGTAAATGCCGGAGTTTTAGCCTCTTCAAGGTTTCCTTTTGCAATGTCAAGGGACGGGCTGTTGCCAGGGTTTATGAGCCAGGTTCATAAAAAATTCCTTACACCCGCAAACACGATTGCTATCACGTGTCTCGCAATTGCAGCAATTGTTTTGTTTTTAGATGTTTTTGAAATCGCCAAGCTTGCCAGCGCATTTAAAGTAATGATGTTTATTTCGGTTAATCTTGCCGTTATTGTTTTAAGAGAAACATCAGCCCAGTGGTATCAACCAAAATATATGTCCCCGCTATACCCTTATGCACAGATTTTTGGAATAGCTACAGGCCTGTTTTTTCTTTGGTTTTTAGGAACAACCCCCTTGCTTTCAATACTTGGAATATTTTTGCTTGGGACTATAATTTACTACAGCTATGGAAAAGAGGTTATGAGAACAGGGGTCTTAAAAAACTACGGACATAGACCCGCTCTTTATCTGTTTAACAAAAACTCATCAGACCAGTCAGAGGAAACAGCAACAACAACCGAGCTAAGCAGTTTGGACCCAAAAATTGCATCAAATGCAGGAGCTATTGTTCCTTTGCTAGGAAACGAGAGCTCACCAGAAATGCTAGTAGAAATAGCTGCAGCAATTCAAAGCAAAAACAAAATACAAGCTTTAAACATAACCGAAGTTCCAAGCCAGACAGACCTGGATGCTTTTGTTAAGGAGTCTCCAACAGCAAGCTCGCTAAAAAGAAGGCTGTCAAGGCTTTCCGAATCTAACAAGCTTGCTGTTGACTTTGAGGCCGTTGTAACGCACGAGCTGTCAGACACTATAAACCAGCTTAGTGCTCAAAGCAGCTGTGAGTGGCTTGTTATGGGGTGGGACGGAAGGTCGCATAGTGGAATTTTTATAAGCAACCCAATAGGATGGCTTCTTGCTAACATTAACTCAAACCTTGCTCTTTATAAAGACAACGGCGCAAGGTATGTTGGAAAAATTCTTCTGGCACTAAGGCCTGGAAGAAAAGACAAAAACTTTATAGGGGTTGCTAAAAACGTCTGCTCTTATTACGGAGCAACCCTTTCCCTTTTACACGTTGTTTCAGAAGAAACATCAGACAAAATCATAGAGACAGTAAGAGGTATGTCGCAAAAAAAGTTAAAAGAGGCAAACGTAAATGCGGAGATAAAAGTGGTAAGAAGCTCAAACCCTGTAGAAACAATTTCAGATATTTCAGCCTCATATGATTTGCTAATTTTAGGAACTCCAGAAAAAGACAACTGGATTAACGTTCTGTTTGGAGGAGGCAAAGACAAATTTACTGAAACAGCCGCTTGCTCAGTTCTAAGGCTGACTATAAAAGACTAATCGTTAAGCTTTAATACAGCCATAAAAGCTTCTTGAGGAATTTCTACACTTCCAACCTGGCGCATTCTTTTTTTTCCTTTTTTTTGCTTTTCCAAGAGCTTTCTTTTCCTAGTAATATCTCCGCCATAACACTTAGCTGTTACATCCTTTCGAAGAGCCTTAATAGTTTCTCTAGAAATAATTTTAGAGCCAATTGCCGCCTGAACAGGAACGTCAAACTGCTGCCTTGGAATGAGCTCTTTTAGTTTTTCACACATTTTTTTTCCAACAAAATAAGCATTGTCTGCATGAATAAGAGCTGATAGAGCATCTACAGCCTTAGAATTTAAAAGAATGTCTACCCGAACAAGCTTTGATGTGCGCATACCAATAGGAGAATAATCAAAAGAAGCATACCCCTTAGAAACCGTTTTAAGACGGTCATAAAAATCGAAAACAATTTCAGCTAGCGGCATTTCAAAAATAAGCTCTACCCTTGTTGTGGTTAGGTAGGTTTGGTTTTTTACTACCCCTCTTTTCTCGATACACAAAGACATAACATTTCCAACAAAATCAGATTTAGTTATAATCGACGCAGAGATATAAGGCTCTTCTACACTCTGAAGCTTAGACGGCTCTGGAAGATCAGAAGGGTTGTTTACTAGCAATCCCTTCTCAGGCTCTTTTTTTGTATATGCGAGATACGAAACATTAGGAACAGTCGTAATAACAGTCATTCCAAACTCGCGCTCTAGCCTTTCCTGAACAATTTCCATATGCAGCATGCCTAAAAAACCACAACGAAATCCAAATCCAAGAGCTGCCGAACTTTCAGGAACAAAAACTAAAGAAGCATCATTTAGCTGTAACTTTTCCATTGCCCCTCTCAGCTCTTCATAATCTTCTGTGTCAACAGGGTAAATTCCAGCAAAAACCATTGGTTTTACATCTTCAAACCCCTCAATTGCAGCAGCACCTGCATCCGAAGCATCAGCAATGGTGTCGCCAACCTTTACCTCTTTTGCCTCTTTTATTCCAGTAATCAAATACCCAACATCACCCGCAAAAACTTCTGGCTTTTTTGTCTGTTTTAGATTTAGTGTTCCAACCTCGTCTGCGTCATAGGTTTTTCCTGTTGCAACGAACTTTATTTTTTGATTCTTTTTGATCGAACCGTTTATTATTCTAAAATAAGTTTCAATCCCTCTAAAAGGGTTATAAACAGAATCAAAAACTAAA
>MDSY01034675.1_pt1 | contig 10206 bp, 11 predicted proteins | sample 811131 | NCBI WGS metagenome assembly MDSY01 (sample SAMN05326643, study PRJNA326480) | marine metagenome | isolation source: seawater | place: Atlantic Ocean: South West | collected 2010
GTAAAAATAATTCTATAAGATCTATGAAAGATTCTATTAAACAAATTAGAAAAAGTATAGGTAACTTTAAAGATCGATTGTCTCATCTAGGTGGCGTAATTAAATATTTACACAGTGAGCATGTAAAAAATGAATTAAATAGTAATGTAGATGAAACACCTGAAGATTTATCCAATCATGATAATAATGTAGATACTGCAATTAACACTAATAAAGGAAAAATTTCAAACAAGAATTTTTTTAGAAAACATATATTGATGGATTATCCTCTTCATTACCGAAGAAATTCACATACGGTTTCTAATCTTAGTTTATTAGAAACAGACACGGTGCGCGTTAAATTTATAATAAGAGGTACTAATACAAATCCGCGAAAATTCCATAAACTAGTTATTCCTACTTTACTCGTAAATGATAGTAGTTGTTTAGTTAGTATAGATGAAGGTATTGTTTCTAATATTAATGTAAACGCTATAAATTTAGGACAATGGCCTATTGGTAAAGGAGATAATATAAAAGATACAACTACAAATTCAAATATAACATTTAAATCAATTAAATCTAGAAACCTGGTTTTTAATGAGATTATGTCCAAAAGTACTAATAATATACAGTTAAAGGTAGGAACTGAATATTGGCTTCAGATCGTAAATAATAGCGCAGTTACTTTAGATTGGAGATATGCGCAGAGGAGACCCGGTCAAGAAGCAGTTAAAAATAATCAACCCGTATTATGTCCGTCCTTTAGAATTATGGGTGAATCTGAATCAAATTTAGAATCTGAGCCAGAACCGGAACCCGAACCCGAACCGGAACCCGAACCCGAGCCCGACCCGGAACCCGAACCCGAACCGGAACCCGAACCCGAGCCCGACCCGGAACCCGAACAGCAATTAGATTCGTGGATATTATCCAATAAAATAGATGATATATGGTCTACAGTTGGAAGAGCGGTAGTAATACCAGGTACCAGTTATACTTTAAGTTTTTATCCAATTACGGGTAATGTAAAAGCAGGGGATTTTATTGGAATTTATGTAGGAAATGAGTTACGCGCTTTACAACAAATTTTTTTAGCGGAAACCGAATTAGAAGCCACTTTAAATATTAATACAGATGGAAGTGGAATAATAGATTCCATTATAGTAATTAGTACAATTAACGATACCAGTGGATTTATATCACTGATTGATTATTCTTCTAATAACTATGCAATTCCACAAGGCGGCAATGCATATATAGCATTGGATTTATCGTCATTGCAACTGCCAAATACTTATACCGTGTCGGATTTAGGCGAGGTACAAGGTAATAGTTCTAACCTCTGTACATTAACACTCGATCCAATTAGTGGAAATATAAATACCGACGACATTATATTCGTCTACATTGGAACGCAGTTACGAGGCAAAGGTACTGTAAGCAACTCTAGTGCGACAATTAGTGTTCAATTAAATAGTAATAATGAAGTAATAAAAAAAATAAACGTCATGAACAAGGAAGGTTACGTAGTGGAAATTGATTATACTAATTATAATGTAACATTATCGAGTAATGATACTAAAACTATTTCACTAGATGTAGGCTATAAATATTATAGTACAATTTAAATAATTAAACTCGAATCTAAACTAAATAAAATTATGAATGGATATATTACTGAAATTGAATACTACTTAGATTTCTGTTGTTAAAATTTATTGAATTCTAAATGAATTATTATTTCTATTTATAATTGTATCTCTAGATGGTAATTCATTTCTTGCTTCAAAATCGCCTAAGAAAAATCCTCCTATAAAAGCTAAAATAGAACTACCCGCCATGGAGGCGAAAATTAAAGGTAATAAAGATGGGAGTACCATAGATTTATTTATATTATGTTATACGTACAAATCAAATTTATTTTAAATTTGATTATATTTTTTTTAAATTTTTATAAAAATGACTGAAATGGCTACATCTCAAAATGTGCAATTTCAAAATGTGCAATCTCAAAAATTTGCAGTAAATAACTATTTACCATTATACACTAAAACTTATTCAGATGCACATAATATTCCTCTAGATATATCAACGGCATACTTATACAATCCTTTTATAAAAAAAATACACACTGATTTATCACAATTAACTGATAATATAGTAGTTTCTCTATCGGATACAAATATATCTTCTCATATTGAAAACTCTGCTAGAAAAAAAGGATTTTACATATTGTATAAAACTAGCAATATTTCTAATATTTCACATGCTCCATTTTATTTAAATCCTATTTCAAATTCAGTAATGGAAAATCCACCAAATTTAATCAATTCATGCGACACATGTAATGATGAGTATAATCCATTTCTATGGGATACTAAATATGTAGGAACTACATATCTAAGTAATAATACTATACAGTTTGTTTAATAAATATTATATCTATTTATTTACATTTTTTATAAAAATGTATATCCATGACCTTTTAATAATCATAATAAATATAAAATGAATATTTTATATTTAATGTGAGATTCAGGATAAAATAGTGTATTCAACCGACTTATCTATACAATATACTCCTATAATCATAAGAAATAACCCGCATAAAAAAAGAGTTGTGTTTATAGAAGTTTGATACATAATAATAGATAATAAAGTACTAACCAAGATACTTAATGTTAGAATAGTATTTATAATAGTAATAGGTAATAAAGATGAAGCGATGTACACAAAATAACGAGATATTAACCATACTAAAAATGAAATGGATATAATAATATAGAACATAGAAGATTTGAAAATTGTATTAGTAGAAAGGTATTTTATCAAAAATAAATGAATCCCTGTTAAAACCGATGCAACAATACTAAATAAATAAGGATTTAATGGAGACATATTATATAATATATAAATAATATATTTAATAGTGTTAAATGAACTGTAATCGAATCTTAATTCCATAATTTTTAATTTTACAATTTAATTCGGGATACTTTTCATAAATTTTAAATATAGCCAACTCTTTTTTTTTTGCTTCAATCATTATATCAATTTCATTTCCATAATTATAAGGTATATGCAATAAATATTCGGGTATTTCATTTACATAGTCGGAATGATGTCCAATTCTACCACTACCTTGTTCAGATACATGAAATTTTGGTTTTATGTTTCTTTTTTCCCATGTTTTCAATATTAGGGGTATATAGTAACTAGCATCCTTGAATTGTTCCTCTGGGTGTAATTTTTTATAGCAATCAAAATGATGAGTATCAAATACAATGGGTATATTAATTTTTTCAGAAATATCTAAACAATCTTTAATAGAAAATATTCGTTCACAACACTCTAAAACTAATCTTTTTTTTACGTTTACAGGTAATCTATGATAATTATCGCACCATCTTTGTTTAGCTTGTTCTTTATTGTTATATAATCCTCCTCCATGAACTACGATAACTGAGTTATGATCAGTATTCATTAAATCTAATACATCTGCATGATAAGATAAATCATCTATTGTATGTTTAAACATATCTTCATTAGGTGTTCCAACCACATTATACTGCCCAGGATGAAAAGTTAATCGTTGGTTATATTTTTTTGCTAGTTTTCCTATTTCGATTAGTTTTTCTTTTGCAAAGTCAAAAGTATAGTTTTCTACTTTTGGATTTGACTTATGGGGAAATAAATCACTAGATAATCTAAATACTTTAATACCATGCAGTTCGTTCCAATGTATCATTTTTATGACGTCATTTAAATTTTCTAATATCTTTGATTTTAAGAGATCAATACCTTTGTCTTTAATTGTTTTAATAATCATTTTTCTAGAAGCAAATATGGATGGTTTAGAATCCCGTAATGTACAATTTAAGCAACATAAACCTAACTGAATAGGTTTATTATCTGACATTTTTATATATTTTTTAAAAATATATCCATCATATTTTTTTATATGTAATATGTTTCTAATCTTAAATATACTAATAACTATATTTTTTAATATCTAAAATTAGTTACTTTCTTGATTAAAATTTAATAAAAATTTGATGAATAATTTTTTGGTATAAATAAAATTATAGTAAATGAATACTCAGCAATCTAATGCAGAAATGATGACTACTCTAGTAAATAATTTAGTAGAAAAAGGACTTATATCCGAAGAAAATAAGGATAGTGCTTTACAATTGATACCACCAGATAGTAAAGATAAAGGTAAAAAGAAAAAAGATCCTAATGCGCCAAAACGCCCCAAGAACTCTTATATGTTATTCTTAGAAGAGAATAGAGAAGATATTCGTAATTCTCTTTCTAGGAAAAATGAAGAAAATGGAAACCCACCGCCTAAAATTTCTGAAATCGCAAAAGAAGCAGGTGCACGTTGGAATGCTTTTCAAGATAAAGAAATCTATAATAAAAAGGCAGAAGAAGATACACTGAGATATAAAAATGAGATGGAAAAATATACTTCTGGTAAAACTGATAACTAATAAGATAGATTATTTTTACTAAATAATGTTTTCATACACTTTTTTTTGTTAATTTTATTTTTAATATTTAAAAAAGCTTTATGTTGTAGACAAATAAAATTAAATATTATAGTCTAGTCTTGTTTCAATAACAATCTTAAAAATTCCAAAATGATGTACAATTTAAAATTTGATGAATGATTTTTTAAATTTTAGATTTTATAATGAGTCACCTTATTGTAATTCTATTGGTAATGGTTACTTTTTTAGTTGGATTTATATTATTAAATATAATATCTAATAATTATGGTATACAAACCAATTTACTATATATAACAATTTTAATATCATTGTTTATTATTCCTTGTATTTTTATAGATAACTTTTATGACAAAGACTCATATTTAGACATCGACAATAATATAGATACTATGATAAATAATGAATATTCAGATGTAGGTATTATCTCAATTGCAACTGGTGGATATAATGTACATGATTTATCAACATCGTTATATGAAAATGGAATGTGGCGTAAGAAATTATATGTATATTCCGACTCATGTACTCCTATTGAAAATAATACACATTCTTTAAAAATTAAAGAATTGGTTACTTCTTCTTTACATTCTAAATTATACAAGATGGATGTATTAAAAAACACAACGGAAAAATATGTATTATTTTTAGATTCAGATATTTATGTAAATAAACCTATTATTGAATTATTTAAAAAAATAGGAAAATGGAAAAATACATGTGATGCATATATGACCTATGATTTGTGGTATTCTAATAAATTTATAGTAAACGGTGGGATATTTTTAGTAAAAAGAGGGACATCTGAAAAATTTTTATACATGTGGAAAAAAACAATTTTAGATAAAAACTATAATAAAAATAAAGATCAACCGGCATTGAAATATTTGATTAATAATGGATTAATAAATGTATGTATGATACCAAATGATGTAGTATACTATTTGCCGGATAAAAGTACACATTTTTATAAATACAAAAATGCCATATTTCATCATTCTTTAAAATTAAAAAAAAATGTTAAAAAATGTAACTAGTATTTTTAAAATAAGATTTGTTTTACACCTATTGATAGTATAATAAATTTTTATTTTTTATATACATAATTATATTGTTATATACATTATTTTATTATTATATAATAATGGAGTATAATGAATTGTCTAATGTAGTAAAAGAATGTGTTGATAAATGTAAAATAATAGATTTACATAGTCATTTATTTCCATCCAGTTTTGATGATTTATATTTAATAGGTATAGATAATTTACTAACATATCATTATTTAGTGTCTGAATTATTTATTGTTTGGAATGACTTATCACCTCCCGAATTTTATAAATTAACAAAAGAACATCAAGCGGATATTATATGGGATGAATTATTTATTAAGCGTTCACCTTTAAGTGAAGCATGCAGAGGGATAATAACTACATGTATTAAATTGGGTTTGATTGAACAAATTAATAATAGAAATTTAAGTGAAATCAGAAAACATTTTAAATTATTGAATAATAAAAATTATATAGAATATACTAAAGAAATATTTGACAAGGCAAATATAGAATATACTATAATGACCAACCAAATTTTTGATTTACAAGAAATAACATATTTAGAAAAATATGAAATACCTTCTCAATTTAAAACTTCATTAAGAATAGATAAATTATTATTTGATTATGAATATTGTTCTAAATTTGTACTTAAATTTAATTATACTCCAGATATAGAAGGGATAAAAAATTATATTCGCTATTGGTATAAAAAAATTAAACCCGAATATTTCATGGCTTCTTTGCCTTACAATTTTGTTTATTATCAAGAAGATCTTAATACTAGTTATTTTAAAATGGATTCTACAAATGTAATTGATTTAATATTAGTTCCTTTAGCAATTGAATTAAAATTACCTATTGCATTTAAATTTGGAACTAGAAGAAATTTAAATCCATCATTAAAAGATGCAGGAGATAGTTTAGGAGTGGCTTCCGTGGAATCTTTATCTAATTTATGTAGCGTAAATAAAAATTGTAAGTTTTTAGCAACTTTTTTATCAAAAGTAAATCAACACCAATTATGTGTTGTTGCAAGAAATTTTCAAAATTTACATATATATGGATGTTGGTGGTATTTAAATAATCCTTCTTTAATTAAAGAAATTACTAAAATGCGAATAGAAATGTTGGGATTAGGATTTACAGCTCAACATAGTGATGCTAGAGTTTTAGAACAATTATTATATAAGTGGGATCATTCAAGAAAAATTATAACTAATGTTTTAATTGAAAAATATAATAGTTTAATTGAATCTGGGTGGATAGTAGAAAAAAATGAAATTAAAAGAGACGTATATTATATATTTAGAGGATCTTATGAAAATTTCATAAAAAAAGTGTAAAATACTATAAACACTATTTTTAATTTTTGCTTAAATATATATTTTATATATATCTATTAATATGAATAGTAATACGAATAGTAATACGAATACGAATAATTATTATCCGGTAAATCAGGAAATATCTAAAAATGAAATACAAAATGAATCTGACTCTATTAATTATAATTTATTAAAAAGAACTATTACAAATACATCTAATATGTTAAAAAGAACATTAACCGTTTCTTCAAACACTGTAAGTACGTTTACAAATGCTTTTGAGTATGATGATAATATAGCAATTACTGACTTATCTACATATGTTAATAAAATATATAGACAACCAACTAAAGAAGAATTAAATAATATAAATAAAGAATTAGATTACATAATATAGTTTTAAATGATCAGCTTATCTTTATTTAAAGTTATAAATATTAAATATAAAAATATGGAAGATGATTTGGAATTATTGAAAAAAATATGTAAAGATATAGCTTCTGGTAATTGGGATGCCCACTGGGAAGAAAATAGTTATATTTTAAGACCATCAGGTAATCCATTGACTAAACATGAGAATCAAGAAATGGTGAAAAATAAGGATCTTGTAATACATACACAAGAATTAGTATCGATTAATAAGATAGATGTGTATTCTGAAATTGCTTTAGCATGTATAACTGTACATCAAGTTTTTTCTTATAAAAATATACCCAATGATGATATTAGTGTAATATTAATAGTATTTAAAAAAATAGATAATACGTGGAAAATGATAAGTGGTTCTAGAAGTCAAGGGAGAAATCCAAATAAAGATAGCTTACCCGTTTTTCCTAAAACGAGTAGTATATCTTGAATTACATTTGAATATAATGAATTGTTTTAGACATAATATTGAATGTAATTATTATATAATAATTACATTCAATATTAATTAAAATTAATACTAAAAGGCGTATTATCTGTTTTATCATCGTAAAATAGACCCATCATATATTTTTTAAATTCAAGACATGTACTAACTTCATTATTCGAATTGATGCATTGTACATATAATTGAAATATATAATTATCTAATTTTAGATTGATTTGTTTTTTAATTCCATGTGATTCAATTCCCCATAAAATAGATGTAATAGAAAATAAATATACAAATTCTAATAAAGAATGATTTATATTAAAATTATCTATATTTGTTGGTGTGTATAAACATCTTTTAGGTAATATTTTTACTTTAGAATTGATTGATAAAAGCCGCCTATACATATCCTTATATAGATAAACGTGTTTTTATATAATTTATATTTTATAAAAATCGAGTATATTTATAATTAAATATTATCATGTTTTATGAATAATTGATTTATATATTTTATTGTATCATTGGGTGATTTTACAGTATATCCTTTTACAATTGGATGATTGCATATTTTATAGTCATTTCCTCCTTCAAAGGTTTTATCGCCAAAAAAGTAAATAAGATCATACTTGTTTTTTACAAATGATAAACAAAATGTTTTATCCCATCCGACTGGAAAAATATCTATACTTATTTGTCCACCAATACTAAAATCTAAATCAGTCAAATTTTCATAATTATTAAACCATTTATATTTTACCCACTTGTTTTTAATTCGAGTAATTAAATCTTCTCGCCATTTATGTGTATTATCTTTATCGTAAAAATCTTTTCTTTCAGATAGTGTGCAACTTCTTCCAATAGGAGACACATTTACAATACCATTACGATGTTGTATGAAATTTCCTCTTTTTATAGGATTTTTTGTTTTTGATAATTCAAGTAAACAAATATTTATTAATTCAGTAAAATGATTATTGCCTAATTTATTAACTATACTTTCCTTGTTTATTTCACGTCCCTCATACATACTAACTAATCCGTTTTCAGAAAATATCCATTTAAATAAAAGTAATATATCTTTTCCTAACTGTTCTTCTTGCTTTTTAAAATCAGATCCACCAACTATACCAATATGTATATTTTTTAATTTGGATAATTCTTCTAATTTTAATATCATATCACAACAGATTTTCTGACCCGATACAGTTAAAGTACCGTCTACATCAAATAATATTAATACGGTCATGTTATATTACAATATAATTTTAAATTTAGATATCTAATAAAATTTAATTTTATATATTAAATGGATAATAATCCATCTATTAACAAATCAAAAAATGTACAAAATGTTTTTTTACAAAAAGAAATGGATAAAATATTAGTAGAATCGGATATAGGTATCAAAATTACATTAAATAATTTAGATTTAAAAAGCCATATTATAACTATGAATATTATTAAAAGTCATAAAATTAGTTTTAATTATTTTAAATATATAATAGATATATGTTTTTTGATTTATGATAAACGTATTGATATGATAAATATTTATAAAAAAGACATGAGAGATAAAATAAAAGATTTTTATTCTTACTTTAATTTGGAATGTTTAAAAAAAAATATATGTAGTTTACCTAAATTATTAGAACCAGATAATTTTTCAAGTAAAAAACGTGAATTAATAGATTTATATTATAGAAGAACTGATACCGCTTATTTTATTTTATATACCGCATTAAATCATAAAGATAAGTTAGTAAAATTATGTGAGAGTGATTATATAATACATAATCTTTCTGATAAATTTAATTTTTATTGCACCGATGATAATAATATTGGTCATAATGATAATAGTGATAATAATGATAACAATGATAACAATGATAACAATGATAATAATGATAATAATGATAATGGAAATAATTATTTTGTAGATATTTTTAACACTAATATCATTAAAAAAGATATAATAACTAACAAAGTAGATATATTAAAAAATAACGGTTGGCAGTCTGATGTAGATTTTTATATGATATCTGACGTAGATAAAAATTTAATTAATAATACTATGAATATTAAAATAGACAATATAATAGTACAAAAAAAATATAAAAATTATAGTGTTAGTAGTCTTTCCAACTCTTTCCAAGATCCTGTTAAACAATTTAATATAGAAACTTCTTGTCTAATAAAATTATACAATAAAAAGCATTTCCCAATTTTATTATCTGCAAATTCAGATAAACATTTATTATATATGAATTATTGTGGAAAACCTATAAACAATGAAAATATTCCAGATAATTGGAAGGAACAATTAAATACAATTGTTAAAACTTTATCAAAACATAATATAGTTAATAATGACATGTGGATAAATAATTTTTTAGTAAAAGACAAAATAATATATTTGATAGATTTTGGAAGGGCTGATCATAAAATAGCATTTCCATTTCAGAATA
>MDSY01051589.1_pt1 | contig 10206 bp, 7 predicted proteins | sample 811131 | NCBI WGS metagenome assembly MDSY01 (sample SAMN05326643, study PRJNA326480) | marine metagenome | isolation source: seawater | place: Atlantic Ocean: South West | collected 2010
CCGCCCCCCCCTTAACACCGCCCCTCTGATCGCCCCTGCCGCCACCCTACCAGGTTGTCGCGAATGACCTCGACGCGACTGCTGTCCAAGTGATGAAGACGAACCTGCTCCGGAACGGGATCGACAGCACTCAGGTGAATTTTTTATTATTTTGTTTTTGTCGAATAGTTTTAAACGACACAGTTCTTAAAACTCAGGTGACGACGCATGTTGGCGACGCGATCGCCCTACTCCATGCCTCACGACCCCCCCTCGGAGAACGCTTCGAAGTGATCGATCTCGACCCGTACGGCACCGCGGCGCCATTCCTCGATGGCGCCGTACAAGCGATCACAGACGGCGGCATGCTGATGGTCACATGCACGGACCTCGCGGTACTCTGTGCAACCTACCCGGAGGCGTGCTATGCCAAGTACGGCGCGTATCCCGTCAAGGCGAGATTTTGTCACGAGTCGGCGCTTCGGATCGTCTTGGGGTGTATCTCGACGCACGCGGCAAGGCACGGCAAGTATGTGCTGCCGCTGCTCTGCACGCACATCAACTTCTACGTGCGCCTCTTCGTGCGCGTGTACGCTGGCAAGAACATGGTCAAGCTCTCGCCGACAAAGATGGGCATGGTCTACCAGTGCGTCGGGTGCGAATCGTACGCCGTGCAGCCGCTCGCAAAGGTGGTCTCACGGAGCAGAGAAGGCGGCAAACGGAGCAAAGGAGGCGGCAACGGCGGCGGCGGTGACGGTGGTGGTGGCGGCGGCGGCGGCAATGACGGTGGTGCTGGCGGCGGCGGCGGCGGCGGCGGCGGCGGCGGCGGCGGCGGCGGCGCTTTGGGTCTTGTGGTGGGCTCGAGTGGCCGGCTGAGCTTCTGCGACAATACCCACAAGGTTGTTGCAGGCGGCGGTCCTCCAGTCCCCCCGAATTGCGCCCACTGCGGCTGTATTCACCACGTGTGCGGCCCGATGTGGACGGCGCCCCTCCACGACTCTTGCTTTGTCCAGAAGCTCTTGACGAGGCTCGAGACAGAGACCGAGTACGGCGCACACCGGCGCGTCTTTGGGCTGCTCACCTCTGTAGCAGAGGAGCTTGACGACTGCCCCCTCTTCGTCCAGCTCGGCTCGATGTGCTCGACGCTCCACGTCACGTGTCCGCCATTAATCCCCGTCTTCTCCGCTTTGATGCGACAGGGGTGGAGGCACGTCTCACTTTTTGTTCTCTCACACTCTCCCGCCTTGTCTCCCATCTTGTCTCCCATCCCCCCCCCATACATGTCACACTCCCAGTTTTTTTCATACATACCACACTCGCAGTTTTGCCCATGCGCGCCACACTCCCATTTGCCCAGATAGATCTCACCGACGTGTGTTTTCTGGTCTTGCAGGGTCTCCCGCTCGCACACGGATCCGCACGCGATCAAGACGGACGCACCGCTCGCCGCCGTGTGGGATGTGCTCCGCTGCTGGGTGGCGGAGCAGGTCGTGGCGGGGACGACCGCAAAGAAGCCTCTCTCATCGACGTCGCCCGGCTTCAAAATCCTCGCAACGCCGCCCGCGACCCAGGCGGACTTTCGGCCGTGGCCCGCGGCGCAGCAGCTCCTCTCGAAGAGAGACAGCCAGAACGAGAAGAAGAAGCTGGGCAAGTTCATGCCGAACCCGGAGGGGTGGGGGCCGGGATCTCGGGGTACCGCACACTCGTCGCTCGTCGATGCACCGATGCCCAACCATCGACCCAAGCCGACGCCGGCGGCCGAGGCGGCTGCGGACGCAAACGACGGCGGGAGTCAGCACCAGCGAGAGAAGCGCTTGCGCAATCAGGGCAAGAAGGCGCGTAAGCGGCAGGCGCTCACGGAGGGAGACGCTCATGTGACACCACAGCCTTGAGGCATCATCCAGCAGAGTTGTCGAGTTTCGACCGTGTCACATGTCGTAACAAGTTGCCACATGTCCGCCGATTCAAATGGCATCGTCTAATGACCAACGTATATAAAGCTTGTTCTTCATATAGATGAAGATGTACGTATATATATATCACATAGAGATAGAGCTCTACGCATACCCAGGAAGCTAACGTACCATCACCATGAAAGGCTTAGTGATCGCAAAAACTGTATAGCAATCTATGAATACAATATTATGTCGCACCTAGTCAACCATGGCGGAATGGACAGCGCGCGCCACGCTTGCACCCGCCCTCACTCCAAAAGTGTCTACACGCGGCACGCGCATTGTACTCTTCCGCCGGAGGCGCCGATTGGACCGCACTGGCATCCACCTCCCACTCCTCCCCTCGCCCCCACCCCTCCACCCTACCCTGCTCGCACTTGACGCGAAACCGCGCGTTGGGGTAGCCCATGTGCGTCACACCCACCACAGTCGCACGCACCCACCCCACGCCCTCTAGCTTCGCAAGGCACGCAGCGCCCATACCAAGAGTCGCCCACGCCGGTGGAGTCGGTGTCATCGCCGGTGTCTTCGGCGCAAACCTACCCTCGCCCCCTTCGCCCCCCCCACCCCCCCCACCCCACCCCCCTTGGCCAGCTGCGTCAAGAAACGCCGCAGCCGCCGCCGCATTCGCCGCCTCGTTGGCCTGGGCGTGGGCGTCGGCGGCGGCAGCCTCGAGCTGTCGCTCCTGATTCGCGCGCGCCTTGACCGCCGCCCGCTCCTCTGGCAAGAGGGATCGATGCGAGCCGAAGATTGAATCCTCATGACGGGCGGACACGGCTGAGATGCCGCCGGCTGGCGAGATGCCGTCAGGCTTTGGGACGCCGTCAGACTGTGGGACGCAGTCGAGAGTGGAGCGCGGGCGCTTCATTGACGAGGCACCGAGGCCCGCTTGCAGCTGAGGCCGCTTCATGAATGCGGGCGTGATCGAGCCGCTGGGGAGGGAACCCGGGCGCCTATCCACCGCCCCACCGCCCACCGCCCCACCGCCCACCGCCCCACCACCCACCCCTCCTCCACCCCCCAGCCCCCCGCGGTGGCTTGGCGTGGGATCGGCCAGCTCAGGGGGCAGGAATCGCGAGAGACTGGACGACGCACTCGCCTCCATGGTGGCGCCTCGCGCTGCTTGGAGACTCGCGCCGCATTCAGCAGCGCTCCCGTTAGCAGCGCTCCTGCTGGCAGTGCTCCTACTCTCAAGGTCGCTGCCGCCACGGCTGCCATCGGTGCAGGTGGCGCGGCCGTGGGCGGCGCGGCGAATGTAGCCCCCACCATTCCTCTCGCTCTCCCCGCTCCGCGCACGCGGCGGCTCCACCTCCAGCACATTGATAGGCTCAATGGCCAAGATCGGAGCCACTGGCCGAGGACGTGGCTGCTGAAGCTTGGAGCGGGCGAGCACAGCTGCCGTGCTCGCGTGCCCAGATGAGCTCAGCTGATCGTCCACAGACGATGCCGACGATGGCTTCGGCCGCACCAGCCCTGGCCGCATCATGCCGGGCCGCAACATAACAGCCGGCTGGAAAAGACCTAGGAACCTACTCCTTGGTTCCTTAAAAAGATGAGCTCGATTTGCCATGCCGAAGAAGCGTCCGGCTACTGCCGATGGACTGGCGTCGCTGCTCGCGGCGACGGTGCCGATCATCGCAAGTCAGAGTGACTCGCGCCGGAGCTACCTGAGCGCTGCCGACGTGATCCGCCTCATGCGATGCTGCCGTGAGCTCCACCATCTCGAGGGCCTCGAGCTTCGGCTCCCTTTCTTTGTCCAGGCCGAGGTGCTGCTCAAGTGGCGCTACCTCGAGCGGTTCCAGCTCTCATCGGTGGACGTGAGCTGGTGCCCTCAGGCACACTTTGATCGCCTCCTCGCCCTGCGCGGTCTCGTCGACATGACGGTGCGCGTCCACCAAAATCAAATCGCAGTACTAGTCGATTCTTTCTCGATCACAAGCCTCCACGAGGCGGGAAGAGCCAGTTCGTTGCGCTCGCTCACCCTGCTGGGCATCTCTGGGAAGCTCCTCGAAGATCTCTCGCCTCTATCCACATGCGCCAACCTCGAGACGCTAGTCATCCACGCTTCTCATTCCATCTCGGACGTGACGCCACTCTCTCAGTGCGCTCGTCTCCGCAGACTCGTGCTCGACAATTGCTCACGTCTCGCCAAGCTGGCACCGCTCGCCGCCGGCGCGACGAGTGAGTCGCTCACCGTTCTCGAGCTGCCCAATGGCAAAATGCTCACAGACCTTCGTCCTATCGGCGGTTTACGCAATCTCGTAGAGTTGAGACTTTCTAAGTGCGATCATCTTGAAGATGTCACTGGGTTAGAATCTTGTGGGAGTCTTCAAGTACTGCTGCTCGTGGGATGCAAGCGACTCAAGTCTGTGGCTCCGCTTGCCGGCTGCGCACATCTCGAGTGCCTGTTTATGCCTAATTGCCCCGTCTTGGACATTTGGCCACTCGGCGTCTGCCCGAAGCTCAGAAGGCTCGACGTGAACTGGCACGGGCGGTCGCCTTCCAGCCTCAGAGCGCTCCGGGAAAGACGAATAGAAGCGGGGCTCTTGGAAGAGATGGAGGTCAAGACCCATGGCTCGTGGTACAAATTCCCGATCGTGTCGTAGATATAGAATACACCTCGATCTCATGATCATATACTCATATAGGAACCTACTAACGTACTACGCAGAATGACCTACTTAATACATTTGAGTACACCCACACCAGAGCGCCGACTTGTTGCCTGGCACTCTCTCAGAGCGGCGCATCTGCTGGATGTCGCGCCACGCGCGCCAAAAGGTTGCAGCGCAGCAGATGCAGACCGCGGTGCCGACGCCGAGCCAGAGCCCAGTGAGCCCCCCCCCCAGACGGAAGGCCATCACAAAGCCTATCGGGAGTCCGACCACATAGTAGGCAAAGATGGACACCGAGGCTCCAAAGGCCTGTTTCTTCTGGACTGTGAGCCAGCTCTTGAGCACCCCCAGGAGGCCGTCGAATACGTGGAGCACCATGATCCACGGCACCACATTCGCGTACCCCTCTACGATATCCGCAACGCCGCCACCGAGGGCCTCTCCGATGGCAAAGCGAGCGAGCAGCAGCGGCGTCGCGTAGCCGACGACGACGAGCGGCACGAGGAGACAGGCAGCCCTCAGCACGAGCGCCGCCGCCTCGAGCTCAGCGCGGCCGAGCGCCTCGCCCACGAGCGCACCTGTCGCCACCGAGACACCCGCCGGTATCATGATTAGTAGAGAGTAGGTTGAAGATAAAAGCGTATACGCGGCAACGTTCCCCGGGCCGAGCCACGCGGCCTCGAAGACCTGCGCCTCCCATGCCCAGATCTCTGAGCAGGTCCAGACGGCGGCAAGGAACCCTGTGAAGCACTGAGAGCCGAGGCCCTCCAAGATCGAGCGCGGCGAGACTGCGACAAAGCAGCCGGCTTGGCGGAGGTGGACGGCTATGAGTAGAAACGGCAGAAGCGAGTTCTGCGCGACGAGCGCGAGGACGGGGGTCTCGACGGGGTGGTGTGGGTCGGCGAATGTGAAGTTGATGAACAGGTTCACGCCGAACCCCAGCGTCGAACACAGCGCCACCTGCTTGTTCTTCTGCTGCCCACGCATCCACCTCGCGAAGCCGTCGTAAGCAAAGTCGCCAGGAACCGCCCAGCAGAGCAGTTTGAGTAGATCGCTCGTGCGCCTGGCGACGGTCTCGGTCTGGCCGATGGCGAGGAGGATCGTCTCCGAATATCTAAACAGCGTCACCGCCATCGCCGTCAGCGCCGAGAGCAGCACCATCTGCCGGTAGAGCACGCGGTGGAGCTCCTTGTGGTCTCGCCTGCCGAACGCCACGGGAGCGAAGGCGTCGATTCCGTTGTTGAATCCCCAGGCGGTGGCGAAGCAGAGAAGATTGACCGACATGATCGCCAGCGAAACGCTGTCCATCTCGTGCTCCGCCGCGACGGTCGACATGCTCGACGCTCGCACGTTGCGGCTGACGAAGATGTTGAAGACGATCGGACGGAGCCAATCGGTGCCCTGCTGGAGGATGGAGGGGATAGCGAGCCAGAGGATCTTACCTATCGCCTCCATCAACGACGCCTTCCGCGAACGCAGCAGCGGCTCTTCATTCGTTGCCGACGCCGACGAGCCATCGGTGAGCATTATTGCTGCGGCGAACTTCGGTGCACGGCGGCTCAAGTTAAAAATCGGAGGGAGATGTACCGTACATATACATAGGTACAGCGAATAAATTTGAGCTATTTTGGGCCGCGGCCAGGCCCATGTGTGCGGCCTTCGATTTGAACGCGCGGGCCGTGTAGAGGGCGTCGCCGGCGGGTGTGGTAGATCTGGGCGGGACGATGCCGCTCAAGAGCCGATCGACCGTGCCCGACAACTGCCAGCTCGTCGAGCTCTCCGAACGCACCCTTCTTTCCAACATTCGCCGCCGTTACCTGCACCATGACATCTACACGTTCACCGGTTCCATCTTGCTTGCGATCAACCCGTACGAGCCGCTGTCCATCTATGAGAGCTCGACGATGAAACACTTCGTCGGCCAGCCCATCACCAACACCCTCCCGCACGTCTTCGCCATCGCCGAAGAGGCGTACCGCAAGGTTCGCCGCGACCGCAAGTCGCAGAGCGTCGTCGTCAGCGGTGAGTCGGGTGCTGGCAAGACGGAGACGAACAAGTATCTGATGCGTTACCTTGCGTGGCGCTCCCGCGGCGGCGCCTCCGGCCTCCGCGGCGGCGCACGCGACCTCGCCGAGGCGATCCTCCAGTCGAATCCAATCCTCGAAGCGTTCGGGAACGCCAAGACTGGCCGTAACAACAACTCGTCGCGTTTCGGCAAGTTTATCAAGATCTCGCTGGACCAGAAGGGTCTGGTGGTAGGCGCAGCGATCGACACATACCTCCTCGAGAAGAACCGCGTCGTCCACCACGCGGGCAATGAGAGGTCCTACCACGCGCTGTACATGCTCATCGCCGGAGCGCCGCCAGCGGAGCGAGGTGCGCTCCAGCTTCGATCGGCGTCCGAGTACGCGATCCTGCAGCAGTCGGGGGTGTACTCGAACCCGGGTTGGGGCGACGACGCACAGCAGTACACCATCATGCGCGACGCGATGAGCTACGTGGGCATCGACGAGGAGTCGCAGGCGGAGGCGATGGCGGTCGTCGCGTCCATCCTGCACATGGGCAACCTCTTATTCACGCCCAAGGCGGTGGGGGGGGTAGATGGAGGAGGTGAGTACGCTGAGGTGAGAGACCCTCAGCTCCTCGAGCTCTGCTCCGCCCTCCTCGGCATCGAGAGCGTCGGCCGGCTCGTGCTCGAACGCACGATGAAGGTTCCGGGGATGCTCTACAACATCCAGCTGACCGTCGCGCAGGCGACGTCGGCGCGCGCGGCGCTCTGCAAGGCGCTGTACTCGCTGCTCTTCGATTGGATCGTCGCGCGAGTCAACCGCGCGATCCTTGGCGGTGCCACCCCCACCATGCGCTTCATCGGTCTGCTCGACGTCTTCGGCTTCGAAACGTTCGAGACCAACTCGTTCGAGCAGCTCTGCATCAACTTCGCGAACGAGAAGCTGCACCAGTTCTTCCTGCAGTTCGTCTTCAAGATGGAGGAGGCGACGTACACGCACGAGTGCATCCGCGGCATCAAGATCGCCTACGCCGACAACGAGCCGTGCATCAGGCTGATCGAGAAGCCGCCCGTCGGACTGCTCCGGATCCTCGATACGCAGTGCAGGACGCCTAAGGCGAGCGACGCCACGTATTGCGCGGCGATCGCGCAGGAGCACTCGCGGCACGAGTGCCTTGTCGTCAAGAAGCCCTCCTCCACCGAAGCCTCCCACACCACCGCCTTCACCGTCAAGCACTTTGCGGGCGCCGTGACGTATTCGTCCGACGGCTTCCTCGAGAAGAACAATGACTCGCTCGACCAGCTCTTCACGCAGCAGCTCGGGAAGAGCGTGAGCGGGGTGTGTCGCGAGATGGCGACGATGGCCGCCGCGCGCGACAAGAGCGCCGCCCAACGCGCCGCGCGGGAGGACTCGAGCGCCGGCCGTGGGGCCGCGTTCGCCTCGGTGAGCCGGAGGTTCACCGAGGACATCAACGCGCTCGTGGCGACGCTCAACGGGACGACGGCGCACTTCATCCGATGCATGAAGCCGAACGCGCGCTTCGCGCGCCTCGATTGGGACGAGCCGATGATGACCGCTCAGCTCCGGTGCAACGGCACCCTCGAGGCCGTGCAGCTCATGCGCAACGGCTACCCGAACCGAGTGCCCTACGACTTGATGGTCGACCGTTACCGCCAGCACCTGCTCAACGTGCCCGGGATCGCCGCGCTCTCAGCGGCGCAGTTCTGCGAGATCCTCGCCGAGATTGCAGAGCTCGAGCCCGCAGACTTCCAGCTCGGCGTCTCGAAGATGTTCCTCAAGGCGGGAAAGGGCTCCTTCCTCGAGGACCTCAAAGAGCAGCCCGTCGAGCAAGTGAGCCTCACAACTGCACCGGCCATCTCCCCCATGTGTACACACTCCCAGACTTCTCCCAGACTTCTCCCACACGTCTCCCACACTTATCCCACACTTATCCCACATTTCTCCCACACCCACACGTCTCCCACACTCCTCCCACACCCACACTTCTCCCACACTTCCCATTCGTCACACGGGCCCATTCCCTTCTTCTAGGTGCTCCCCGTCCTCAAGAAGAAGATGGCCGAGTGGGAGCGCAAGAGACGCGCGCTGCCGATGGTCTCAAAGTGGCTGCACATGCAAGTGAAGCGCTCGGCGTACAAGCGCGCGCGCCGAGCGGCGACTCGAATCGGCGCCCACGCGCGCGCCGCGGCGGTGCGCAAGCACACGGCGCCGATCCTCGCCCACAAGCGGAGGGAGCGCGCGGCGGCGGCGGCGCGCGAGGCGAAGCGGCGCACGAGGGTGAGGGGAGGGCGGCAGCGCATCGGCGGCGGCGGCGCGAGCGAGCGGAGCGCCGCCGCTGCCTTCGCCGAGGCAAAGGCCTTCGCCGAGGCACAGGAGACCGCCGAGGTCGAGGCCGAGGTGGCTCGGCTCCAGCGCGAGCGCTCGTACGACGCTAAGATGGGCGCGGCGCGCGCATCCGAGGCGGAGGGCGACGAGGTTGAGATGCCGGAGCTCATCGATCCGCAGACGCTGCAGCGGATGCTCAAGGATAGCGACTACGCGACGATGGAGACGACGATCGAGGCACTCCTCCTGCGCGCGCAGGCCGAGGCTCGGCTCCGTGAGCGGAAGCGCATCAAGGAGATCACCGCGCAGGTGCGCGAGGAGGCGCAGCGGAAGCTCAAGTACCGCGTGGGGATGGCGATGAAACAGATCCGCGAGGAGGTCAACGAGCGCGTGACGAGCGAGGTCAAGGCGCACGCCTCGCAGCAGCGCGCCACCATCCACCAGGAGGGGAGCAAGACTGTCGTGCGAGTGCTCGACCCAAACGGCGGCGAGGGAGGCTTCTCGACGATGCTCACTGAGGACGAGCTCGCACGCTACCGTGAGATGTTCGCGCAGTGGGACCGCAAAGGCGAGGGAGTGATCACCCCCGAGGCATTCAGCCGTCTCATGCGCGCCGTCTCCAAGAAGCAGGGGAAGCCCTTCTCAGAGCGAAAGGTTGAGGCCATGTTCGGTCTGGCTGATCTCGACAAGGATGGTCGGGTGGATTTTGCCGAGTTTGTCGTCATGCAGGAGCAGAAGCGTCAGCGCGCACTGCTCAAGGAGCAGCTCTCCGTCCCATTGCGCCGCGGCGGCAGCGGCGGCGCCAACTCACACGATGGCGCACCTCCTTCGAGGCAGCTCGGCAAGGTGGGCAGTGCCATGGCGCAGCTCCATCCGAGCTCCGCGGCGGTGGCGTCGGCGGCGGCGGCAGCGGTGGCGACGCCGCGCGAGCGCATCGATGAGGTTGTCGACCTCGGCCCAGTCTTCCTCCGAGAGTATCTCAAATTTAACCCCCACGGAGATGGAATGGTAGACCTCCGACAGGTCTGCAGACACCCTCCAAAGCCCTACTCCAACCCGACTCCAACCCTCCAACCCGACTCCAACCCGACTCCAACCCTTCTCCAACCCTACTCCAACCCTACCCCGACCCTACCCTAACCCTAACCCCAACCCCCGCTCCCACACTCCCGCTCCCACACTCCCTCCCCCTCCCCCTTCCCTACCTCACCCGCAAACACCCGCGCGCATCCGCGCACATCCCGGCGCACCCGCACACACACACATACCCCCCCCCCCCCCCCCCCCCCCCCCCCCCCCCCC
>MDSY01122530.1_pt1 | contig 10206 bp, 8 predicted proteins | sample 811131 | NCBI WGS metagenome assembly MDSY01 (sample SAMN05326643, study PRJNA326480) | marine metagenome | isolation source: seawater | place: Atlantic Ocean: South West | collected 2010
CTTAGACCAGCTAACAGGTTAATACTCGACCATTGCCAAAATATAGCCGCCGCGTAAAGGGCTGCAACTGGATACAGCAAAACAGCAAAGACCGCTTCGCGAGATAACCAAGAGGTACGAAAGCGGCTAAACGAGCGCCAAGCATTTTTGGGGCTGGCCAAGTGCATGGTCGATGACAATAAACCAATGGTCACTAGGACCATAGCAATAACACCTAAAATAATTTGTTGATCTATCGAACTGGTTTGGGTGTAGCCTAACAACTGACCCATTCCTAACCATGATAGCAAACCATAGCCTGCACCAGAGGTGACGGTAAAAATAAGAACTGAAAATGCCGGATGCATAATAAATACCTAACAGTGAAGCAATAACTAACGATTAATAATGCGATTGACCAGTTGTTTAACACCCTGCATTGGCGACACTGTTATCCTTTCTTGTTGCTTAGGATTTCTAGGTGGCAAATAGGTATTAACTGGGTTGTAACCAAGCTCTGGCATCAATTGTTGGCCCGCACGCTCTCGCGTCAACCTTGAAACTTCTGAATCTGGGTCATCAAAATCACCAAACACACGAGAAGACGTTGGGCAGGTTAATACACACGCTGGCTGACGTTCAGCTTCTGGTAATTGCTCGTCATAAATACGATCAACACACAAAGTGCATTTTTTCATGGTGCCAGAATCAGTGTCTAGTTCACGAGCACCATACGGGCAGGCCCAAGAACAAAGGTTACAGCCCATACACTTATCTTGATCAATCAGAACTATGCCGTCCTCTTCACGCTTATAAGAAGCGCCTGTAGGACAAACCGTGACACATTCAGCAGTTTCGCAGTGCATGCACGACATCGGCATGTTCACTGTCTTACTGTGGGGGCTATCGTCTACTTCATAAGAATGAATACGGTTAAGCCAACTACCACTGGGGTCTTTACCGTGTGGCCGCTCATCACTCAAAGGGCCAATAGTGCCCGAGGTATTCCACTGTTTACATGCTGTTACACACGCATGGCAACCCACACAGGTGTCTAGGTCGACTACTAAGCCTAGTTTCATTTTGCACCTCGGCTAAAAATGTCACGCCAACCGCGACTAATGTTGATATTGGGGTGGCTGCTGTAGCTGCTCACGTTACTTGATGGCGTAAAGCTAGGCACGGGGTTTACCTTGTCAAAACGTGGCCAAGACAGGTTTTGACAAGGCAAGTCTTTATCGTCCTCACTCACCGCGGTTATCTTCACCCGAAGGTCGTACCACGCGGCTTGGCCAGTAATAGGGTCTGAGTTAGTCATGCGATGTCCCCCCGCCTCGGCTTCTCCTGGTAATAATTCATTAATCAGGTGATTCATCAAAAAGCCTTGTTGAGACTCGTTGGCATCATCACTTAAGCCCCACGAACCCTGCTTCTTGCCAATGGCATTCCATGTCCATACTGTTTCAGGATTAACCCCTTCCATCAGCTTAACTTGGGTACGGATTTTACCATTGTGAGATTCTACCCAAGCCCAGCCAAAGTCTTTAATACCTAGCGCTTCACCCTTACTACGGTGCATGTACAGGTAGTTTTGAGACATGATTTGGCGCAACCAAGCATTCTGTGAATCCCATGAATGATACATAAACATAGGACGCTGAGTCACAGCATAAAAAGGATACTCCTTAGCATCTGTGCGCTGTTGCTCTAACGGTGGGTAGTAAAACGGTAGTGGGTCAAAATAAGTTTTAAGGCGCTCTTTTTGGTGCTCCTGCGTTGGCTGTGGACCATCATACAAACCTTGTCCAGCCAAGCGGAACTTTTGCAGCGTTTCAGAATACAACTCAATAACAATCTGATCTGTACTGCCTACCCACCCTACTTCTTTGGCCAACTCCATGTAATCTTTGTTAGCGTGACGCATATAACGCTGGTTAGGTTCCAGCTCAAATTTAAAGAAACATTGGTTATCTATGTAAGCTTGCCACTGATTCGGGTTAGGTTCACCACATAATGATTTTTCACCATTTTTACCACGCCACCCAGCTAAGAAACCAATACCTGGGGCACGTTCAAAGTTAATGATAAAGTCTTTATAGTCTTCAAATTTAGGCTGACCTTGCTCGTTGGTAAATGCTGGAAACTTCAATCTGCCTGCCAAATCTACCATTACCTCTTGCCAGCTTCGCACATCACGATCTGGGGTAAGAATAGGCTGGCGAATAGAGTCACATGCAGCGTCTACTTCCGAGATAGGCCGGTCCAACATAGAAATAGTGTCATAGCGCTCTAAAAAGGTGGTGTCTGGTAACACCAAATCAGAGAAGTTAACCGTTTCTGAATGGAAAGCATCACAGGTGACAATGAACGGAATTTTATACTCACCATTGTCGTCCTTAGCCCTGAGCATATCCATGGTTTGTGATGTGTTCATGCTCGAGTTCCACGCCATGTTGGCCATGAACAACATCAACGTATCTATTGGGTATGGGTCTCCTGCTACAGCATTGCTTATCACCATATGCATTAAGCCGTGGTTAGCAATAGGGGCATCCCAAGAATAAGCTTTATCGATACGCCTAGGTTTGCCATTTTCGTCAATCACTAAGTCTTCTGGCTGAGTAGGAAAACCCAAAGGTGCAGATTCTAACGGTGTATTAGGGGCATTACCTTTAGCTGGCTTAATAGGTGGAACAATATGCTTAGGGAATGGTGGTTTGGCTAAATGGCCACCTGGGCAATCAATAGTACCCAAAACAACCTGTAGTAGGTGAATAGCGCAGCAGGTTTGGAAACCATTAGAGTGCGCGGAAATACCCCGCATGGCATGCATCGATACCGGCCGACCAATAAACTGACTTTGTTTACGCCCTGCCCAGTCTGTCCACTCTGTATCTATAGTAATGGTTTCTTTAAAGGCCACATGGGCCATTTCTAAAGCAAAACGTTCTATATCTTCTGCTGCAACACCACACACTTTTGCAGCTGCTTTTGGCGCATATTCTGGCGCCATGTACTTATCCATTAAAATACTAAACGCTGTTCTTACCGCCGTCCCACAAGACGCTTCATATTCACCAAACAATGCCGGTGCTACATCCGGACTTAAGGCCGATTGTAAAGCGTTGGTGTGTTGGTCCCAGACCTGCGGGTTACCATCTGCATCACGTAACAACAAGCCATCGCCTTGCTTGCCGGGGTTATTAATAACCAGCTGAGGCCCATTGGTATAGCGAATTAAGAATTCGTCATCCACTAAGCCTTCTCGTAGCAACACCTGAACCATAGACAAGGCAAACATCGCGTCTGTGCCTGGGGTAATAGCCACCCATTCATCAGCAATCGCTTGGTACCCTGTGCGTACAGGGTTTACTGCAACAAACTTAGCTCCACGTTCCTTGATGCGCTTTAAGCCGATCTTAATAGGGTTAGACGCGTGATCTTCTGCCACGCCCCACATCATAAAATATTTTGTATTTTCCCAATCTGGGTCGCCAAATTCCCAGAATGAATGCCCCATAGTATACAAACCAGCTGCAGCCATATTAACTGAACAAAAACCGCCGTGGGCAGCCCAGTTAATCGTGCCAAATTGCGTGGCCCAAAGCCCAGTAAGGGCCTGCATTTGATCTCGGCCAGTGAAGTAGGCCAGCTTTTTAGGGTCTGTCGCTCGAATGTTAGCTAGCCTAGCCGTGAGCATGTCTAAAGCGGCATCCCATGAAATAGGTTCGAACACACCTTCACCGCGCTCAGTTCCAGGCTTTCGTAACAAAGGTTGCGTTAGTTTAGCCGGTGAGAGCTGCTTCATAATGGCAGAGTTGCCTTTAGCGCATAGCACCCCTTTATTAACAGGGTGGTCTATATTGCCTTGGATAAAACGAATTTTTTCAGCTTCTAGCGTGACCTTAATACCGCACCTGCAAGCACACATATAGCAGGTGGTATAACGATGTTCTTGTTTCGAGTGATCTTCAAACTGAGGTAGGTCTTGGCTTTGAGTCATAGGAACAAATGCTTATAAGGTTTATACTATAAAGCATAAAGGATGTACCACTTTTGTCCAACAGCCAACCTTTATTTGGCCATGGTGCCAACTAATAATGCCACCTTGGTGCCAGAGTTAACTCAAAAGCTGACCAGACAGACAAAAAATTGATACAAAAAAAAAGACTACAAAAGGCAGCCTTTGAAAGGGTCTATTTTTTGGAAAAAAGAACGACTACTACCTCAACCTGCAATACCAACAAACACTGGGGTTATCTCTACAGGTCTTGGCGCTATTGACTTACGGACTATTCGCATCGGTTTTGCTTTATGTGTTTGACCACAGGTGCTGACAGCGACAGCCGTATTATGGGTTACCGCTACATAATCTGAAATGGGCATAGTGTGTGTAATAGCCATAACGGCCTCCTATAGAGAAGTATGTTTGCTTCTGGCCCCAAGAGAACATCTCTTTTGGATCCAATAAAATCACTATAGCACCCACGAATAAAAATGTAATGAAATATAAAACGATATTTTTATAACTTAAGGTTATAAACCTGTAACGCAGTCCTATGGAGACTACTAAACCAGTTTAAAGCTTGTGTTTGCCACCAGCGCATTGATATCTACGCCAGTGTTAGCAGCCTGATTAGCCCTAGCCCAAGTATTGATTGAACGATTACCAGTGCGACAAAATGCTAACACTTTGCCGGAAGATTGTTGTAAAACATCAGCCATTTTAGTGACTGTATCATCGGGAAAGTTCATGCCCATCACAGGAATAAAGTAATATTTTAGACCCAACGCTTCTGCTGCAGCTTGAAGGTGTGCATTAGTTGATGGGTGCTCAGGTTCTCCATCTGGGCGATTGTTGATAATGGTGGTGATACCTTGGGCTTTAATCGCCAGCATGTCTGATTCTAAAATTTGTGGCCCTACGGCAAAAGTATCGCTTACTTTGGTAATATTCATGGTTGATTGTGTCCTTAGGTTGATAACAATACACCTTAATTACAGCTATTAACTATAATACAAATGTACTCCATTTCGAATATGACAGACCTGGTTACCAAAGGCTATCACACTAAAAAATCTAATAATAGGACTAAAAAAATGGCAAAAAAAAGCCCAGATAATCAACCTTAAGGCAGTGTATCCAGACTTAAATTTTTTGATTTGGCTGCTGTGTAAAGGCTACGCAGTAACCCGGGTTATCGCAGCATTTATAGCGTTTACTATTTCATCCAACTCAGTTTTAGTAGCAATTAACGCAGGGCTTAAGCACAAGGTATTGTTGTGCTTAGTAAAGCTGCGGTTGGTACGGCCAATAATAACGCCGTTGGCCATGCAATCTCCTGCAATGGCAATGGCGATGCTTTCATGCACTGGCTCACGGGTTTCATGGTCTTCTACTAGCTCTATGCCCTGGAACAAACCCTTACCACGCACATCACCTATAATTGGATGCTTGTGCTTAAGTTCGTTTAAACGCTGGCTTAAGTAATCGCCCATATCCACAACATTTTGCAATAGATTTTCGTCTTCAATAATCCGCATATTTTCCAAGGCAGCAGCAGGGCCAGCTGTACAACCGCCAAAGGTTGAAATATCACGGAAGTAGTCCATCGGGTCAGATGAGTCTGTCTTAAATGCATCAAAAACAGCTTCTGTCGTTACTGTACAAGAGATCGCTGCATAACCACTGGCCACACCTTTAGCCATGGTGACTATGTCTGGTACGATGTTAAAGTGCTGATAACCAAACCAAGTACCAGTTCGGCCTAAACCACACACTACTTCGTCCATAATCAACAACACATTATGCTTGTCACAGATACGACGAATCTCTTCAAAGTAACCCTTTGGTGGGACGATAACACCACCACCCGCAGTAATAGGCTCTACAATTACACCACCCACAGTGTCTGGACCTTCTCGCAGAATCACTTCTTCCATAGCTCGTGCAGCCTGAACACCAAAGTCAGCTTCGTTGCCATTTTCTGCATGGTAGGGAGAACAATGTGGAAACTCTACAAAACCTGGGGTAAACGGCCCATACTGGCTTTTACGTTCGTGCTGGCCTGTGGAGCTCAACGCCGTAATGGTAGTGCCATGATAATCCCGGTCGCGGTAAAGAATCTTGTGCTTTTTACCACCATATTTTTTAGCAGACATTTGACGCACAATTTTATAAGCTTTTTCATTAGCTTCAGAACCAGAGTTTGAATAATAAACACGGCTCATGCCTGGCATTTTTTCGATCAGATTTTTAGCAAACAAAGCCCCTGGCAAGGTGCCTGCACTATTGGCAAAATAATTAAGCTTAACCAACTGGTCGCGTACAGCATTAGCAATAGATTCTCGCCCATAGCCTACGTTGACAGTCCATACTGCACCAGAAACAGCATCTAGATACTCTTTGCCTTTGGCATCGATTACCCGCATGCCCTTGCCTTCAACAATCATTAACGGATCATTTTCTTCTAAGGATTTATGCTGGGTGATATGGTGCCATAAGTGTTTACGGTCATCGGCCAAGGCATCTTTTGTCTCGTAAGCATTTACGTCGTATTTCATAGTTTAAACTCCAACTGTAAAAGGCCTAAGATAAGCTAAAGCCATGGCGATTAGGTGGGCATTGGCCCATTTGCATCAAATATTACTGGTAAAGTGAAGTAATACCCTAGATCCAGTTAAAACCAACGGGTGATACCAAAAAACACCCAATGTTAATTTTAACAAAAAGCATTAGGCATTTTGCCTACACACACTTTAGACTTACGCGTATCTATACCGATAAAGAGCCTCGATATGAGCCACCCACTGTTCATCTTGGATGCTGGATTAAATGCCAGCCTTCAGCAGCAACTGCGACAGCAGATTGCCAAGGCTATTTTAGATCACCATATTCCTTTAGACGCGCCTTTGCCTTCTAGCCGAAAGTTGGCTAAGCAGCTAAACGTAGCGCGTAATACCGTCGTATTGGCCTATGAGCATTTATTAGACGACGGGTACCTCATTGCACGTGAACGCAGCGGTTACTTTGTTAACCCCAACATTTTAACCCATACGGTACAGTTAGAATCCATTTCTGATGAACGGCATACTTCGGGCACCAAGCCAGATTGGCAGGGCCGTTTTAAACTTCACCCCACAAAGCAAGAAAATATCACTAAGCCTGCAGATTGGCAGAACTACCAGTACCCGTTCATTTATGGCCAATTTGATCCAGACCTATTCCCTACTAACCACTGGCGAGAATGTTGCCGCGATAACGTCAGTGTTCCTGCCATTCGTAGCTGGGCAGCAGATCACTTTGTGGCTGATGACCCCATGCTTATAGAACAAATTCACACGCGTATTCTTCCGCGTCGCGGAGTGTGGGCCGCACCAGAAGAGATTTTAATTACCATCGGCTGTCAGCAAGGCCTATACATGTTGGCCCAGCTGTTGCTAGACAAAAACACCACCATGGGTTTAGAAGACCCTGGATTTGTGGATATGCGCAACATTGCTAGCCTAAATCCATCCAAGCTAAAGGCCCTACCCATAGATGAAGAAGGCTTGATTGTAGATGAAGGACTAGCCGAATGTGACTGCGTTTACGTAACCCCAAGCCATCAGTACCCTACTACGGTTACCATGCCCTTAGATCGTCGCCGTAAACTGCTAGAAATGGCCAGCCAAGAGGACTTTTTGATTATTGAGGATGACTACGAGTGTGAAGCTAATTTTCATCAGTCACCCTCACCTGCACTAAAGAGCTTAGACAAACATGGCCGGGTTATTTATATTGGTAGTTTTTCTAAGACGTTAGCCCCAGGTTTACGCATTGGCTACCTTGTTGCTAGTAAAGAGCTCATTGCCGAAGCTCGGTCATTACGGCGCTTGATGCTGCGCCATCCACCTGCCAACAACCAACGTAGTATCGGCTTATTTATAGCACGTGGTTATTACGACTCTTTGGCAGCAACCTTGGTAAAAGCTTACCAAGAACGCCACCAAATTATGGCTGAAGCTCTTCATAAACATATGCCTGGGCTAGCAGAACAACCCACCTTTGGTGGTTCTTGTTATTGGGTTAAAGGTCCTGAAAGTCTTGATGCTAGAAAACTTAAAGCACAAGCAGCGCAGCAAGGTATTTTAATCGAAGCGGGTGATATTCACTTTTTGGGTGGCCCTTTAGGTAATGACAAGCCGTTAAACTACTTTCGTTTAGGTTATTCGTCTATTAACCCTAAATTGATCGAACCAGGTATTGAAAAGCTGGCACATATTATGGCTCAAATGTTACCAAATTAAAGGCCTTACATCAGCATGGGGTGTTGATGTGAGTGTCAGTCACCCTTCTGTTGACCTAAGCCAATTTAATTAACAATAAACCAGAGCATATGAACCCTGCAGCGAACCAGCGACTGCGTCCGAGTGCTTCCTTAAACATAAAGGTACTAAGTGAGGCAGCAAAAAGTACTGATGTTTCTCGCAAGGCGGCAACCATCGCTACCGGCACCTGTGTCATAGCCCATAAGCATATCCAGTAAGCAGCCATGGACATAGTACCCCCGCCAATTGCAACAAACCAATGCTTGGTTAAGCTTGCTACAAATACTTTTGGGTTATAGCGGTAAGCCCAGATAGCGGCAATAATACCGTCCAAAAAGAACAACCACACCACAAAACTATGCACATGACCTATTTGGCTCACAGTATAGCCATCTACCATGGTGTAACTAGCGATCCATAACCCAGTAATTAATGCATAATAAAAGCCAGCACCAAGCGCTTTACCTGGTTTAAAACGCGACAGGGCTGCCACGCCACCAGCAATTAATAACACCGCTAGCACCTGAAATTGGGTGAATTCAGCACCCAAAAAAACCAAACTAACTAGCAAGACCCAAACCGGAGCACTGCCTCGGGCAATGGGGTATACCTGGCCAAATTCTCCTTGGGCGTAGGCTTTAACTAAAAACACCTTATACCCAAAATGTAATACCAGGGTTAACAGCAACCAGGGCCATATTGGGGCGGGTGGAAAGGCAATAAAAGGAATAAAACCCAAAGCCTCCACGCTCGTGCACGCCATAATTAAACCCATCGCGATAATGGGTTCGGCATTTATTTTTACCAGTGCATTCCAGGCCGCATGTAAAGCAGCCGCAAGTAGTACTGCAAAAAAAACTTCTATCGGCATAAAAACACTATACCTTTTAGGATTTTTGACTCAAATGATGGGCATAAACTAATGCAAGAGCAGCTGAAGCTAGCCGAGCCGCCGGAGGATCTGCCCTAGAAGTAAGCATTACTGGCACCTTAGCACCCATAAGAACGCCAGCTGCAGTGGCCGCATTAAAGTACACCAGCTGCTTGAATATGGCATTACCCATTTCTATATTAGGCACTAACAAAACATCTGCATGGCCTGCTACTGGGTGATCTATACCCTTCAATTTTGCAGCCTGTGGAGAGATTGCACCATCAAAAGCCAAGGGCCCAAACACTTGAGCACCCAAGTGGTCTTGCTCAGACATAGTTGCTAAGAGTTCCTTAGCCTTAAGGCTTGAAGGCATAGCCTGGGTAACAACCTCTGTGGCAGAGAGTAAAGCGATCTTAGGGTTGAGGTTACCTAAGGCATGCATTACGTCTGTTGCACCTCTTAAAATACTCAGCTGGGTCTTAGTGTCGGGTAATACGTTGACTACGGCGTCGGTAATACACAAAGTGCGGGGGCTGTTTGGCACAGACATATGAAACAAGTGGCTTAAACGCTCACCTGTTCTCAACCCATGTTCCTTATTAAGTAATGCCCGGATCAATACATCTGTATGTAAGTTACCCTTCATCAAAAGCTGAGCGGTGCCTTGATGTATACACTGTACCGCTTTTGTGGCTGCGTCTTCTTCGCCATCACTAGCTATCAATTTAAAGCCATCAATAGGCCAGTTGATGGCTTTGGCTGCGGCGTAGATAGCATCAATTTTACCAACTAGCACGGGGATAATGATACCGGCCTCGAACGCCAATTTAGCACTCTCTAAGGCAAGCTCAGAACCCGCATTAACTACCGCAGTAGTCATAGCGGGTAACGCTTGAGCTTGTTTAAGTAACTGCGGTGGACATACGGGTATTAACTTACTTAGCATTTGAGCTGGTCCCTTATTTAGGCTTAGGTTAGGCTTAGGTTAGGCTTAGGTTAGGCTTAGGTTAGGCTTAGGTTAGGCTTAGGCTAGGCTTAGGTTA
>MDSY01060507.1_pt1 | contig 10205 bp, 3 predicted proteins | sample 811131 | NCBI WGS metagenome assembly MDSY01 (sample SAMN05326643, study PRJNA326480) | marine metagenome | isolation source: seawater | place: Atlantic Ocean: South West | collected 2010
GGAAAATCAAATAGTTCAAAATTAATCATCGTGTTATTACTGAAATTGCTGGTTCACCTTTATTGAATACAGTATCAACTACTGACTCAACCTTACGTGCGGTACTGATCCCAACATTATTATACACTGGAATACAAACTTTACCATGTGTCTTATTAATATTACCTAAACGAATTACTCTACCAATCGTTTGAGAAATAGTAATGTAATCCATGTTACGCATAAACAATGCTGCCTCTAATCCCTTTACATTAATACCTTCTGCCAATATACTGTGATGTAATACTACAAACTTCTTATCATCATCCTTACCCCACGCATTGAGAGTCTCAAAGAACTTATCTCTACCTACTTTCTTACCATTGATGATAGCACCTGTCTTAGCAGTGATATACATCCAATTATAACCACGAAGATTTAATTCATAACAAAAATCAGACTGAGAAGTAATATTAACAATCTGTTTGGTAGACTTGGCACATATAAGAACCTTATCAACATTCAATCTTTCGATAGCATTGAGCATTTGCTCTGACTCTACATCAGCAAATATCTCATCCTTTCGTAGCAAACGAGTCTTATATACCTCAACTTTAGGTGGAAGGATATAACCCTGATCTACTAACTTAGGTGCTGGTACATTAGCAATTACCTGACCATACACCTTAGTATCATTCATTCCTGCCTTGAAAGGAGTAAGACTATGCTTAGGAGTAGCAGTAAAGAAAAAACTCCTGTCAGCAACCATAGTTGCAAAATGTTCCACAGCAGGGAAAAAGTTTCGTTGTACACTGTTATGTGCCTCGTCAAAGTAAACTACATCAACTACAATATTACTCTCTTGTATTCTGTGTAATGAATGATATGTTGTAAAGATTAACTGATTAGACTCATAGCATAGGAAATTATGGTATCTAATATCATCAACTTTAGTTGAAGAGAAATGGTCAGTCTCACCACTGTGAACGTGCATGACTCTTACATCGTTAAACTCTCCTGTTTCCAAGAACTCAGAACATAGTTGCTCTGCTAATAGGATACGTGGAGCGACTACGACAATGGTTGCAACCTCTTGTGTACGGAATACTCTCTTAGCATCCTCTATCATACACATGGTCTTACCACCACCTGTAGGAACGATAATTTGCCCCTTAGAATGGTTTGCCATAGCATCCAGAGCATCAATTTGGTGTGGACGTAATGGCATCAATGTTTCTCAGTTGGATATATTATACCATTAAAAAACTCCCTTGTCAGGGAGTCCTTGTGCCAGTCGTGCCACTGGTTCTTAAAAAAATATAAAGTTTCGCTTACAACCCATACAAACGTATGTATAATAATTAAGAATTAAACACTACTTGATGTTAATCACAACAGGATTAGAAGTACCAGCATCGTTCTTCGCATACAACTTATAAACAGTTGATCCACTGGTAGGAGCAATTGGAGTAGTTCCTTGCAATGTTTTAGTTACATTAAAACTTGCATCCATAGGAGTATCTGTTCCAAATATTGAGTCAGAAGAACTTGCACTTGTATCTACATTTGTTGCAACCCAAGATATTGATGATCTACCATACGTAGTTCCTTCTGACATTACAATATCTGTTGAATTAAATACTTCCTGACCACCAAAAGTAACTCTAAATGCAACACCAGCAGGGTTATATTGCCAATTTTCAGGATCACTTCCTCCTACATGTCTATTAGTTACCTTTATCGAGATTGTATGATTACCTACAGCAAAAGACTGTTTGTATGGAGTACCATCTGTAATTGAGGTTCCAGTTTGAGTATCTACCCATTTACCCATTTTACTAACAGCATCATTAGCAGGATAATGACTATCATAATCTGTAGTTTTACCTTTCGATACACCATCAATAGTCCATTCTGCTAAGTTATCTGACTCAATCTCGAAGGTATATTCACCTTCCTTACTTACATCAGGAATATTCCAAAGCCAAGTTGTAGTGTAATCTTGATCAGTACCATCTTGAGTACCAGGATCATTACTTCCCCACATTGCATAATCTCGCATAAATTGTGACCAATACTGTTGAATAGCAATATATTCCCAAGACCCATCTTCAAGTTTATTACCCATAGTTTGAGAATTATATGATTCAATCCATCTTGTAGTCTTACCATCACCACTATCAAAAGTGGCATCTGCTGGTGCTATTACAAGTTCTGAATTCTGTGAAGTTAAATTTTGAGTATCATCAAAGAATCTTAATTTCTGACCATATTCCATTATTCTATCATTAATCAACCAATTCGCACCAGAAGAAGGTTGGTTAAAGAAGGATAATCCAGTGTATATAACATCATAAATTCCTTCTTCAAATTCAGTTATTGGTAAATCTCCATTAACTAAATTATTACCTCTTTGTTTACTTTTATCAACTTCTACCGACCAAACTAAAGTACCATCAGATTTTTTTATCTCAATCTTTTCTACACCATAAGAACCAATATTAAATATCTCTTTCCACCAGAAATAAAGTTTACATCTAACTGGTCCTTGAGCAAATCCACTGGAATTATAAGCACTAGTTACATTTAAAGTTTGTTTATTTGTATTATCTATTGCAGGATAATTAAATCTAATATGTTCAGCATGACTTGCAGTAATTGTTGGCATGTCAGGAACTGGATCTGGAGTACCTTCACTTCCATCACATTCTAAACCAACAGATCCTTTAACATTAGCACTTCCTGTGCTACCAAATATAGGTGTTTTAAAGAATTTTCCACAAATAGCAGCACCACCTTTACCACCACCTTCTCCTTGTGATAATCCAGTAGCAAGAGGACTTCTACCAAGAGTGTTTCCACCAGGTTGTCCATAATCACCACCATCTCCACCTTTACCACCAGGAGTAGAGTTTGTAGCACCTGAAGGTGATTGACCTTGAGCACAAGCTTGACATTCAGCGTATATATTTTCAGATCTTCCTGGTTGACCTAATGTTCTAGTTTGTTTTCCACCACTAATAGCTTGTCTATATCCCCATCCAGCACCTTCTCCACCAGCACCACCTAAACCCTGTTCTGGTGTGGTAGATGAACAAGGACTTGGAGTATATGTTGTACAATTAATTACTCTACAATAATCTGCAGAAATAGATCCATATCCAGCAGAGGGATCATCATGAGTTCCTGGAGGACAAGGTAATGTTGCTATATGTAAACTTGCATACACAGATCCACCACTGGGACATCCACCAGTTCCACTACCATGACAACCTTCATTATACCCACCAAGATAATATGAAGTACTACATGATGTTGAAGATGCTGGTTGACATATACCTGCTTGAGTAGGCCATGCACCCATTTGACCTTGCTCACCACCTCCTCCACCACCAAATATCTCTCCACCTTGATTGTAAATGTATGTTCTACTCTCTGAACCCATATGTCTTATGGTCAAAGCAGGTCCACCATCCTTACCAGGATCACTTAAAGTTTTATCAGGTTGAGATGCATAATTATAAAATCCTGATCTTCCAGCAGATCCATATATTCCACCAGTAACATAAAGTCTTACATTTAATGCTTTTAATGGATCAGGTAAAACTAATTTTGCTGCTGGTTTCTTATCCTTTCCCGTTCCACCATCACCAGTTAATCCATTAGTTCCAGTATCATCAGAAAAGGCTCTTCCTGCTATATTGATTATCTTCTGAACATTTCTTGTATAATTTCCAGTTGTTTTTCCAACAGTATCTAAATCATTTTGACCATCCCAATCAATACCATCAGATCCACTCTTCAATCCCAAATCTAAAAACTTATTATCTCCACTTTGATTAGCAGTATATCTTTTAATGGAATTTCTCATTAAAGATGCTTTCCAATTATTACTATTACCAGAAAATGTTCCATTTGGATATGAATCTACTGGTATAGAAGTATTCTCAGTAGAATCAGGTACAATTGGATCTCTCTCTGCTAATCTAACGTCACGAAAAAGTTCTGAAGCAGATACTGATCCAGAACTTTTTTCTTTAAATTTAGATCTAAACTCACTCCACTTTATTTCACCTGAAGTGAAATATGGACCAGCTTTTGTTACACTAACTGCCATTAATTACTCCTTAATGAAGATTAACCCATGAACCAGATGGATAAGATCCAACATAGACTTGCAGTTTACTATTTGTTGTATTGTAAACTATTGCCCCACCTATTATATTAATTAAATTATTCCTTTCAGTATTTGTTACTCTTGGTGGAACCATAAATGACTTATTACCTAATGCTCCACCTAAATTCTTACCAGCAGAAGAGAAGTCAACAGCACATGCTAAAGATTCACCTATACCAAAGAATGATTTTCCTTGAATAGATCCAGCAACATCCAACTGAGCCATTGGTTGAGTTGATCCAATTCCAACTTTATTAAAGACTGCTGTTCCAAACGGACAATCAAGATCAATATTTGGACCAATATTTTCCAAAGCAGTACCAATTCCAATGGTTGTTACACCAGAAATAATCTGTTCAACATGGATATTTAAGAAAGTAGATATTCCACTACTACTATTAATATTAGAACTTATAAGATCAGGTAAACTAAATTGAGTTGTTCCAGAAACAGTTAAGTTACCATCAATAACAGTATCACCCTGAACATCTAAATTACTCTTAACATAAACATTATCAGCGAATGTTGCTATTCCAGCAACATCTAAAGGATATTCTGGTATCTTATTAATACCCAAATTACCTTTATAATCAAGAGTCATTAAATTAGTATTAGTCTTACCATAAACCCAATTAAATGATCCAGTATTTACACCAACAAATCCACCACCATGTATAACAGTATTGACATTACCAGTATCACCATTAATTATGTCAAGAGTCTTAGGACTTTGACCAAACTTAAATTGAGCAGTACTTTCTCCTATTCCAACAGATGATTTTTGACTTAACTGTAATATTGCAGTCTCTTCACTCTGAATATCAACAGTTGATATACCTACACTAAAAACTTCAATTTGTTTTAATGGATTATTAATTCCAACTCCAAGTTGATTAGTAACGTGAAGTTTACTTGCAGTTGATATACCAAGTACAGATCTACTGGAAGTTAGATCACCAGTGGTAAGAATACCAGATACAGTGTCTCCAGAAATACTTCCAGTAACTTTAAGTTCGTGGAATGTAGAAACACCGACTGAATCTACATTACCTACTATATTACCTTCTACATGACCTACTACATTACCAGTAAGATTACCAGTAAATCCAATACCAGCAGTTACAATACCAGTAACATGAGCATTAGTGGATTTAATTTGAACTATAGTTGATATACCACTGAGAATATTACCCCTTACATCTCCAGTAAATCCAATACCAGCAGTTACAATACCAGTAGCATGAGCATTAGTGGATAAAATCTGTGTAATAGTTCCAATTCCACCTTGAATATCACCCAATACACTTCCATTAAATGTAGTAGCAGTAACAACTCCTGTTGCTACAACACCACCACGAGAATTAATTCCTACACCATCAGCAAAATATCCTAAATCAGTATTTCCACCAACCTGTAAGAAAAATCTTGGATCATCAGTTGAAATACCTACCCCACCTTGAGCGTATATACTTGTATAACCTAAACCAACATCCATATCTAACCATTGGGATGTTGGTAAATTTAATAAATTCTTACCATCACCATAATAAGTAACAACACCCGTAGGATCTGTTGCTGTTATAACACCTGCCTTTCCAACACTAATACCAGCACCAATTACACCAGCAGAAAAATCATTTCCATTAACTTCTAACTCAACAACTGTTAAAGAAGTAACAATACCAGTAGTTGCATTAAGTACTCCAGATCCAAGAACATTAGGATCTTGAATAACTTTAACCTTTCCTCTAACATCAAGTGCCTCAGTAGGTATAGTAGTTCCTATACCTACCAGACCATAGGGATTGACAATTAGATTATCATCATCAACTTGAACACCATTACGAAAATTAAATGATTTCCTGATATTAGCCATTTATAATAATTTTTAGTTATTTATTAGGATAGAGCATCAACCTTGGCTGATAGTTCTTTGATTGCCTCAATCAAAACTGGAATTAGTTTTTGATATGAAACTGATTTATGACCATCTTCATTAGTTCTAACTAAACCAGGAAGACCAAGTGCTTCAACTTCTTGTGCAATTACACCAGTATCTTGTGTACCTGCTAGAGTTTGATCTCTAAATTCCTTCCAAGTAAATGTATTACCACTAATTGATATTACTTTATCTAAGGCATTAGATATAGGAGTAACACTATCTTTTAATGTACTATCAGATGGAGAGAAGTACGCAGTAATATCACCAGTACAACTAAGATCACCCGTAATACCAACTCCATTATTAGAAGTTTGTAATTTAGTTGCTCCATTATACATCAACTGTATTGAGTTTGCACCTAAAGTGTTTACTGCTCTTAATGCAACATTAGAACCAGTATAAATTTCAACATGCTCACTGGCATCAGTACCACCTTGAATCTTAAGAATACCATTATCATTTTTGATAATTGAGTCGGTCCCGTCATGGAAGATTTCCATATCCAACCCAGTCCCGAAGTAGGCTTTCTTACCATCAGGTAGTTTTATATCACCAAAGGTTGATGTTCCTGTGATTGATAAATCTCCACCAAGAGAGGTATCACCACCAATAGATACACCACCCATAACAGTAAATGCTGTTGCAGATGTTGAGAATATCTTAGTATCTCCACAAACATTCAATCTCTTACCAATTCCAACTCCACCTTTAACAGTGAAAGCACCTTGTAAAGTTTGAGAACCAGTAGTACAAACAGTAGTAGAAGGATCAGAATCTGTAGAATCATTAATAAAGGTTTTAGCATCAACGGTGAAGTCCTTAGTAATAGTAACAGTTTCATTAAATCTAACCTTACCATTAAATGTAACAGGACCATCAAACTGAGATAGAATCTGTTTGGATGATCCACCCTCAACAAGTAATCTCTGTTTAATAATTACTTCATCAAATACAACACTCAATTGACTTGGATCTTCACCCGTTACAGTTGGAACTGGAATATCAAATGTTATCTGTTCACCAGAGTCAGATGAAATCTTAGTGTTTCCAATATAGAAATCACCCTTATCATTCATACCTGTGTAAACAACAGTACCACAAGATGTTTCTTGTGATTGTGATAAGAACTCTTCCCTTTCAGTAGGTGTCTTTAATTGAACCTGTGGAAGAGCAGTTGAATAGTTACCTGGACCATAACCAAGATATTCAAACGTATGACCAGATGCACGAAGTATAGAAGGTCTTCTTAATTCAATAGGTATTGGTTTAATCTTCTTAATCTGAGAGTTAATAACATGATTATCAACAATAGTACCTAATGCACCACGAAGAACTGTTATTTTACCAGATGAGAGTGTACTCTTAACAACTCTCATTATCTCTCCATCAATTTGAATGTAAGAACCTAAAGGTAATCTACTTTCTATTGACTCTTGAGTGGTTGTTCCATCAGATAATTTAATTGTAAACTTATCACTTGTTGCACTATTAATCTCTTCACCAAGTATTAAATTCTCATGCTCAAAGAATGATAATCCTCTTGTACCTAAATTCTCACCAGCCTTATCAGATCCTGCATTATTAGAAGACATTCCATGCTTGAGGATGTAAGTAGGATTTACTAAATCAGTAGTAGATCCAATATCTACTTTGAAAGAAGTAACATCAATAACTTCAGAAACTATAAAATCACCAAGATTGTTATCATTATTATCAAGAACTCTGAATGAATTACCCTCTAATAAACCATGAGCAGCAGTACATGTAACTGTACTTATTGTAATATCATCAGGGTTTGGACTTGGTAAAGCAGCAGATGAAACCGCTACCCAAGGACCTAAATCAATTACTTGTTGACCATCAAGAATCCTATCTGTAAGAGGTTTCTTAATTGCAATAGATTTTGTAGAAGGAACAGCATTTATTCTATAATAAGCATCAGTTCCTGTACTTATACCTGTTACTTGAACATAATTACCTGTTGCAGTTGTTATACCAGCCTCTACAAAAGCGACATTTGAACTTGGAGCTCCACCAATACCACCAGCAGATGGTAATGAACTATCAAAGTATAATGGACTTAAACTTGAACTATAAGCAGAACCAGATTGTTCGATTTCATATTCAGTAACTGCTCCACCACTAACAACAACTTTAGCAGTAGCACCTTTCCATACAGCAGAAGCTGGTGCAGATGCATCATCAAATAATTTTATATTATGATATGTACCATCAGTATGACCTGATCCACCTGTTAATGTTCCACCATAATTCAAACCTTGAAGATCATGCTCCTTATCTAAATTCAATATAGGAGAAGTTCCATCGTTATTAGTAACATTAGTAATACTATTACTAATACCAAAATTTAATAGTGCTTTATTAGCAGTTTCTCTGGTAATACTCTTCTTAAGATCATTAGTTACAACATCACCAAGAGGGAATCTTTTTGCATAACTTGTTGCTTCCTGTGGATTATCTTCAACATTATCTCGATCTAATTCTGGATAGAGATTAACAACATTCTGATTATATCTCGAATCAGTAAATTGTTTTTCAAGTTTGTTTCCACCATTTAAAACATATAGATGATAAACACCATCCTGAGATCCTTCAACATATTTGTTTATAGTTTCAGATCTATAGATGAATAGGTTTTGATCATTATTGTTTCTTTGGAATCTTGGTAAAGAAAGTGATCTTGTATGAACGTCATTATTCCAAGTTCCTACATTATGAACTACATCTAAAATATCAGTTGTCTTATATGTAAAGGTTTTAGAATCAATAACACTAATTACTTTAAAGGTTCCATTATATCCACGATTCTCAATACCAGTTGGATTAACAGTACAAGTTAGGTTTTTAAGAGTAATAACTTCATCAGGATTTAAATTATGATTTTTATCAGATCTAATAGTAACAATTTTTGTACTTACATTATAATCAAGATATGAAATAAATCTTGTATTTCTTTCAAAATCATACCCTAATGTAGCAGAATCAGTTATTATATCATTTAATGTAAAATCAACATCATCTCTAACATTTGTATCACTGGATTCCTGTATAACAAAACTATCTTGTGGATCTCGTGCATTCTTTAATTCTTTAGGAATAACATATCTAAACTTGTATAGTTTATCATCTAAACTTCTACTATCACTCTTTCTGGTAATATAAGGTATCTCATCATTTGTATCAGATAACGTTGCTCTATTAGCATAAATCGTATTTCCAGAACCACCTTCTACATGAATAAACCAACCACCAACTTTAGTTTCACCACCAATAGTATATGTTGAGGTATCAAACTGCATTGGATGACCAATTTCACCAGGATCCTTATCAGATACTCTACTAATAATATGTAAAATACCAGCATCAGGGCTTGATATTGTATTAATATATGCAGGTGTTGTTCTTTCTGCGTTAGTCTTAGATGCTGCAATCTGTATTTCAAGACTGTTTAACTGAATACCATCTTGTCTTGTACTATTCTTACCATCAGTAATTGCATAGTATATCTTATGAGGATCTAATCCTTCAGGAAGATCTGCATTATCTTTAAAAATTCTTATAGACTCACCATTACTTAACTCATGTCCACCAGCAATTGTTATCTTATGAATTGCATTGGAAGAATTATTAGTAGTATCATTATGAATTGCTTCGTATGCTTTTTCTGAAGTAAATGAAGTACCTGTTGGATTATCACCAGCATCACGAGTAGAACATACAATTTTTGCTTCCCAAGTACTACCACCCTTCTCAATGTATAATTTTTCATTAACTTTTGCACCAATTCTAAATCCTTGAGCAATCTCTGAAGGTAGAACTGATTTATTGTCTTGCCCTAATAAGTATATTCTTTCATCATTAGCAGCAGCAACAATCCTTGCTTTATCTAATTGGGGTAAATCTACTCTGGTATCTGCAGAAACAACTGCTTTTGGTGTAATAACTGAAGTGATAAATCCTTTATTATCCTTATCAAACGATTCTTTCTTAAATCCATCAGCAGCAAGAGCAAACTGACCGAAGTTAGAGTTAGAGTTTGTAATTGATGCGTCACCACCAGACTTCATTAAGAAGTGAATGTGATAA
>MDSY01067690.1_pt1 | contig 10205 bp, 11 predicted proteins | sample 811131 | NCBI WGS metagenome assembly MDSY01 (sample SAMN05326643, study PRJNA326480) | marine metagenome | isolation source: seawater | place: Atlantic Ocean: South West | collected 2010
AAGACGAACCCGGCCGACATACTGACCAAGGCTTAGCTGGTTGATTAATAAACACAAAAATGACTGTCCTCGATATTTGACACTTCGGTCATAACAAGGACAAACAATTCGAGTCAAAATGCTTAATCGCTGGTGGCGATTAAAGGACCGAAGATTTACAATACCCAGCCAAACCACAGAATCTGTAAGCCTTATTCATGAGTGAATCATTAATCCCAGAACGTCCTGTTATCGTCTCACCGTCACTGGCGGCATCAATTGGCCTCGAAGAAGCGATTCTGTTGCAGCACTTAGACAGCATCACAGCGCTGGGTAATGGCCAACAACGCGACCACTACCTGTGGATCAGCACCACCTTAGCACAGCAAGCCGAGCAACTGCCTTTTTGGCAACCCGCCGCTATTCGCCGCATCTTACACAGCCTGGTTGATCTGGGTATTTTATTGATCGACAGTATGCCCAATGACGAACAACAGATCATTGAACTGGCCGTTAACCAACAGCTCAACCCAAGCGCTACACCCATAAAAATCGCTTCGCCCGCAAGCTTGGGCGCACAGCGCATTGCCGAACAGTGGCGGCCAGATGCGGCAGTGATCGCGCAATTGCAGCAGCAAGGTGTCGCCGCTCAATTTATTCAAGGCAATATTGATGAGTTTGTTTTTTACTGGCGCGAACGCAAAGAAGCCTCACATGCTTGGTCGAGTAAGTTTATTCAACACATTACTCGCCGCTGGCAAACCCACCAACAGCACCTGCATGCTGCGGCCAATAAAATAAATTCTGCTGACTCTGGAAATCAGATTGAAAATCAATGGCAGCCAAGTCTTGATGCCATTGAAATACTCGAAAGGATGGGCATCAACCGCAACTTCATTGATGACGCGGTCGCGGAATTTATTTTGTATTGGCAAGAGCGCAAAGAAGGTCAAAATACTTGGAATTCAAAGTTCGTGAACCATGTCAAACGGCAATGGGCTCGCTTCTCTCACACGCTTAAGCACGACACAGAACCTAAGCCAATAAGCGAACACTGGAAGCCCGACCATGAAGTCTTTGATGTGCTGACTATTGCCAATATTGAACTCCAATTTGCCCGTGATCTGATCCCCGAGTTTGTGCTATTTTGGCGCGACAAAAATGCACTGCACCACTCTTGGAATACCAAATTCTTACAGCATGTGAAATATCGCTGGGTAAGAAGAAATGAAAATGATCCACACGCTAAAGGGGATGCCTTTGATCGACTTAGCGATCGAAGCTGGGCAGCCGATTTAATTTAACGTTTCATCCGACTATGGGTCATTCAGTCATGGCAAAGAAACTCTCTGACATAGCATTACCAAGCCAATCAGAAATCGTCAATCAACGCGTTGTCATTGATAACCATGCGCTTAAACCAACTCAACACCATATCGACGCTGTCAGTCATTTATTTACTGAATTAGAGCTCGCATACCATAATCAATTTCACAAAGCATTTCCCGACAATAAATCTTTAACCATGGCGAAACAGCTTTGGCTAAGGCTCTTGATCGACCAAAGTCCTGAACATATCGCTAAGGCAGGTCGGCAAGCTATTTGTGACAACACTTTTTTACCCACGCCACACAATATTCGTGAGTATTGTGAAAGCCTAGTAATGCATGGTATTCCTGATGTAAAACGAGCGTTTATTGAAGCATGCATGTCACGCGAACCTAGGCAGCGCTTTGCTTGGACGCATCCAATTGTTTACCATGCGGGGACATCAACTGGCTGGTTTTTCCTAAGCGGTCAACCAGAAACTATTACTTTTCCAGTCTTTGAGCGTAACTACTTACTATTATTAGAACGCTTAAAACAGGGAGAGGACATCACCTTACCAATAGTAAAAGCAATCGAGAAAAAAACCAGTCAACCACTATCGACAATCGAACAGCAGCAGCGAATGGTAGAGCTAAGAAAACAGCTCGACCTCTAGTGCTGCTCGGTGACACTGCTGAGGCTCAAGCGCTAAGGCGTTATCTAAGGCATTGCCTCGTTCAAGGCAAACAAAATCAGACTGATACTCTACACCGAGATCCAGCATATTCGCCGCTTTTTTTATCCCTGGATTCCAAATAATAGCTGTATCACTGCCTGTTGCAAAAACCTTCAATCCTGACTGAGGCAAAGTTGCTGACGCAGGTCGTTGCACTAATATTTGGGCTAATGGCGCATCAACAAAAACTCGATCGACCTCGCCTTCAAATACAATATCACCTGATTGAATGTGTCGCTGTAAATGTTTCGTATTATCTAAATAGCCGCACCCATCGAGGCCCATAATCCTAGCATGCTGTATATCCTCAACAGGATGATAAGAATGCAATGCCCAAGACAAAGGTAACGTTTTACTGTCCGTGTTTGTGACACTTATTTCAAGCCGCAAACGGTGGTTGAAATAACAGATCAAACGGGCAGTGAAACAAAAAGTAAACAAAGGATGTGGTCGTTGCGAATATTGATCCAAACCGAACTCTACTCGCGTGCAGTCACCTAAAGTCTGATGCGTGGCAGTTTCAACATTGTGTAATCGCCACTCTACATTTCGTGCAAAGCCATGACTGGGCTTAGTTGCATCGGAGCGGTGAGGACCGAACCATGGCAGGCAAATAGGGACCCCCCCTCGGATCGCTTGGCCGGCTATAAACCGACTATTGGGCGATAGCCAGAACCAATCGTCTTGTCCTTTAGGAATAAAGGATAGTAACTGGGCCCCCTGCTGGCTAAAAACGATCGTCGCATCTGGCGTCTCGATGACATGCAACAACAGTTGAGCGTCTTCAGTGATGGCATCAGGATAATAATCTTTGACGGCCTGAATACGATGCGAAAATGGCGGCATGACACAATCCAAAAAAATTATTCAAACTCACCGTCATAGTCGCCATGAGATAAATTTTCGAAGCGCGTGTACTGACCAACAAAAGCAAGCCGTGATGTGCCAATAGGCCCATTACGTTGCTTACCAATAATAATCTCAGCAGTGCCTTTATCGGGCGACTCTTCGTTATAAACTTCATCGCGATAAATAAACATAATTAAATCGGCGTCTTGTTCAATGGCTCCAGACTCTCGGAGATCAGACATAACAGGGCGTTTATTAGGCCGCTGTTCTAAACTACGATTGAGCTGAGACAACGCCACTACCGGGCATTCGAACTCTTTAGCAATGCCTTTCAATGACCGCGAAATCTCACTGATTTCAGCGGTTCGTCCTTCACTGCTCCCGGCGACCTGCATCAACTGAAGGTAGTCAATCATGATCATGCCCAAGCTGCCCTGCTCTCTTAACACTCGGCGTGCGCGCGAGCGTATTTCAGTAGGCGTTAATGCTGGCGTATCGTCTATTAATAACGGCTTGTCTTTTAACTGCTGAATAGCAGCGCTCAACTTGGCCCAATCTTCGTCTTCAAGCTTACCGTTACGCACTCGATTTGCATCAATTTTTCCGACCGACGATAACATTCGCATCATTAACGAACCGGCTGGCATTTCCATACTAAAAACTAAAATCGCCTTATTATCTGCTAACACCGCGTTTTCAACGAGGTTCATGGCAAAAGCGGTCTTACCCATCGACGGCCGACCAGCAACAATAATTAAGTCAGAATCTTGTAACCCCGAGGTTCTTATGTCGAGATCTTTGTAACCAGTCGTTAGGCCAGTAATAGCGCCTTTTGATTGAAATAATTCATCAATCTTATCAACAGCATCTTGAAGTAGGTCGTTAACGTCTTTGGGGCCACCCGACTTAGGACCCTGTTCGGCTATTTGCATGATCAAGCGCTCAGCGCCATCAAGGACATCTACAGCGTCCCGCCCTTCAGGATTAAATGCGCTCTCTTGAATAACGGTGGCAGTGTTAATCACTTGGCGCAAAGTGGCACGATCATGAACAATTTCAGCATAAGCCCGGATATTTGCTGCGGAAGGTGTGCTCTCGGCAAGATCTGCTAAATAAGACAGTCCACCCGCCGATTCTAATAATGAACGGTTCTGCAGAGCTTCTGCCAAGGTAATCACATCTAACGGTTCACTTGCTTCAGCTAAACGAGCCATCTCAGTAAATATATGGCTGTGTTTGCTGTAATAAAAATCACGCGAGGTCACCATTTCAGAAACAGCGTCCCATGCCGTTTCTGACAGCATAATACCGCCAAGTAAGGATCGTTCAGCCTCGATTGAGTGGGGAAGCGTCTTTAGACTTACCATATCCGAGGCAAAACTCTGTTTATGCGCAGCGGGATAGTCCTCTGCAAAATGCTCGCCCATGCCCTCATTCATCGCTGGTGCTTGATCGGGGAAATCTGCCTCATCTATTGGCGGTGGGGGCGTTGTGAACGTTTGATCAGACACGGGATTCCATTATTAAGTTTACGGTTAATGCGATAGGCGCAACATAAGAACCCCTATAATACCCGAGATAAGACTGAAAATAACCTCAACCATCCACTATATTATCGAGATTGATCGAACATGCACTTTTTCCTCGCATATCTGACGAGCTCAATATATATAACGTATATTATTTTTTAACATACCATTCACTGGATGAATGACTCCTGCGGTGTTCATGACGCTCAGGTATAAAAAAAGCGCTGAACGCCAAAGGCAGTCAACGCTTTCATCTGTAGGTTATACGCATAACCTTGTATCAATGATGGCTAGGCAGAATTAAGCCTCAGCGACCACCGCAATGCTGACATCGACCGTCACATCACTATGAAACTGAAGAGTAATCTCATACGCACCCACTTCGCGAATCGCACCGGTGGGCATCCTTACTTCTGACTTTTGAATATCATGACCTGCCGCGGTAACAGCATCGGCGATATCTTTAGTGCCAATAGAGCCAAATAACTTGCCCTCATCTCCGGCGTTCGCTTCAATGGTTAACGACAACTCTTTCATTGCCTCACCACGCGTTTGCGCGGCAGCGAAAGACGCATCGGCCGCAGCTTGCAGCTCGGCTCGGCGAGATTCAAACTCAGCGATACTCGCCTCAGTGGCTTGAACAGCTTTACCATGAGGAATTAAAAAATTGCGGCCAAAGCCGGATTTAACCTTTACTTTATCGCCTAGGTCACCTAACTTTGTCACTTTCTCAAGTAAAATAACGTCCATTACTCATACCTCTATTCTTTAAATATCTCAGCAATTAACTGCCAAAAAGGAAACATTATCATTTTATCGAGGACGAATTATCGATCTCGACGCGGTGTTGTCACCTCAGCCGGTAATTACAAATCAAACCGTTTGTAATCAACCCGCAAGGGGACGTCTTAAATCTACTGCGTTATCTACCATTACTAACAACATTAATAGCGGTATTGTTGGCGCGAAGCTTATAAGTAGAACATAAAAGCCTATCAACCACTGCGTACCGAATTGCTTGATTGCAATGATGCCATGCACTAATGCAATACCCGCCACAATAAAGGGCATCAAAAATAACCACCCCCAATGCTGATACCCTTCAATATTTGAACAAGCAATCAACGCTAACAGTAAAACTAAAATATTGACTTTAGTTAGACGCAACTGGTGAATTTCTTGTTGTAATCCACCAGGATTATACAGTTTTGATTGCCAACTTCGTGCAATAAAAATGCTTATCAAACTCAACATTTGCTGAACTAAGGCGATGTTTGCCACCAAGTAATTAGCATCTAATGTTGGTATCTGTGCGATCAGCTGCTCAGATGACGCTTGAGTACCGGCTTCACTGGCTGAGGCCAACAATTGCGACTTAAACGACTCAAGTGCCTGCTCAGCGACCAATAAAAGCTGGCTGACATATTCGCTGCCTGCTGTTACCAGTATCATTGCCCATAAGGCAGTGATAAAAGGTGCCACGCAAAGCATTACATTCCAGCTTCTGCTTAATCGCAGTATCTGAGCCATAGCCACACAGGCAATGATCGTGCTCAGTGGAACTATATTGCCTTTTACCGCCCAAAGCGATGAAACAATTAAAAGCGGTAATACATATTTACTTGCCGATGAGATCCCCGAGCGCAAAATGACCAGCGCAACGGCTGCGGAGCCAAGTACCGCAATCAATAAGGTGAGCAACATCATCAGGCGTTACACGCCAACAACTATTGATGGCTGTCCGTATAAGGAACCAATGCAAGATACCGTGAGCGCTTAATCGCAGTTGCAAGTTGACGCTGATATTTTGCTTTAGTGCCCGTAATACGGCTAGGAACAATTTTACCTGTTTCTGAAATATATTCTTTTAATACATCAAGGTCTTTGTAATCGATGTAATCAACACCTTCTGCGGTGAAGCGACAAAATTTTCTACGGCGAAAAAAACGTGCCATGATTGACTCCTAATCTTTTTATCTCAAAAAGCGAATTTACTCGCTGGATTGACCGGTTTCGGGAGAGGCTGCGGTTGATGCAGTCACAGCTTCCGGCGCTTTTTCAACTGCCGGTGCTTTTGTCTCATTCGAGGCAGAACGAGCATCGTAGCGTGCTTTGCGTTCTCGCTGCTCGGTTTCGGCTTTCATAATGGGCGACTCTTCCGTGACCGCTGCATCCAGTCGAATCACTAAGTTACGAATAACGGCGTCGTTATATTTAAAGTTAGTGGTTAATTCTTCAAGCGCCTCTTGACTCGTCTCGACATTCATCAAAACATAATGGGCTTTGTGGATTTTATTAATAGGGTAAGCTAGCTGGCGTCGCCCCCAATCTTCCAAACGATGGACGGTGCCGCCGTCTTTATTGATCGCTGCAGTATAACGTTCGATCATACCAGCAACTTGTTCACTTTGGTCCGGATGAACCATAAACACGATTTCGTAGTGTCGCATATGTGCTCCCTATGGGTTGATGCTTCCCGTGTCGTAACCGACTTACCGTCAATTTACGCACAGTGAAACGAGGAGTTAAGTTCAACACGCCAACGAAAATGACCTGCAAAACAAAAAGAGCGCGAATTCTAGGTAAATCCAAGCTAAATAGCAAGATAAATACGATTATAGACCGGTGACACGTTGCACAACGCTAATTTTGCGTCTAAAAAACGGTCATGGTCGCTTTCCTGCACAAAAAAAATCATTTCATCGGTTTAAAATGCCAATGTCGTTGCCTAAATTTAAGCTTTTAATCCCTAAGAGATTGATATTATGTGAACTTTTATGAACCTAGAGCATGCCTTATGGACAAGCTAGAATCTGCAACAAGTCTCGATATCGACTCCATCCTGAATCAAGCCTCGGACGATGCCGGAGGGCTAACAGATTTTGGTGAACTGCCTTTTAAAGAACCCTTAGCCAGGGTATTGGCCTCATTAGAAGAAGAAGCAAAGTTAAATGAAATTGGCCGTTATATTGCCCGCGACCGCATGGTAACGCACAGCCGAAACCGCTTACTTTATACCTCAGATCGTCAACGCCACACGGAGATAAGCCAAGAAAAAATCGTCAAGCCCGTATTTATCATTGGTCTCCCCCGCACCGGCACCTCAATCCTGCATGACATATTAGGCAGAGACGCCAGTAGTCGCGTGCCGATGACGTGGGAGTGCATGTTTCCATCACCGCCACCGCGCCGCAATACGTTTACCACTGATCCGAGAATTGCCCAATGTCAGGCAACCTTTCCTGATATCGAGCAAATGATACCGGCCTTTAAAACGATGCATCCTATGGGTGCCGAATTATCGCAAGAGTGTGTCGCACTGATGGGAGAAACCATGGTCACACCGTTGTTTCATAACCAATTTCGTGTGCCGAGCTATCAAAACTGGGTCGATGAAGATGCCAATTTTGCCGATGTATACGCGTTTCACCATCAACAATTGCAACATTTTCAATGGCAATGTCCGGGCGATCGATGGATGCTAAAAACAGGAGCTCATATGTGGGGGTTAGAGCATCTGCTTCGACAATATCCTGACGCGCGCATCGTTTTTACCCATCGCGATCCTGTTAAGTCGATGACGTCCTATGCGAGTCTCACGGCGCTGGTTCGCTCTATGGGGAGCGATGAAATTGATCGCGAAGAAATTGCAGCTGACTGGATCGATCGATTACAGCGGGTGCTTAACCATGCGATGGATGTCAGAGATACTCAAATAACCAGCGAAGCAAAAATTTATGAGATGTATTTCTCTGACTTTGTTGATGATCAGTTCTCAGAAGTAGAAAAGATCTATGAGGCGCTCGATATTGAAATGAGCGGCTCAGCAGCTGATGCCATGCGCCATTTTATTGCCGACAACCCAAAGGGTAAGCACGGCGAACACAGCTATCAAGCGGCGGATTACGGCATTAATCCTGCGGCAGTTCGCGACACATTTTCACGGTACATTGAACGCTTCGGTTTAGCGCCGGAATAATCGTTTATTCTGAAAAAAAAAAGGACATTATGATGACAAACGAAAAAAAAACAATGCGAGCATGGCGAACGCATGAATATGGCCAGCCCACTAAAGTATTAAAGCTTGATAACGTCGATATTCCAACGCCAAACGACGGTGAACTGTTGATTAAAGTCGAAGCCATTCCCTTTAATCTGAATGATCTTGAGCGGATTACCGGCGGTAACATGATGGTCAGGCCAGAACTTCCATACAGTCCTGGCATGGAGGTCATGGGGACCGTCGAAAGTTGCGGCAAAGGGACAGAAGCTTGGCGGGGTAAACGCGTCGTTGCAATGACGGCCGGCGCTAACGGGGGCTTTGCTGAATACGCTATATGCCCGCCTGTATCAGCGTTTGAAATGCCTGCGGATATCCCGTTACCAGGTGCAGCCGCTTTGTATTTCCCGTTTCATCTAGCATGGTTAGGCCTTTACCAGCGAGCACAAATACAAGCAGGAGAAACCGTACTCATTCACGCAGCGGCAGGTGGTGTCGGTTCTGCAGCGATTCAATTGGCCGTGCATGCTGGTGCACGGGTTATTGCTACAGCAGGGTCGGACGAAAAATTATCACTATGCCGTGAACTTGGCGCGGAAATTACTGTCAATTATAATAGTGAAGATTTTGTCGCCATCGTTAAGGAAGCCACTGATGGCAAAGGTGTTGACGTCGTTTTTGACAACGTCGGTGAAGCAGTGATGGAAAAATCAATGGCAGCAATTTGCTACAATGGCCGTTATGTAATGAACGGCTTTGCTTCTGACAAGACCGTCGCCGATGAGAAGTTTCTCGTCCCGAGGCGCATCGCATTAAGCAATATCAGTCTTTGCGGTGTCTTATTGGCCTATGCTGACGAACCCACCGCCGCTTTTTTAAAAGATGGCATGGGCTGGAATTTTGTGCCGGCAAGTCTAGGTCAGCAAATTAACGACGAGATCATCGATTTAGTCCGACAACAAAAGATCGCACCCGTCGTCGGTAAAGTGGTTGATTTTGCCGATGTGCCTGCCGCTATTGAAGACATGGGAAATAGACTCACAATGGGACGAAGTATCGTTAAACTGTTTTAGCTTACTACGCGTATAAACACTTAATTATGCCAAAAAACTTTCATTAACGTTTTATCAAAAAAGGAGTTCATTAAATGAATTTAACAGTTAAGCATCTTTTTGCGATCACCTGCGCTGTATTTTCAGCCTCCACTTTCGCGGCAGACCATCAAGTCAAAATGCTCAACAGTGGTGCTGAAGGTTACATGGTCTTCGAGCCAGCCGTATTGTCCATCCAACAAGGCGATAGCGTCACATTTATCGCGACAGATATGGCTCACAACTCCGCCTCGATTGCAGGCATGATTCCCGATGGTGCTGTTGCGTGGAATGGTAAACTCAGTAAAGACATTACCGTCACCTTTGAGAAAGCGGGCGTCTATGCCTACCAGTGTACCCCGCATGCCATGATGGCCATGGTTGGTGTTATTAATGTCGGCGAAGGTCAAGCCAACATAGCCGCTATTAAAGCGGCGGCCGTTAAGAAAAAAGCTGGGTTCGTCACGAATAAAGACCGCTTAGATAAATATTTGTCACAACTTGATTGATTCGCGTAGGTTGCTCGGCAATAGAACATTGTCGTAATGTGCTTAACTGAAAGCGCGGCATATTGAGCCACTGCCCTCAATGCAAATACTTTCAACTTGTCATTTGCATTGAGGTGAATTTTCGGTCTTTAGCTCCCTTTAACCGATACCTAAAAAAAACGCACACCGGAACTCGCTGTTAATTCATTGGAAATCATAGTTGAA
>MDSY01072603.1_pt1 | contig 10204 bp, 10 predicted proteins | sample 811131 | NCBI WGS metagenome assembly MDSY01 (sample SAMN05326643, study PRJNA326480) | marine metagenome | isolation source: seawater | place: Atlantic Ocean: South West | collected 2010
CCTCAAATCGGGACCTGATTTGCGCGTCCAAGTAAACCAATGACACTGCACCCACTACCAACAACACCGTAGCAAACTTAGTCAACCACAAACCCGATACCCAACCTCTGGAAGCTTTTGATGTTGGCTTGGCTTTGGGCTTGGGCTTGGGCTTGGGCTTGGGCTTGGGGATGATGCTAGTGAGTTGTTTAGGCAATGTACGTTCTCGACTCTGTTATGCTATACATTATTTTATTTCCTTACACGGTCAACACTTATGCCTGCAACTCATCACCCCACGCTACTTATCAGTAGTCACGAGCTTGAGGACGGCCAAAGCAAAGGGTTTATAATCGCCGACACCAATCTGTTTGTTTTACGTCATCAAGGCAGGTTGCTAGCCTATATTAATAGCTGCCCACACCGCAAAGTACCTTTAGAGTGGGTGCCTGACCAGTTCTTAGATTACGATAAGCAGTTTATTCACTGTGCTTCACACGGGGCCTTATTTACTATTGATCATGGTCTTTGTATTAGTGGACCATGTATTAATAAGTCTCTCTCCAGCCTCAATGTAGAAGAGCATGATGGAAAAATCTATTGCACTCTTCCAAAGATTACTGAGAGTCCAGTATAGCCCCCAAAGTTAAATTTCAGACATCATATTTAACGGTAATTCACGCTCCAAACTTATTTCAGTAAAACTAATCTTAGCACCATAAGCCATCACTTCCACGCCTTGCTCAATGGCCCAAACTAACGCTTTCGCATAGGCTGGATCGATACCCCATGCTGGTGATACCCTTGTTATTCCCGTATGGGCTACACAATACACCAATACCGCTCGGTAGCCCTGAGTAACCATGTGCACGAGCTCACGCAAATGTTTAAGCCCTCGCTCAGTAACCGCATCTGGAAAAAGACCTTGCCCTTGGGTGCTCATTAGAGTGACATTTTTTACTTCTACATAGCAGTCGGGCAAATGTTTGTGCTGGCTTAAAAAAATATCGATTCGACTATTCTCTTGGCCATATTTTACTTCTTTTTGTAACTGATCATAGCCTTGTAGTTGGGTAATTGTAGTGTTGTTTATTGCCTCTACTACCAGGCTGTTAGCTCGCTGGGTATTAATACAGGCCAAAAACCGTTGTTCCACCTCTACTAGTTCCCAAGTACAAGGGTATTTACGTTTTTCATTTGCCGAATCCCAAAACCACACCTGACTATTAGGTTCAGCGCAGTTTTTCATTGAGCCTGTATTAGGACAATGTAAGGTTAACAATGTTCCGTCAAACGTTTCCACGTCAGCCAAAAAGCGTTTATACCGTCGCAGCAAGGTGGCTGGCTTTAATGGCAATAAAAAGTTCATTTGATATATCCAATGATTAGAACTATGGTATAAATAACACTTATAGAGGTTTAAACTGCGGCTGCGTTCTATTCAAAAAGCAGTTGTGCAATGTAAAGTCTATGAATTGTAACTGAAAACACCCTTAGCAGGCGGCATTTACAAAAACAGCAGGTTAAAAAAGATCTAACAAAGGCTCATTTTTAACTAGATTTAGTAATATTATTCTGCTATTTTGACCGCGTTATTTTCATTAAAATTAGGAGTACCCTTTAGTAAACAGGTTGTTTGTATACTAAATAGCACCTCCCTCAAAAACGAATCAAGTTATGCCTGACGCAAATACATCACTGTTAAAGCACTTTACTCCTTATAAAGTAAAAAACAGTGAAGATTACATGAATTCAGACCAGCGAGATCATTTCAAAGCGATCCTACATGCTTGGAAGCAAGACTTAATGGAAGAGGTTGACCGCACCGTTAACCACCTTAAAGAAGATGCTGCCAATTTTGCTGACCCTAATGACCGTGCTAGCCAGGAAGAAGAGTTCTCTCTTGAACTTAGAGCCCGAGATCGTGAACGCAAACTGACCAATAAAATCAACGATACATTAGAGCTTATTGAGCAAGACGAATATGGCTATTGCGACACCTGTGGTGTTGAAATTGGCATCCGTCGGCTAGAAGCTCGACCTACTGCAACTTTATGCATTGATTGCAAGACCCTTGCAGAAATCAAAGAGAAGCAGCTAGGAAAATAGGCCCATAGGCTGAAAATGAATTATGTAGGCCGCTTTGCTCCAACACCAAGTGGCCCTTTACATTTTGGCTCTTTAGTAGCAGCTGTTGCCAGCTACTTAGATGCTCGTGCTAACCAAGGAAGCTGGTTACTGCGCATTGAAGACTTAGACCCTCCCCGAACTGTTCCTGGCTCCATCGATGCAATTTTCTTGTGTTTGGACACCTTTGGCTTGCATTGGGATGGCGAGCCTCTATTTCAGAGCCAGCGGCAGCAAGCCTACTGTGAAGCCTTAGAGCAACTACTGCAGCAGGGACAGACTTACCCATGCAGCTGCAGCCGTGCTCAGTTTAAGGCCAACTCGCTTTATAGATGCCCTTGTTTAGCCCCCCCACCATCGTCACAAGGTTTAGCGAGACGTATTAGGCTACCCCGCCAAAGTATTACTGTAGACGATGTAATTATTGGTCCCCAAACCCAGCACCTAGCTGATGACGTGGGAGATTTTGTAGTGCAACGTAAAGATCAGTTATTCTCTTATCAGCTAGCTGTCGTTGTAGATGATGCCGAGCAACACATAAGCAATATCATTCGTGGTAGTGACCTCTACCATCAAACACCTCGACAAGTATGGTTACAAAATTGCTTAAACTTCAAACAGCCAATTTATGGGCACCTCCCTATTATTACTAATAACCAAGGACAAAAGCTCAGCAAACAAAATTTAGCACGGCCATTAGATATATTACAGGCACCGTCTTTATTGTCTGAAGCCCTAGAACGTTTGGGTCAAGTACTCCATGCACCTTAAGGCAAGCACCTGTTGAAGAACAATTAGCTTGGGCAGTGGCCCAATGGGACATCAACTGCGTGCCCAAATGCATGCAAGACCCCGTTGCCTTTGCCTAGCAAGTAAGTAGCCTTTGTCTAGCTAGCAAGGCAATGGTAGAATGCGCGCAACATTTGTTTTTTGCTTTTCCACTGAACTGAGTCGACGACCTCTATGGGTTTTATTTCTAAGCTGGTTAACATGGTCAAAGGCGACCAACCGTCAGCAGTAGCAGCGCCGCCTGGTCCCAATATCATCACCCGTGATCATCATGATATTTCTCGCCGAGACATTAGCGATAATGCACTTAAAGTACTCTATCGACTAAAAGATGCGGGTTATCAGGGCTTTTTGGTAGGCGGTGGTGTGCGTGATATTCTGTTGGGCAAACAACCCAAAGATTTTGATATCGCTACCGATGCACATCCAGAACAAGTGCATAAATTGTTTAGAAATTCGATCCTTATTGGTCGCCGTTTTCGTTTAGTGCATGTGCGCTTTGGACGTGAAATTATTGAAGTGGCTACTTTTAGGGCTAGCCACCTTTCCAGTGAAAATAGTAACCAAGCCAAACAAGCAGAAAGTGGCATGTTATTGCGTGATAATGTTTATGGCACCGTAGACGACGACGCCATGCGCCGAGACTTCACTATAAACGCCATGTATTACAACATTAACGGCTTTACTATACATGACTTTGCTGGCGGTATAGAAGACATAGAAAAACGCAGTATTCGTATGATTGGTGATCCTCAAGCTCGCTACAGAGAAGACCCCGTGCGTATGCTTAGAGCTATCCGCTTTGCTGCTAAGTTAGACTTTGAAATAGACCCAGCCACTGCAGAGCCAATGCATACCTTAGGACATTTGCTGGAACCTATTCCAGCAGCCCGAATGTTTGAAGAAATATTAAAACTGTTGCTATCAGGCAATGGTGAACAGACCTATTATTTATTGCGCGATTATGATTTGTTTAAGTTCTTATTCCCTGCGACTGACGCAGCAATTGAGAACGACCCATCAGAAGATTTCCAAATTGAAGAGTTTGTCGTTTTAGCTCTGCGTAATTCAGACGAACGTATCGCTCAAGGAAAGAGTGTGACGCCTGCTTATTTATTGGCTGCTTTACTTTGGCACCCTTTACAGCAAAGGCTAGCTCAAATTCGTAACATGCCGCCCATTCCTGCGATGCACCAAGCGGCCCAAAATGTCATATTACAACAGGTAAAACGCACCTCAATTCCTCGACGTTTTAGCACCCCCATGAAAGAAATTTGGGATATGCAACTGAGGCTGCCACGTCGCCACAGCAGCAGAGCAGCAGAGCTAGTAGACAATAAACGCTTTAGAGCCGCCTATGATTTCATATTGTTGCGTGAAGCCAGTGGTGAAAACCTAGAAAATCTGGGCGAATGGTGGACAGAGTACCAGTTTGCCAGTGGCGAACGCCGGGAGCAGATGACTAAAGAACTAGGTAAAGCTGCGCCAAAAAAACGCTCTCCTAAAAAACCTAAAGAGAGCCAAGATGGTTAACGCATACATTGGTTTAGGCAGTAATCTTGATGATCCCAAAAAACATGTAAGGCAAGCTTTAGGGGAGCTAAAACAACTGCCAAGAAGCCAACTACTGCTATCGTCAAAGCTCTACTTGAGCAAACCTGTAGGCCCTCAAGACCAAGATGACTTTGTTAACGCTGTGGCCATGGTTATAACCGAACTAGAACCTTTGGCCCTGCTAGATGAGTTGCAAGCTATAGAACAAGGTCATCAACGCATACGTGAACGCCACTGGGGGCCCCGTACACTTGATTTAGACCTGCTCTTATTTGGTGACCAAAGCATTAACAATTCACGATTAACCGTACCTCATGTGGAATTGGGCAACCGTGATTTTGTAGTCGGCCCATTGTTTGAGTTGTGCCCGGGCTTAATCCTGCCTAATGGCACCACGTTACAAGAGCTCTTGCAGCAATGTCCAATAGACGGCTTGATCTGCATTGACGCCTAACTCACTGTCCTAGGCAACCCAACCATTCTGAGCTAATGCCCATGTCAAGAACCACGCTGCACAGCCTAACGAACCTTAAACAAGCTGGCCAAAAGGCCACTTGTATTACCAGCTACGATGCTAGCTTTACCCAGCGCGTCAATCAAGCCGGCATAGATATCATCTTAGTAGGTGACTCTTTGGGTATGGTATTACAAGGACATGACTCCACGCTCCCGGTAACCATGGAACAGATGGTATACCACACGCGTTGTGTAGAAGCAGGCAATACTGATGCGCTAATTATGGCTGATATGCCATTCATGAGTTACCGTACTATTGAACAAGCCATGACCAATGCTACGGATCTGATGCAAGCGGGGGCTCAAATTGTTAAGCTAGAAGGTAGCCTGTGGCTCAAGGACACTGTTCATAAACTTTTCGAGCAAGGTATCCCTGTCTGTGTTCACTTAGGACTTACCCCCCAAGCTGTGAACAAATTGGGGGGCTACCGAGTGCAAGGAACAACTCCAGAACACGCTGCCAGTCTATTGAATGAAGCTATCGAACTGGAAGCTGCAGGGGCTAGTATGATTTTATTAGAATGTGTACCCAGCAGTTTAGGTGAAGCTATTACAAAAGCTGTGTCTGTGCCCGTTATCGGCATTGGAGCAGGGCCAGATACCGATGCACAAGTACTTGTGATTTATGACATGCTAGGCATTACAGCCGGCAAGCCTGCTCGTTTTGTGAAGAACTTCTTGAAACAAGAAGGTGACATTCTTAAAGCACTGGAAGCCTACGTTTTAGAAGTAAAAACTGGCCAGTTCCCAGCCCCTGAACATTGTTTCAGCTAAACCTTAGATATTCTAGATATGTATACCATAGACAGCATCAGCAATCTGCGCAACCACCTTTGGCAAGCCAAGTTAGATCATAAGACCATTGCTTTTGTACCCACTATGGGTAATCTCCATGAAGGCCATTTACAGCTTATAGACCGTGCTTTAGAAGAAGTTGATTTAGTTGTCGCTAGTATTTTTGTAAATCCACTACAATTTGGTCCCAACGAAAATTTTAATGGTTACCCACGTACTTTTATGGCTGACCAAGAAAAGCTCATTAGCCGTGGCTGTCATGTATTATTTGCGCCCAGCGTAGATGAAATGTACCCCACCACCAACATAAGTTCAACCACAGTAAAAGTGCCTCACCTTGAGCAACTTTTATGTGGCGCTAGCAGGCCTGGGCATTTTACTGGCGTAGCAACTGTAGTAAGTAAATTATTTGGTATTGTTCAGCCAGATGTCGCTATTTTCGGACTCAAAGATTATCAACAGTTTTTGGTGATTAAACAGTTAACATATGACCTGTGTTTGCCTGTTAACATCATCGGCGCACCTATCGCTAGAGCAGAGAGTGGTCTTGCCTTAAGTTCACGAAATGGCTATCTAAGTGACGAAGAATTAATGCAAGCAGCACAGCTATATGTGTGTTTAAGCGCCTGTCGGGTGGCTCTCGAAACAGGTGAAACTGACTTATCAAAGCTAGAGGAGCAGGCGCAATGTGAGCTAGAATCTGCTGGCTTTAGACGTGATTACTTTAAAATTTGTCGCCAAGATAACTTACAACCAGCCGAGGCCAATGACAAAGATCTGGTCATTGCAGCCGCCGCTTATTTAGGTAAAGCAAGGTTAATTGATAACGTTCGCGTTACCCTCCCATAGCCAGTAGCTTTATTGCTAATTAATATGTAGTGCGTAATAAAAAACCCCGTGGACGTCTGTGTCGCACGAGGTTTTTTACCAGTTTAAGGCCAGTCTAGCCAGTCTAAGCCAACCTAGCCAATCTATACGCCGTACATGTCGGCCATAGCTTCTAGCCCAACAGGGCGAATTTTACTAGCATTACCCGCTGCACCAAAGGACTCATAACGAGAGTGACACAGAGCCTGCATAGCATGCATGGTTACTGTGAGGAATTTACGTGGGTCAAACTCAGTTGGATTTTCAGCCAAGAAACGGCGCACTGCACCGGTAGATGCCAAACGTAAGTCAGTGTCAATATTGATTTTACGCACACCATGCTTTATGCCTTCAACAATTTGCTCCACCGGCACACCGTAAGTCTCTGGGATATTGCCACCAAATTCATTAATAACAGCTAACCAGTCTTGGGGCACAGATGAGGAACCATGCATCACTAAGTGGGTATTTGGAATTTTACTATGAATTTCACGAATACGGTCAATCGCTAAAATATCACCTGTCGGTGGTCGAGTAAATTTATAGGCCCCGTGGCTGGTGCCACAAGCAATAGCTAAAGCATCAACTCTAGTTTGAGACACAAAATCAGCAGCTTCATCCGGGTCTGTTAGCATTTGCTCAAGCGTGAGCTTACCAACAGCGCCAACACCATCCTCTTCACCTGCCTCACCTGTTTCTAAAGAACCTAAACACCCGAGTTCGCCTTCTACAGACACGCCACAAGCATGCGCCATTTCTACTGTACGCTTAGTCACTGCTACATTGTATTCGTAGCTGGTTGGCGTTTTAGAATCTTCTCCTAAAGAGCCATCCATCATCACAGAAGAGAAACCCATCGCAATAGCACGCTGGCACGTAGAGGCCGAATTACCATGATCTAAATGCATACACACAGGAATATGAGGAAACTCTTCGATGGCAGCCAAGATCATGTGTTTTAAAAAGTTTGAGCCAGCATACTTGCGGGCACCAGCTGAGGCTTGCACAATAACAGGACTATCTGTTGCGTCTGCCGCCTGCATAATGGCACGCATTTGCTCTAGGTTATTCACATTGTAAGCTGGAATACCGTAACTATGTTCTGCGGCGTGATCCAGTAGTTGACGCATGCTAACTAAAGCCATGAGTGTTCTCCATTCTATCTAATATAAGGTAAGTTAACTTCTAATTACTGGCCACGTTGTTCTAAAATGGCTACTGCAGGCAACTCTTTGCCTTCTACAAATTCGAGAAATGCACCACCGCCTGTGGAGATATAAGACACTTGGTCAGTAATCTCATATTTGTCTACTGCAGCTAGTGTATCACCGCCACCAGCGATAGAAAACGCAGGTGATAAAGCAATGGCTCGAGACAAGATTTCGGTACCACCGCCAAATTGATCAAACTCGAACACGCCCAAAGGTCCATTCCAAATAATTGTGCCTGCATTTTGAAGAATGTTGGCTAACTGGTAAGCAGTTTCTGGGCCCACATCCATAATCATATCGTCAGCTGCAACATCAGCTACATCTTTGGTATTAGCCTTAGCCGTTTCACTAAACTCTTTAGCAGTGACAACATCCGTAGGTAGAGGGATCGATGTTTTTTCCATCAGCACCTTGGCGTTTGCTACTAAACTTGGTTCATATAGAGATTTACCTACGGCAAATCCTGCCGCTGCCAAAAAGGTATTAGCGATACCGCCACCCACAATCAGCTGATCTACTTTATCAGATAGCGTTTCCAATACAGTGAGCTTAGTAGACACCTTAGAACCACCTACAATGGCCACCAAGGGGCGCTTAGGATTGTCTAAGGCTTCGCCTAGCGCATCTAGCTCGGCCACAAGTAAAGGCCCAGCACAGGCGATTTTTACAAACTTAGCAACACCATGCGTACTGGCCTGAGCGCGGTGGGCGGTGCCAAAAGCATCGTTCACATAGACATCGCATAGAGCAGCCATTTTTTTGGCTAAAATATCATCGTTGGCTTTCTCTCCTGCATTAAAACGACAGTTTTCCAAAATCACTAATTCGCCCTCAGCTATGTCAACACCGTCTAGCCAATCCTTTTGCAAACGAACAGTGCATGGTAAATTTTCAGCCAGATAGTTGGCTACTGGAGCTAAAGAAAACTGTGCATCATACACACCTTCAGTAGGGCGCCCCAAGTGAGACGTTACCATTAACCTAGCACCTAACAGCAGGGCCATTTTGATACTAGGCAGTGCTGCCCTTAGACGAGCATCGCTAGTAATCACACCATCTTTAATCGGCACATTAAGGTCTTCACGGATCAACACTCGCTGGCCACGTAAATCTAAGTCGGTCATTTTGATGATGGTCATGAATTTTCCTGAGCAGTAAATGTATCTGTGTTAACCGGGGTCTGCATCAAACATTGCTCTTGTCGAGCATAGCTAAGGCAACGTCAATCATACGATTAGCATAGCCCCATTCGTTATCATACCAAGCTAATATTTTGATCAGCTGGCCCATTTTCATAGTTTGTGTAGCGTCAAAGGTAGCCGACTTTGAGCAGTGGTTAAAATCAATAGACACTAACGGCTGTTCGTTATAGCCCAGTACGTCATGGCTGTCATTAGCCACTGCATCAGCCATTATTTGGTTAATTTCTGCTACTGTTACGTCACGACTTGGGCGAAATACTAAATCCACTACAGACACATTAATGGTAGGTACTCTCATAGAAATACCAGTAATTTTATCTGCTAGTTCTGGCAATACCCAGCCCAAAGCTTCGGTAGCATGAGTAGAGGTAGGAATCATCGATTGTGTAGCTGAACGGCCACGACGCAAATCGGTCTTGTCGATCACAGTATCAGTGAGCACCTGGCCGTTGGTATAAGCGTGGATAGTGGTCATTAAGCCATCTTCGATACCAATAGCGTCATTTAATGGTTTAAGTACCGGCGCCATGCAGTTAGTGGTGCATGACGCGTTAGACACAATACGGTGCCAAGGCTTAAGCTGATCATGGTTGATACCATAAACCACTGTAAGGTCAACCTCAGTGCCTGCCGCAGCACCAATTAAAACTTTGCCTGCGCCGTTTGTTAGGTGTTGTTCAGCAAGTTTACGGTCACTCATCTTGCCTGAGCATTCCATCACTAAGTCTATAGCCAAATCACCCCATGGCAAGGCGGTGGCATTGCTTACTTGAAGTAAGTCGATGTTAATAACAGCGCTAGCAGCTGCATCATTATTAGTAGCTGAGGCAACGTTAGAAACAATACGCATACCTTTGTCTGTCGCTTCTACTTTAGCAGGAAAGGCTCCATGCACAGAATCATAACGGGTTTCATAAACCACAGATTCGGCAATACCCAAGTCATTAATGGCCACTACTTGCAGCTGGTGTTGCAGGCCTCGTTCGACAATGGCGCGCAATACAGCGCGACCAATGCGACCATAACCATTGATCGCAATGCGTTTGGCTTTAAACATAATAATAAACGCGTTACAGTAATTCAGTGACGGTAGTAGCAATCTTATCTGCAGTGAACCCATACATTTCGAACAGTTCATTAGCAGGCGCAGACGCACCAAAGTCG
>MDSY01099238.1_pt1 | contig 10202 bp, 10 predicted proteins | sample 811131 | NCBI WGS metagenome assembly MDSY01 (sample SAMN05326643, study PRJNA326480) | marine metagenome | isolation source: seawater | place: Atlantic Ocean: South West | collected 2010
CAGTTCGACCATGAGCAGCGCGATTGCCGATGCCACTGAGGCAGGCATGATTATCGTTGCTGCAGCGGGTAATTCTGCTACCGAGTTGCCTTCCTATCCGGCGGCCTACAGCAATGTTATTTCGGTTTCAGCTACCTTAGAAGACGATAGTCTGGCTAGCTATTCTAATTTTGGCGCCACGGTGGATGTGGCTGCGCCGGGCAGCAAGATTAAGAGCACGAAGGCAGAATTTAATGTCGAAGAGCAAAAAATAAAAGCCAATTATGCTTCCTCTAATGGCACTTCCATGGCGGCACCCCATGTGGCTGGGGTAGTGAGTCTGATGAAATCTGTCTACCCTGAAATGTCTCCAAGCGACTTCGATGCGATTCTACTCAGTGGTGAAATCACTGTTGATCTGGGAGATGTCGGACGCGATGACCTGTTTGGCGCCGGCAGAATTGATGCTACCAAGGCGGTTGAATTCAGTAAGGCGATAGCCGATGGGTTTGAGGAAATCCCGGTAACCCCGATTTTGTATCTCGATATGAGCTATCTGAATTATGGCAAAACAATCGGACAGTACAGTGTTAATGCCTCTAACTTTGGCAATGGCGATTTAGTTATCAGTTCGGTGAGCGCGGCTGACGCCTTTGTGATCATCAGTGAGCCGCTGCAGAACAATGGCATCTCCACCTATACCATCGGCATCGACCGCAGCGGTTTGGCTGATGGTATCTATGCTAGTAGCGTCAGTTTTACGTCTAATGGTGGCGATGTAGATGTCGCTCTGGTGTTTCAGGTGATGTCCTCCAATCTTGGCTCTGAGGGCAATCTTGGCAATATTTCGGTGTTTCTCAAGGATATTAATACGGGTGCTGAAATACCGCTGCAGATTCAGTCTGCCACCGCTGGGCAATACAGCTATAGCATTGATGGTGTTGAGCAGGGGGTCTATGAAATTCACTCGGGAACCGATATCGATAACGATGGGATTATCTGTGGTATTGCCGAAGCTTGCGGTGCCTATCCAACGTTGATGTCACCGGCCACGATCACGGTGAATGGCAATGTAGAAAATCGCGACTTCAGTCTTGAGGTTGATGGCTCGGCATATTCGGAGTGACGATTAGCAGTCCGGGCCGCATGATTGGAGGCTCGGGTTCAGTCATTGCTCTCGGCGCGCCCATAGCGATCGTCAAAGCGCACAATATCGTCTTCTCCCAAATAAGCACCGGACTGTATCTCAATCAGCTCGATCGGGATCTTGCCAGGATTTTCAAGGCTGTGAACTGCGCCGATTGGAATATACACTGACTCATTTTCACAGATTAGGCGCTCGACATTGTCGATGCAGACCTTGGCGGTGCCGCTGACCAACACCCAGTGCTCGGCGCGATGATGGTGCATCTGCACTGACAGCTTGGCTTTGGGTTTGACGGTGATACGTTTCACCTGAAAGCGTGAACCTTGATCCATCAAGTCGTACTTGCCCCAGGGGCGATAGACCTCGCGGTGGTGAATATATTCGCTGCGCTGATCGGCCTTTAATTGATCAACCAGCTGTTTAACCTTTTCCACATGATCTTTGTGGGCCACCAGCAGGGCGTCTTTCGTGTCGACAATTACCAGATTCTTGATACCGAGAGTGGCAATCAATTTATTGTCGCCGCGAATATAGTTGTTGCAACTGTCGAGACTGATACTGTTGCCGATTTCTATATTGCCCTGAGTATTTTTTGGCAGCAGGTCGAGGAGTGATGACCAGCTCCCCAGATCGTTCCACTGAGGATCCATTGGCATAACCACAGCGTTGGTAGTTCTTTCCATCACCGCATAGTCAATCGATTCGTCAGGGCAGGCGGAAAAGAGGTTGCTGTCGGGGCGCACAAAATCCCTGTCCACGGCGCTGGTCTTCCAGGACTGCTCACAGGCGGTGTAAATATCTGGGCGCAGTGCTTGCAGTTCTCTGAGAAAAGCATCGCCGCGAAACATAAATATGCCGCTATTCCAGAGGTAATCGCCACTGCCGACCAAAGCTTCGGCACGCTCAAGGTTGGGCTTTTCAATAAACTCGCTGATCTTTTGTGGTGCATCGCCGGTCACAGGCTCATCGCTCTTGATATAGCCATAGCCGGTAGCCGGATGACTGGGTTTTATGCCAAAGGTAATCAGTGCTCCGCTCGCCGCCGCCTCTTGTGCTGCCTCAACCGCTGCGATGAACGCCTGTGGGTCGTCCATATGGTGATCTGCAGGTAGTACCAACAGACTGGCCTCTGGATCGATATCCTGAGTTAATAGTGCAGCCAAGCAGATCGCCGGTGCAGTATTGCGGCCACAGGGTTCGAGAATAATGCCATTGTGCTCAGTGCCGGCGAGACGCAACTGTTCAGCGGCGATAAAACGGTGGTCTTCATTGCAGACAATAATCGGTGCTGCGCAGTTAAGGCTCTCAAGGCGCTCTAAGGTGGCCTGTAACATCGTTTTGTCCCCTACGAGGGGTAGGAGCTGTTTGGGGTAGAGTTGCCGCGAGAGGGGCCATAGTCGGGAGCCAGAGCCACCGGCAATAATGGCTACTTTAGTTGTGAGGCACCTAAGTCTCATTCCGCCTTCGAACATTATCTGGTACAGGCCTCTGAGTCACATGGAATTTGTTGGATAAAAGGTGTTGGAAAGGATATTAGTGATAACGGTTACGGGTCAAGTACCAAAGCAAAACATGCTGAATTACAAAGTGTATTATCAAAAGCCTACGGTGAAATTAGCGAAACTACTGATATTATTTATCCAGGTGCGCTTTGGAGTGAAGCTGATGAGTGGTTGATGGCAATCAACAAAAAACAGCGATTCTATTCTGTAAATTGGCGCGATTTAAAGGTCCCGAGTAAACCGCAACTTAAGGACATATATTTGGGAGTGAGTGCCACGGGAAATGCTAAAGGGTGGTTAACTTTAGAATACTACTCAAAAGACTATGAAGACTGCAAAACCGCCGTTTCTCAATCAGAGTCTGGCTCGCTGTGATATGTGTAGAGGATAGCTCGCCCATAAACTCGGGCAAACAATACTAATCGCAGCGTAATCTACACCGATTAAACTATGGTTAGACGAGCAAAATAAAAGGCGTCAATGTGGTTGGTAGATGAGTTGATTACCTTAGCGTAAACAACCTACCGTTTTAGAGTAGAACTAAACGAAGTGATGCCCAATAAAAAAGTCGGAGTGAGTCACATCCATTGGACGGTGACCTTCTCCGGCTTTTTGGTTTAGTGCTAATACATTTAACCGCTCATATTAAGCGTGTTGGATTTGCCTCTATCACCTATCATCTAAGGCCTATTATCTAAGACCTAAGACTTACTTTTAGATATTCATTTAGTACCTATTACGTATAACGCCTTGCTCAGCGGCAGTTTATAGTGGCACGTTTTTGCGAATGCAAAAATAATGACGCTTTAAACTGTCCGCTGGAGCTATTTGTTAGCTGCTTTTTATGACTTTGGACGAGTAAAGAGCACTAATAAACCAAGAACAATATCTCCGAATACCCACATGCCAAATATCATAGTCATGCCGAGACCAGCACCAATTGCTGTACCTGCTTTTTCAGCTTCTGACATTGCTTCCATACCTTCGGTTGCTGAACCCATACCAGCAAAAAGCCAAAAAGCCATAAGGATGTTAAAGCCAATAAAGCTATATTTGATGAGCTTGCCAAAAATACCGCGTTTGGGTTTTCTTAGTTGCACACCACAGCTTGGACATTTTAAAGCAGTATCGCTTACTTCCGATGAACATTCTGGACAGTTAATCATTGCCATTATTTTTCTCCTTTTAGTCTAGAGATTTTACAGATGTAAATTTAAATAAAAATTCAGGGTTTCTCATTGACCCTTGTATAGTCATACTAGTTTCTTCTAAATAATCAGTTTGAGAGTTAAAAAAGCTCCCCGAGAACTCCACTTGTTGCCCACGCGAGAGTTCAAATAAACTGCTGTAAACTGAAGACCCTTTACTTATTAAAGTGTTTGCGTTTATATCAGAAAGTGCATTGTTCCATGTTTTTATCTCTATGTCTGGTGATATTCGTATAGATAAAATTGCCTTTCCTTCTGTGTTGGTTTCAATTTGATTGATTTTTCCTACCCATGATGAAACCGCACGACCACTTATTGTTTTTGCTATTTCTTTTTTTCGTTGGTCTCTCAATGCTGATTGTTGAAGTTCATTTTTAGCTTTTTGAAAACCGCTTACATATTTTTCAACTACGCTGATGAATTGAATCTGATCTGCTGGCTGTACTTTTGTTTTTTCAGAGACCTCAGCAACAGGTTCACTTGAGCTAGACTGCTCATTTTTATCTGGTGCATTTATAAGCCCGATAACAAACAGAGACAATAGAACAATACCAACCCAGTGAATAACACTAAGCTTTTTTAGCTTTTCGCCGCAGTGCGGACAGGATTTTGCTGTTTTAGATACTTCTTTTCCGCACGTTTTACATTTTATAAATAGGTTTTCGCTACCCATGATACCTCCTTTTAGCACTGTTCACTCGGCATATATGCCTCTTATGAGTTTAATGGAATTGTGGATAATTCGTCAACACATTCGGTAATTAAGTCTCCTCCCGTCCTTAAGGTCCTGACACTCGCTAAAGTCATCTTCATTATGGCACCTACGTAGTAACCCTGCTGAGGTACTTCTAATTTAAAGTGCTCAATGGCCCAAAGGACGTCATCAAAACTTCCATTACGAGCAAAGGCAGCACAAACATAGACTATATCAGTTCTTGACCAATCAGGAGGCTTATTACCACTTGGAAGATCAGCCTGGGTTAATGCGGCCACATTATTCACCAAGAGAAAACTTAAGATTGTCATTTGGATGATGTATTTCATTTCCAACCCTTGATTTATTTTAGAAAACTATACATAACTGAGTCTACTTACACAATTGTTGTCATTTACCTCAAATCAAAAAAAGGATTATAAAATCAACATGTTAAAAAATCTAGATCGTGATAGACAAAGTCGAAGCTGTCAAATATAAAAAAATAAGAAGCTTTTTGATCTTTAAAGAAGAGGTGATTAACTGTTAATAAGGGGGTAGTTGAGGGATAAGCATGGATAATGGTATTAGATTCAAAAAGGATTACTAAAAAATACGTGTAACTTAAGCATGACCCAGACACCTAAAAAAGCAAAGAAAATAGCCCTATAAGCGGCATATTTACCCTTTAACTCTTCAAGCTCTTGACGTAATTCCTGATAGTGCTGTGTCTTTTCCACAGCTTCTGTTTCTTGTTCTAATCTTTCCGCTTCAGCCTTTTGCCTGGCTACCTCATTATACTCTCGATATAGGTCTTGGTCCTCCAAACTTAAACTTTCAAAATATTGATGCTTTTTGGTTGCCAAAATCTTGGAATCGCTAGTAGTCCACCTTCCTACAGCGTTAATTTCCTCCTTAATTGTAAGGTATCTTTGCGGACCCATTTTTACCCATCTTACGTCCATTCTTTCGAACAGGCTTTGATCGTCCATACTGAGAGTTTTCCAATATTTCTCTATTTTTCTGCCCGCGTTTGGACTCATCCGAGCGGCTATTGGTTTAAAAAGGCCAAATATAGAAGCTATTGCATGGACGTAATCGAGTGTATCAAGTTTTTGATTCGCTAGGCTCATACCTTTTTTTAAATCCTTATATCTTTGATACTCTTTGTCGCTCATTTTATTAGCCTATGTTTTTGAAACAACTATACGTGGTTGATTTATTTTTCTGAAGCCCACGTTTTTACGATACCTGCGCAAATATCTCACTTTACAAGATCCTTCAATTTTTGTATAATATTCATATAAATCAATAACTTAAGATCGATTAAGAATCTCGCTCAAGCCTTCCTGGAAGACAATGTACCCCACTTATTATCCAAAGGACTCAAACAGTCCGCAGTCTCATGTGTCTTATGAATTAACAGACCAAGACTTGCTACAGCTCTACGCTTTATTTACTCCTTCTGAGATTCTCAGAGAGTTTAAGTCGGATAGAGTGCGCTCCATAAAATCAATCTATAACCTCATTTCAAGATATAAACTTGATAGACCTGTTCAGGCAAAGAAGTATCTTCAAAGAGTCGTCCTGGCCGCGTGTCCTGAAGAGGTTGGTTTCGAGGATTGGGAAAAAGTCTATGAAGAGAAGATTGAATATGTAAGAGCGGAAGCTTTGTCTCGTTTATGGAAGCGCATTGGAAAGCATGAATCTCTCTGGGCCGAAAAATAATGGGTTGGACTATCGTTCAGCCTCACCCTTCGCATATTGAAGCAAGAAAAGTCATCTCTTCCGGATATGACATTTCAAACTTTGCTTTTAGCAAGGTAAATACTGCGATTGAGCAACCATTGCAGAATGAAGAGCTTCTTTCATTACCCGCGCTCTATAAGGTACTGACGGAAGTTGATACAGATAGTGTTAACTGCTTTTTAATACGCGGAAAACCTGTCGGACAAAATGCAGAGCTTACTTATGGATTAACAGAATCAAACTGGCTTGATTGTTCCTCCAAGCAATTTCAATTCGACTTGGACGAAGAGACTGACCTGCTTCATCAAGGCGCTTCCCTTGATGAGAGAGTTGCAGTTGCTTTGGAGGAACTTCCTTTTCTCAAGAATTGTCGCTTCATTGCTCAACTCTCAAGCTCTGCGGGGTTGGGGGTAGTCTACAAAAAGAACGGAGAAACGAAAGATTGCTCAAAAAAATACTGTCTGCGCCTTTGGGTAGAGACGGACAAAGCTTATTCATGCGCGGAACTGCGCCATCATTTAGAGCCATTCTCTTATTTGATTGATTTATCCATGTATGAGCCAACTCGCCGCCATTACATCATGCGAGGCAGCTTCCCTAATACCGAAAACCTCCTGGTAGATAAGCCTCATCTTCGATATTACGAAGGTGGGGCTTTATCTCTTGAAGAAATACCTGGAGAAATTAAAGAGATAGCTCAAAAGAAGCAAAAAGACTCTTCAAAGAAGACAAATAAGCTCGTAAAGAAGACAGGTAAGGCGTGGAAAGCGTTTTACAGCACAGACAGAGTTCATGTGGTTCAAGAATTAGAAAAGCTCCCCGCGGAAGAACTTGCGGGGCATAGAAATGACCTATTGATGGAGCTCTTTAGAAATGAGGCTCTCTTTGCTTCTGGTGATTGCGCTCTATTGGTTGATGAGGTTCTTAATTCACCAAACCTGATGGGCGATAGAAGCGATAAAGACATCAAATACCTGGCTGATTGGTCGGGCAAGAAAGCGCTTGCGATACTAAAGCTTGATGCAGAGAAATTCAGGGCGAGCCACTTCTCTTCAATCCATAACTTCAATGAAATTGACTTAGCCAAGCGAGATTGGAGCAAAGAAGGTTCTGAAGGACTTTGAAGCACTGACCAGGACTCTTCAAGCTCTGATACGAAAGCATGGAAAGGGTGACACGAAAGGTCTCCAGAAAGCTTTCAAGGCTGTTCGAACTCAAGTCACTACAAAAGGGTAATTCTGGTTGCTCTCTGAAACGATTGATGTAGAATGCCTCGCTGCAGACGGCTTTGTGGGAGCTTAGCTCAGTTGGTAGAGCGCTATCATGACATGGTAGATGTCACTGGTTCGAGCCCAGTAGTTCCCACAAAGCCGTCTGGACACTTTCTCCTCTTTTAGAACACAACCAAAAAAACTTCTTTCAAAAAAAATTTTCCTTACAATGGAGACAAGAAGAACTTCATTTGAAAAATAGCGTTCAGGTAATTTTCAGGTAAAAAGCATTTCGATTTAATTTATTTGATATAAATCAATGGCTTATTATCTGGGTGTCGCCATAACATGCAAGGGGTCCGCAGTTCGAGTCTGCGTGTTCCTACCACTTCTTTAGATTGGCCTTTAAAGAAGTCTTCGGACTGCGCTTTAACAGTTTCAAAACCCTTGCAAGCATTAGCCTGCAAGGGTTTTTTCGTTTCAGAGTGCTTAATCTTATGGGGCTGAGGGCTGTTGCTTCTGGCCCCCGGCCTTATGGATTAATGTCGACCCAATCCCAGCTATCTGTTCAAAGTTAGTCTTGCCTTTATTAGCTGCTATCCTTAAATGATAAGTTAAACGCCTATGCGTTCTGTTGTATTTGAACTGGTGCTGCAAGCTAGCCAAAGGATTACTGAGCGATTGCTATGCTGTTAAGAGTCTACTAACGGGGGTTTAAGGATGAACCGATTCACCGTCTCGCGCGGATTCACGCTTGTCGAATTAATGATCACAGTGGCTATCGCCGCAATCGACAGTGCCAGCCGAGTGCTGAGGAAAGTACCGGATGCGGCCACTGTGACCATCAGCAGATAGCCCATTGATCCAGCCATACCCCCGGAGCTGTAGAGCATCAGATTAATTGCCACGACATCCACCAGTAACATGGCAAAGAGCAGTGTTTCGCTGGGACGCCAGCGCAATAGATGGAACAGTGGCAGATTGATCAAGCTGGCAACCAAATAGGCTGCAGCGGTTATTGAGAACAGGCTACTGTCACTGTGGCCAAAGTAAATCGGAGAGGAATCTAACTGGCCGAGCCACAGCAGCACTGCAGAGAGTAGTAGTCGGTAACCCGAGTAGAATTTGAGTAATCGGGAGGGCGTGCGATCCTGCTGTGATGCTTCCTGCATACTGAGTCTCCATCCAAATTGGAGTTAACTCGACCGGCTATTTACCCTGAGTTCTCTACTGTCAGCGTTGATCAGTCGTAGATTGTGGCTATGGGTAAACGCTTGTGTTGAGTCTTATTGTAAATCCCAATCAGCCGATCCTCGGCTTCCTGAGAGATCGCTTTGTTTTCCAGAAAGTTATCAATTTCGTCATAACTGAGACCGAGAACCTGCTCATCGGCCTTCTGTGGCGTCAGGCATTCGAGATCTGCAGTAGGGGTCTTTGATACTAGGGTCTCTGGTGCACCCAGTGTTTTTGCCAGCAGACGTACCTGACGTTTGCTCAGCCCAAAGAGTGGCGCTAGATCACAGGCGCCATCGCCAAACTTAGTATAGAAGCCGGTGATGTTCTCTGCCGAGTGATCTGTGCCTAAAACCATGCCGCCAAGAATACCGGCGATCTCATATTGCGCCGCCATCCGCGCACGAGCCTTGAGATTACCTTTGGCAAAATCCGTAACATCATCGCTCTGAGGATGCAGGCCATTTTCACTGAGGGTGCCACAGACTGACTCATGGATGCCATCGGCACCGCTTTTAATATTGACTGTAAGGCTCTTACTCGGCTGGATAAAGCTCAGGGCGACCTGGGCATCGTCCTCATCCATCTGCACCCCATAGGGAAGTCTCACAGCGACAAACTGATAGTCACTGCAGTTGTGCTCGGCATTTAATTGATCGATAGAGAGTTGTGCCAGACGGCCACAGGTGGATGAGTCAACACCGCCGCTGATACCCAGCACCAGTGTTTTGCAGCCAGCTGCAGTGAGCTGGCTTTTAATAAACTGAACTCTGCGTTGAATCTCAGACTGCGGGTCAATCTCTGGGAGAACCCGCATTTCTTGAATAATAGCTGCCTTGTTCATAAGTTCCGAAACAACCCTTTGAAAAGTGAAAAGTTAGTCGACTAGACCAAAGGTAATACGGTTCCAAAACGAGCGCGGTTCTTCTTTCTTCTGATCGTTGGTAGCAATCAGGTCAGCTTCGCGGACAGTGCGATTATAGATTGCACGAGAGTCAAAGGCTGGTGGTTGCAGGCGTTCGATCAGACCAAAGGTAATTTTCCCCAGAATCGAATCGCCACTGCCGATCAGGCGCTGATCAAAATCGAACTCACCGGACTCATTTAGGGCCGGGTGCTCTGGATAGTTGCTCGCCAAAACCGTAACCGCATTTTCCGACAGTTCCTGCATATTCAACATCTGATAACCCTGAGCCATGACCGCAAGGCCATCTGGAACCGCAGGAGTTTGCTGAAAGTTCTCTACTACGAAACGGCCGCGATTGGCGGCGGCGAGATAGGCGCCGCGAGAGAAGTAATAGTTGGCCACATGAATTTCAGCCCGCGCCAATTGGTTGCGCAGGTTGACTAAGCGTTTACGCGCATCTGGAGCATAGGGGCTGCTTGGGAAACGATTGAGCAGCTCCGAGAAAGTACCAAACGCATCCCGAGCGGATCCGATATCACGTCTAGTGTTATCGGTCGGCAAAAAATTGTCGA
>MDSY01124881.1_pt1 | contig 10200 bp, 5 predicted proteins | sample 811131 | NCBI WGS metagenome assembly MDSY01 (sample SAMN05326643, study PRJNA326480) | marine metagenome | isolation source: seawater | place: Atlantic Ocean: South West | collected 2010
CTCGGTGATCATTATGCCATAAACGGTAATTATTCATGGAATGTACTAAATAAAGAATCAGATGACCCAATCATCCCTGCATATAATACGCCAGAACATAAGTTTAATATCGGTTTTCGAGGTAGGGATCTGGCGATAAAAAAGTTTAAAGGTTTTGGTTTTAACGTCAATTATAAATGGATCGAAGGCTTTATTTTTGAAGGTTCACCCCAATTTACGGGGAGTGTTCCAACCTATGGTTTATTAGACGCTCAGGTTAATAAAAGAATCGATAAAGCAAATCTAACCATCAAAATAGGAGCCTCTAATTTGCTGAACAATCAGGTGCTTCAAGTCTATGGAGGACCTTTTGTGGGGCGTATGATTTATACCTCACTATCCTTCGATTGGAAAGATAAAAACAATAAATAAGTAGATTTTATTTAATAATCTTTATCTTAGAGCAACTAAAAAAATAACACATGAAAAAAATACTTCTACCTTTTTTAAGCTGTATGGCTATTCTTGGAAGCACATTTGCCCAAGTAAGATACATCGATGAAGTCTTTCCCGATGTAACGGTTCAGACAAATATTGAGTATGGAATGAACTTTTCTGTAATCGCTGCAGGTAACGGACTTCCTTATGTTCCAACAGGAGCAGACCTCACTGGAGATGGAGTTGCTGACATTCCTGCTCTAGAATTTGACTTTTATGAGCCAACAGGAGATACTGAAACGGAAAGACCGTTAGTAATTGTCCTACATACTGGGACTTTCGCTCCAATTATTTATAACGGAAATCCAACAGGTATGCGTCAAGACGCTGCGACAACTATGATGTGTCAAAGCTATGCCCGAAGAGGATATGTAGTTGCGAACCTAGAATACCGATTGGGATGGAATCCAGGTGCAGAGACACCAGCTGAACGAGGAGCAAGTCTTATGAAGGCGGTTTATCGTGCAATTCAAGACACCAAAGGAGCCGTTCGTTTTTTCAGAAGAGACTATGAGAATGGAAATACCTATGGTATCGATACTTCTCGGATTATCTTATCTGGACAGGGTTCTGGTGGTTGGGTAGCTTTAGGTTATGCAACGGTTGATAAATATGCCGAAATTACACTTCCAAAATTTTTGGATGTAGATGAAATTACTGGAGATGTAACAGCCTTAATCGATACTGCAGAAATTGGTGATTGGGATGGTTACGGTGGAGCATTCAACAACGTAAATCACCCTGGATATTCTAATGACGTGCACATGGTATGTAGCATGGGTGGAGGAATTGGTGACTTGAGCTGGTTAGAAGCCGGAGATGTTCCAATGTGCGCTGTGCATTGTCCTACAGATCCAGTTGCCATTTATACTACAGGTGATGTTGCCGTAACGGGTGCAGGATTGATTACAACTGATATCAGTGGTTCTTATGATGTTATGGCAAAAGCGAATATGCTTGGAAATAACGATGTACTGGCAACGGTAAATGCGGGTAGTGATGTTTATACCCTTGGTGCTCAAGCAGCTTCAGCAGGTGCAGAAGGGATGATGGATTTCGGAGGAACCGCTGTCGGAGCTCCTGTGGATAACGCTTACCCATTTGTAACTGCAAATCCATTCGAGGCTTCTCCGTGGGACTTATGGGATGAGGCTACGGTTGAAAATATAGCTTTAAGTCTTGGTTTCGAGGCTGGATACGGAACAGGAATTAGTCAAAATTCATTGGGTCAAAACCCTGATATGGGAATCGAAAAATCCATGGCGTATGTGGATACTACAATGGGTTATTTCTGTAGAAGAATTGTTCGAGCAACGAATCTTGATGATTTAAACAACCTTGATGAAATAGCTGTTGAAAACGCACTTGAGGTGTATCCAAATCCAGCTTCATCTGTATTGGTGTTTAGAGCGAAAGAAGGAAATATTCAATCGATTGCAATACATTCAGCATTAGGTGAATTGGTTCAATCAGAGTCGAATATCTCAACGAATATGGTTGCTTACAGTAATCTAAACCTGAAGGCGGGTCTTTATTTCTGCTCCGTAGAAATTGAAGGACAAGTATTTAATCAGAAGGTGATTATCAAATAAGATTTCGAAATAATAAAGTGAAAGCGCTCCATAAATGAGCGCTTTTTTTTTGTTATTAACTTTAAAAACTATTCGTTAAACCCTTGCTTTTTCAGCTCCTTTTCCATGATAGGGATGAATAGAAACGGGAAATAGGATAGTATGAGCATCGCTGGATAACCATATGGTAGCATAGGACTTTCTTCACGAGACTCAAGCACTTGATAGGGTTTTGACCCCATAAAATGGTGGTCTGAGTGCCTTGTCAATTCGAATAGTAAAATTCTACCAAGCAAATGATCTGAATTCCAGGAGTGAATGACTTTCACGTTTTCATAAGTTCCATTCTCTCTTTGTTTTCTTCTGAGCCCATAATGTGAAAAATAATTTTGTGCTTCCAAAATGGATATACCAAAGACAGCAGCAGCGAAGTACAATCCAGCAATCTTTAATCCAGCGAATATGCATATAAGCAATATGAAGGACCAAGGAATGATTGTGAAAAGAATCATAGGATTCAACAATTGACTTCTTCCCATTTTTTTTGATTTTTCAGCCTCTAATCTCCAAGTTTTAAAATACCCTCCGATTTGTGATTTTATGGCGAATAGATAAAAGATATCTCCTTTTTTCGCTGACGTGAAATCATTAGGTGTAGCCACATCTCTGTGGTGACCACTATTATGATAGGTCATAAAGTGATTTTGAAATGAAGTTGTCAGTAGCACATGCGCCATAAATAATTTAAATGGCTCTCCTATTTTATGGCCTAGCTCATGGCCTCCATTGATCCCGTTTACACCAAGAACGGTTCCCATCATTAAGATATATGCGATTAGATCTGCGGTTGAGATATCGGGATTCGATACGGCATGCAGAAAGACATAAATTACATACAAATGGAGTGGTACAAGTAAATAAAGGACGATGTCATAAAACCAATCGCTTTTGGCAAGCTCTTTCTCAGCTTTATTCATATTATATGCATCTTTAGGTAAAAGAACCTCCAATAGGGGCACAATAAGATACAAGCTAATAATACCAAAGTAAGCCCAGGTTCCGATACTGTTCAGACTAATTAATGCCAGAACAGGAGTGAAATAGACGCCGAAATACTTTAATTTGCCCATAAAGATTGAGTTGTACCTAAAGTTATGAAAAAATGAATAAATATTCATTTATGAAGAATCAACAATGGGGCTAAGTTTGGGGAGGGTGATAAAACGCAAAACCTCTAAAACCTTTTTTATATTCGGTTTTAGGTGTTTTTATAGTGGCTCCACCAGGACTCGAACCTGGATCTAAAGTTTAGGAAACTTTTGTTCTATCCCTTGAACTATGGAGCCAAAAGGTAAAGGTATCTATATTCTAAAGAAATTCCTGGATAATCTCCCAAGTTTTAGAGGCTGCTTTATCCCAATTGTAATCTTGGGCTTTTTTAAGTCCATTTTCTATTAGCTCCTCTCTTTTAGCAGAATTAGTCGTGATTTCTTCCATGCGCTTTGCCATATGAACAACATCAAATGGGTTGAAATATAGCGCAGCATTTCCCGCTACCTCTGGCAGGCAGGTTCTGTCACTGGATAAAATAGGGACACCGCATTTCATCGCCTCAACCAATGGTATGCCGAATCCTTCAAAGTATGGCGGGTAAACAAGTGCAAAAGCACTTGCCATTAGCTTTGTTAAGGTCTCCATTTGGACATGTCCTGTGAAAAACACATTTTCCTCAATCGCTTCAGGTACGTTTAAGGATTGTTTTCGCCACATATTACTGCCAACAACAAGAAGCTGATATTCGGGATTGTTTTTATGAAATAGTTCGTAGGCATCTAATAGGCGTTCAACATTTTTTCTTGGGTGAATAGAACCAACGAATATAAAATAAGGTTTTCCTTTTGTATACGATTTTTGATGTTTGACCTTCTCTTTATTTGATATAGGGATAAATTCATTTGAAACACCATTGTAAATGACACTTATTTTTTCTTGCTCAATATTATAGCAATTAGCTATGTCATTTTTTGAGTATTCCGATACGGTAATAATTTGATTTGCCTTACGTGCATATTGTGGATAATAACGCCTGTAATACCAGCTTACCCATTTTGGTGAATCTTCAGGGTAATGTTCAAAATTCAGGTCATGAATAGTGGTGATTTGCGGTATTTTCGAATTTAAGTCACAGATACCATCAGGCGACCAAAATAAATCAATTTTATAGCGCTTTAGAACTTTGTGAAGAGGATAACCGGTCCAAAATAAAGTCAGTAATGGGTGTCTAGTGGGAGGGCCTATTTTTATCGGGATACAGTTTTTTGCAAAAACAAATGAATCGTCAAAATCTCGATCAAAGATCAGATAAAAGGTATGCTCCTTCTGATTTTCACAAATCCTTTTTGTGATTTCATAGGTGTAGTTCCCAAAACCCTCGAGCTTTTCTTTTAAAAGATGTCTGCAATTTATGGCTATGTTCAAATCTAAAACTGATGGATGTAATTGGTCTTTTTTTCCTGTTCTATTGTTGTTTCTGGTCCATGACCACAGTAAACAGCCGTGTCTTCAGGGAGCTTAAACATAGTTTCAAAAATAGACTTTTTCAACGTATTTATATCTCCTCCCGGTAAATCCACTCGTCCGAAGCTACCATTAAAAAGTACATCTCCATTTATAACGAACTTATTGGCTTCGTTGTAAAAAACAACATGACCAGGCGCATGACCAGGGGTAAAAAACACTTTAAATGAAATATCTTCAAATGTAATAATAGTGTTGTGCTCAAGAAAAAAGTCTGGTTCTGGAGATTCTTTATAGGCCTGAAAACCATACATTTCGGCATAGTTTTTTACCGAATGGAGGGTGTTTAAATCATCTTTATGGATATAGAAAGGGATTTTATACTTTTCTTTAACGGCGTAATTTCCTAAAATATGATCGATATGTGCATGTGTATTGAGGAGTGCTAAGGGTTTTAACTCGTTACTTTCTATAAAATCAAAAAGCTCCTCCTCTTCATGAGCGGAATAGCATCCCGGGTCTATAATGACGCAATTTTTATTCGGAGAAACAACTATATAGGTGTTCTCTTGAAATCCATTGAATTGAAACGAAACGACTTTTAACGACATAAAACAAACACTTATCTAATGACGTTAACGTGACCACTCAATTGATATTGTTTATTTGCGAAATCAGTATAAGTAAGTTTCCAAATGTAGGTGCCATCTTGGCATTTTTTTCCGTTGAAAGTTCCATCCCATGATTGACTAGCTTCTGTCATTGTATGGATTAATTCTCCCCATCTATTAAAAATGAGACATTCCATTTCTTGAATGTTTCCTCCCGAAACCTGAAAGGTCTCATTCAATCCATTATTGTCTGGTGTGAATGTATTAGGTACATATATAACGGCGTCATAGTATATATTTATGAACTCATCAGACTGACAACCATTTAAATCAGTGAAGGTTACTTTATAGGTTATTTCTTGATTGGGTGTTGCGATAGGATTGTCACAATGGATACAGCTCAAGAATTCAGCTGGCGACCAAATAAAACCTCCCGTTTGATTTGAATAGGCATTGAGTTGTATTTGGTCCCCATAAAAAGCAAGGACATCATTGGAAGTTTCAAAAGAAGGGTATGGATATAGTTCAACAAGAACATAAGCCGTATCTCGACAGCCGTTTTCATCTATTCCAATCACTGTGTAATCTGTCGTTTCAATAGGAACTACAGTTGCTTGGTTTTCAAATTGATTTACCACCGTGTTTGATGGGAGCCACTGGTAAAATACAGCTCCATCCGCCCAAAGGTATGCCTCTTCTTTAGGGCAAATGATTGTATCATTACCTGCTGAAATTTCAATTTCAATTACATTGGCATAAATTGAATCTATGATTATTCCACAAGCATTTCCAATCTCTACATAAAACCACTGATTGCTTGTCGGTCCTATTACTGCAACGGGTCCATCGCTGCTGAAAAGATAAGGATCGGCGACCCATGAATATGTTTCTCCTCCATTTGCAACCACTGGCTCTTGGGCACCAAGACAGACCTCTATTTCATCATCGAGGTTTGAGATAGGAGGATCAAAATAGACCGTTATGTTAGTTGTATCATAATTTACACAGCCATCGGAGGTAGTAACTGTTGCGATATAAGTGATTGAGGTGTCAGGAGTAGCAACAGGGGTAAATGAAGTTGGGTTATTTAAATAGAGTGGAGGACTCCATATAACGGACCCTTCACCGATAACCTCAAGGCTCACATTTTCTCCCAAACAAATATTTGCATCGTCAGAAATAGAAATGCTATTTTCAAACACTTCTAAAGTAAGTTGAAGTGTTTGAGATCCACAGGTATCAGAAATTGAAACCGTAAATGTCGTTGTTTCATCTATTGTTGCTATTGGCGTAGCTGAGCTAGGATTGTCCAAAAGATCAGCGGGTTCCCATTCATAAAATGCGCCTCCAAAGGCCTCCAGCATATAGGTTTCTCCGGGACAAATCGGCGAGACAGGATCTACAACACCTCCTTCAAAGGCTCCAATATTTATGAAAAGTGATACGGAATCTGGGCTAAAACAACCAGAAGTATCGTAAACTAAAAGTTGTACCTCATAGGTGCCTGGCTCTGTGTACTGGTATATAGGTTCTTCTTCCGTGGAGGTTCCGCCATCTCCAAAGGTCCATATGTAAGCATTTCCGTTTTCGCTATTGTTCTGAAAGAATACAGACTGAGGAATACAAATTAAAGGAGCCGGCTGTGCTGCGGCCGCTTCTATTGTACTCAGCTCAAACTTGAAGGTGGCCATATTGCAGTTGGCCGATACGTTGGTTTCGGCATATGCTCCAGGAGTTGTAGTAAAACCAGTTGGATTTCCACCGCAAGCTCCACAAACCGCATGATATATTCGCCCTGACTTATCGAATCTGCTTGTCCCACCGTCAACGTGATTGGAGCTACTATTCAATCCTCCCATGAAAGTTGCATATTTTAGGTTAGATGCATTTTGGTCTAAAACTGCGATGTAAAAATTATTTCCATTGGTTTGACTCTGGTGGGCATCAAGTGTTGTGATAAAACCATTTGTAGAAGAACTAGGTACATTGCTTTGATTCAAAACTCCTCCCCATCCAGCGAGGTATATATCATAGCAGTCAGAAACTAAAAATGCTGTTGGGGATATTTCTACGTTTCCTGTTCCAGCGCCAATCATTGTAGTCCATTCGATACTGGACAAGGAGGCATCATATTTCCGAACAAATTGTCCTGAATTAGGTGATCCGAAACAACCTGGTGAAATGGGCCAATTTGTTTCTGTTTGACCATATACGTAAATGTTATTATCGATATCGTATTGAACAAAGTAGGTTTGATCGTATTCAGCAAAACCCATGTAAGTGCCGGAGATTAAGGCTCCCGTATTAGCATTGAATTTTGCTACATAACCATCAGATATTCCGCCATTAAAGGTGAGATCATTTCCCTGGCTAAATAAGCCATTAGAATTTGTTCCTCCAGCAATACATAGTTCGCCCAATTCATCATTGACTTGAATGGAATTTCCTGATTCTGACCCTATACCTCCAAAATAGGTGCTCCATAAAAGCTGGTCAAGACCAGGAGGCATTTTGAAAAGAACTGCATCTTGCGTTCCGCTTAGCATTGATTGTTGAGGGTTAATCAAAGGAAAATCTGAGGAATAGCTGGTACTTGCGACATACACATTATTGTCTTCATCAAGCATGATTTCCCCTCTAAATTGATCTCCATAGTTGTAATGCAGCTGATCCAAATTTAGTCCATCATTTCCTGTACCCCCTAGATAGGTAGAGGCAAGTAGATTATCACCTGCTGCACTAAGACGTGCTACATATATGTCCGAGCCCATAAAGCTAATGCTGTTTTCTGTTACAGAAGGACCGCCATTAAATATATTGTCGTAAGAAGCGCCTGCCATTGGAAAGTCTGTAGACCCTGTAACGCCATAAATAAATAATTCTCCGTTGTCTGCGCATACCAGACTATGAGGTGTCTCATTGCCACTGCCGCCAATATAGGTGGAGTATAATAAAGAAGTTCCCTGGGTATTAAATTTTGTAATACCTAGGTCGGTAGGAATTGCACCTTGGCCTCCCTGATAGGAAAGGTCAAAAGCTCCGGTTGTAACAGGGTACTCAATTCCCATTACAATTCCTCCGCCAAATAAGTTCCCATAAGGGTCAGGAGTTGCAGTAAAACCCCAATTGTCAGATTCAGAACCCGCAAAGGTAGAGAAGGTTAAACTCGGGTCGATATAAAGTGATTTTGAATGGTCATACCCATCAGGAAGGTGAAAAGAAATTTCTTCACCGGTTTTTTGATAGTTTATTTTGATTTTAGATTTGTGACCGGATTCATCAATCTCATATGCTATTGGAGCAGATTGCTCAATAGTTCCGAATCGATTTGATATCATTAACACGCCATTTTTAATGAACACCTTATTTGCACCATCAAAACTCCATTTTATTTGTGATAGATCAGCACCCGGGGCTATTAGGAAGTTATAGCTTAACTGACCGTTTTCTCCTTTGTAGATTAAGTCGACTTTTTCATAAAAGCCCTTGTAATGAACGTCGTTGTATGAATGTATATTGCTTTTCCATTTGGAAGAATCTTTTCCTATAAAATAGTTTTTGAGGTCTGGAGAGGGATTGCTATTTTGTCTTTTGGCTTCAGTATTTGCGCCGATAAAATTTTGGTGAATCACATGAATGCGCTGAGCTTCTTGCTCTTCGTGATCATGTGAATGGTGATGATCATGTCCTTCTCCGTGTGCCATAAAATCTGTAAGCATGAAACACATGCCGTCTTTTTGCAGAAATAGTTTACCGAGGGTAAGGTCAACAGAATAGTGTATACGGGTATCCCATTGCCCCGTATTTGGGGTCATCCAGATTTCTTGAGCAAGGAATGATGATGCGCAAAAAATAGCTGAGAATAGGGAGAATAGTCTCATTTAGTCTAAATTACAACGAATAATTAGCTTTCTTATTATATAAACACCTAGTCTTCAGTTTAGTTGCCTCGAGTCTGAGTGTAATCCCTAAGGCACTTGTATGTTCAGCTGCTTTTTCGTTCCTTTGTGTGCTTCACTATACGAAAACTATACCAAAACTAAACTAATGAAACCCATTCTAACAATCCTTTTAATATTAGCCATAACGCCTTTTGTCTCAGCGCAAAAATATTCACGTGTTAAAGTATTAGCAAATGATCAAGAGCTTAGACAAATCGCCGACTTAGGAGTCGCTGTAGATCATGGAATTCGAAAGAAAAACACCTTTATTATTACAGATCTTTCTGAATCTGAAATAGATATCCTGAGTGAATATGGTTATCCTTATGAAATTGAAATTGACGATGTAAAAGAATTTTACAAGGATCGTTTGAGTCGTCCCTCAGAGCATCCATATGAGAAAAATGAAGATTGTTCGGGAAGTAATGGTGGATCAGGTTCATTCGTCCCTACCGTTCCATCGAATTTTAATCTTGGTTCTCAAGGAGGTTATTTGACGTATGACGAGATGCTTGCAGAGCTTGATGACATGTACGCCCAATATCCCAATATTATTAGCCAAAGATCGCCGATATCCAATTTCAATACCTATGAGGGGCGTCCTATTTTTCACGCCAAAATCTCAGATAATCCGAATTCAAATGAGGCAGGAGAGCCCAATGTTTTATATACGGCAATCCATCATGCTCGAGAGCCAATGAGCCTTATGGAAACCATTTTCTATATGTGGTATTTATTAGAGAACTATGGAAACGACGATGAAGTTACTTACCTCGTAGACCATACCAGAATGTTTTTTGTACCATGTCTTAATCCAGATGGTTATATCTACAATGAAGAAGAAGATCCAAACGGTGGCGGCATGTGGCGTAAAAACCGCCGAGACCATCCAAATAGCAATAACTTTGGCGTCGACCTAAATCGAAATTACTCCTACGGATGGGGTACGACTGGAATTAGCTTCAATACAAATAGTGATGTTTATTGTGGAACTGGTGCTTTTTCGGAGCCTGAAACACAGGCCTTGCGCTGGTTAGTAGAGAATTATGATTTTGAAACAGCATTTAATGCCCATAGCTATTC
>MDSY01135179.1_pt1 | contig 10199 bp, 3 predicted proteins | sample 811131 | NCBI WGS metagenome assembly MDSY01 (sample SAMN05326643, study PRJNA326480) | marine metagenome | isolation source: seawater | place: Atlantic Ocean: South West | collected 2010
CAATTGAAATGGGAAGTGGGGCAGCATACTACTGGGCTGGAAAAATACCATCTGGACAATTTTTTTCCTCTGTCCCTTTTGGAATGAACTCTAAACAAATGAACTCATGGATTATTTCTGGTGGTGGGTATAAATTATATAGAGAGATCTATGAACCATTTAATTTAATTCCATTTGTTGGAGGTAATACCAGTATGCAGATGGGCGGTTGGTTTAATAAAGAAATTAATTCTTTTGATGACCTTAAAGGTTTGAAGATGAGAATACCAGGATTTGGAGGTAAAGTTTTATCAAAAGCTGGAGGAACTGCGGTTACTGTAGCTGGAGGAGAAATTTATACAAACCTAGAAAGAGGAGTTATTGATGCCACAGAATGGATTGGTCCATACCATGATTATCTTATGGGATTCTATCAGGTAGCTAAATACTATTATTATCCAGGCTGGCACGAGCCAGGGGGAGTTTTGGAAATGATTGTGAATAAGGATAAGTTTTCAGAATTACCATCTGATCTTCAAGAAATTATAAAGAAAGGAATTGAGTCATTAAATATATGGATGCAGTGTGAGTTTGATTCAAAAAATAGTATCTATTTAAATAAGCTCCTAAATGAAGAAAATGTTCAGTTAAGACAATTTCCAAAAGATGTTCTTGATACTTTTAAATCTAAAACTGAAGAAGTTATTAAAGAAATGATTGAAACAGATTCTAAAAGTAAGAAGATTTTTGAGGCTTACGATAAGTTTCGTGTTTCTTTTAAAGACTGGTCAACCGTTAGTGATAGGATATATTACGAGTTATAATTTTCTAAAAATTCAGGAATTAGATATATAAACTCTGGGTTAAAAAATAAATATATTAAGAATAATAATTGAATAATTACAAAAGGAATTACTCCTTTATAAATATCAGTAGTTCTTATTTCTTCAGGTGATACACTTTTTAAATAAAACAAAGAGAATCCAAAAGGTGGTGTTAGAAAAGAGGTTTGGAGATTTATAGCTAACATGATCCCTACCCATATTAAATCAATATCTAATGCAATAAGGATTGGGGTAATTACAGGAACTATTATAAATATTATTTCAATAAAATCTATGAAAAATCCTGCTACGAATACTACAATTAAAATTGAAATCAAAAACATTTCAGGGGTTAGATTAGACGCAGTAATCATATCTACTAAAATTTTATCCCCTTCTAAACCTCTAAAAACTAAAGAAAATGATGTTGCTCCAAGTAATATCATGAATACAATAGAGGTCAGTTTAGTTGTTTCAGAAGATATATCTTTAATTTTTTTAAGATTAATACTTCCCTGAATTACACTTAATAGTAATGCTCCTGATGCACCTATTCCTGCTGCTTCTGTTGGAGATGCTATACCCATAAATATTGAACCTAATACTGCAAAAATTAAAATAAATGGAAGTAGAAAAGCATTGATGATATTTGTAATACTTGTTTTTTCTTTAAATTCTTTAATCATTTCTGATGGCATTGCAGGTGCTGAAGAAGGGGAGAAATACGTAATGATACCTATATAAACTAGATAAAGAAAAACTAAAGTAATTCCAGGAAGTAGTGCAGAAATGAAAAGATTACCGACTGAAATATTTAATACACTTCCGAGGAGGACAAGCACAACAGATGGTGGAATTATTTGACCTAGTGTACCAGAAGATGCAATTACTCCGGTTGCAAGCTTTGCATCATATCCTCTTTTTAACATTGTTGGCAGACTAATTAAGCCCATTGTTACTACTGTTGCACCAACTATACCAGTTGATGCTGCTAGCATCCCTCCTACTATAACAACCGAGTAAGCCAAGCCCCCTTTAATTTTTCCAAAAAGAATAGCCATAGTTTCAAGTAGTCTTTCGGCAATACCTGATTTTTCTAATGTTAATCCCATAAACACAAAAAGAGGAACAGCTAATAAAACAAAATTGTTCATTATACCATAAATTCTAAGAGATACTAAATAGAAGAAGTCTACATCAAAATAAAATAGCCCTGCCAATATTGAAATGCCCCCTAATGTCAAGGCAACTGGGTAACCGAAGAGTATAAGTATAAAAACTAAAAGAAATAATATTAATGGTATACTATCCATTTGATATTTTTTTTAAGTTTTTTAAAATATTTATTACTCCCTGTAGTGCCAGAAGTAAAAAAGATATAGGAATAATTGATTTAATTATAAATCTATATGGTAATCCTCCTGGATCTGGACTAGACTCAAGAATAGATAGAGAGTCTTCAACAAATGGTAATGATGTATAAAAAATTACTAATGAAAATGGAAGAAGAAAAAAAACATTACCAAGTAGATTTATAATTTGCCTTTTCTTTTCAGAAAATTTACTGTAAAATACATCTACTCTAACATGCTCATCTTTCTGTAGAGTTATAGATGATCCCAAAAGAAAAATAATTGCGAAAAAATGCCACTCAAGCTCATAAAGAGATGCACTAGAGAAATTAAAGACATATCTTAAAAAAACATCAAGAGTTATCAAAATGACTAATGCAAAAGAAAGCCAAGAACAAAGATCACCTACTTTTTGAATTATTTTCTCAATCATGACATTTAATGAAAATACTTAATTTATAAATATATGCTTTTAATATCTTTGCTCTTAACAAAAAAATGATAATTGAAAAAAGACATTAGAGAACTTGATTTAAATGCTATTAAAACATTTTGTTTAGAGAATGAGATGAAACCATATGTTTCTAAACAAGTTTATTCATGGCTCTGGAATAATTCTTCTTCTTCATTTGATGAAATGTCAAACTTATCTAAGAAGAATAGAGAGATTTTTGATGAGTCTTATTGCATAAATAAGATTACTGAAGATACTAATGAAGTAAGTGAAGACGGAACAATAAAAATAAAGTTTAAACTTCATGATGGTAATTTTGTTGAGGGGGTTTTGATTCCTCAAGACACAAGAATGACTGCCTGTATTTCTTCTCAGGTTGGGTGTTCGTTAAGTTGTAAGTTTTGTGCAACAGGTACGATGGCTAGGATAAGAAATTTAACTGCAGGGGAAATTTATGATCAGGTTGTTGCCATAATGAATAAATCAAAAGAGGTTTATAATTTACCATTAACCAATATAGTTTACATGGGAATGGGTGAACCTTTACTTAATTATAAAAATGTTAAAAGATCAATACATTTTATTACATCTGATGAAGGTTTAGAAATGTCATATAAAAGAGTAACACTTTCTACTTCTGGCATTTCAAAAATGATTAGAAAATTAGCAGATGATAATGTAAAGGTAAATTTAGCACTTTCTCTACACGCAGCTTCAGAAGAAATAAGGAATAATATAATGCCAATTGGTGACTCAAACTCTCTTAATGATTTGAGAGATTCTTTAAAATATTATTTCTCAAAAACAAAGAGAAAAATTACATATGAGTATGTTCTTTTAAAAGATGTTAATGATAGAATTAAGGATGCTGATGATTTGTATAAATTCACAAAACATATTCCATCTAAAGTTAATTTAATTGAATATAACCCTGTTGATGGGTTAGGATTTGAGAAATCCACAGAGAAATCCACAGAATTATTTATGAATCATCTCGATTCAAGGAGGGTAAATGTTGGTCTTCGTAGAAGTAGGGGTAAGGACATAAATGCTGCGTGCGGGCAATTAGCTTATAAAAAATAAAATTTATATTCATTTTGATCGTTTTTTAAGAGGTTAATTATTATTCTGCCACATCTAAATCTTATATATTTGTAGGTTAAGCAGAGAACATATGTTAAGATTTTTGTTTTTATTTTTTCTAGCTTTTACATTGTCGCTGGGTGACAATAATATCTATGCTCAGGATGATGAAATTATTTCTTTGAAATTGATCACTGGTGATACCATTTTAAAAGAAGAAGGATCTCCAAAATATCAAATTCAAATTCAGTCTAGCAAACCAGTATCTGCCGATGTTAATCTTTTAATTACTTTTAACTCAATAACCGCCCAAAGTAATGATGTTTCTTACACACAAGTTGTTAAACTTGATGCGGGCACATCAAATAGTGCACCTATTGACATTAATGCAGTTGATGATGCAGTTTATGAAGATATTGAAACATTTTATCTTGTTCCTCAAATTACATTAGGACCAGGAACAGTATCTGATGATACTTTATTCTTTTCAATAATAGATAATGAACCGCCTCTTGTTTCATTTTCTGTTGATAAGACAGAAATTGATGAAGATGGAGGTGAGGCTAATTTGACAATTACTCTTAGTAGAACATATGACCAACCTTCTAAAGTAGCTTTAAACTATGAAGGATTAAACTTTACAGCTGGTTTTAATTCTGATTTTAGTGTAGATCATACAACAAGTTCTGCAGATGATGAAATTATTATACTAGCAGGAGACACCGTAGCAGTTGTAAAAATTACAGCTATTGATGATCAAATTGAAGACCCAAATGAAAATATTGTAATTCAGCTAAATAATATTACTAGTACCCCTGCTTCTGAAAATATTAGTTTTACACCTCAATCTGTTACAATTAAAATTAATGATGATGAAAATCCACCAGTCGCAATTGCTGATACTTATGAAGGAAGTAATTGTGTTGATGAGGGAGGTAAATTAACAATTTCAGATCCTGCTATTGGTCTTTTAGCTAATGATTATGATCCTGAGAATGGACCTTTATCAATCAAAGTAAAAGCCCCAACAATTCTAGGGTTAATTCAGTGTAATGGTTTGCCTGGCATATGTTCAGACGGTACATTTGAATTTATTCATGGGGGTGATCAAACTATAGACAGCCAAGTTCAGTTTTCATATGAAATTGAGGACGAGGATGGATTTAAGGCAGTTGGACTAGTTACTATTTGTGTCAATCCTATAAATGATCCTCCTTTTATTTCTAACGGAGCAATTCAGTTGAATGAAGGAGAAACGGTTACACGTGACTTTACAACTGGAATTCAGGATGAAGAATACACACTTGGTCTTGATAACGGATTTTCATTTAAAATACTTACACCTCCTTCAAAGGGTGTTGCTACTCTTACAGCCCAAGGTATATTAACGTATACTGCTCCTGATTATTTATCGGGAGGTAACCCTTTCAATACTAGTCTAATGTATGAGTATACTGATGGTGGCGGTTTGACAACAACTAATATTGTCCCTATTACAATTGCTAATTCAGTTCCAACCCCAGTAGCTGACACTTTTTATGTCGGCGTAAATCAAACAATAAATATTTCTGCAGCAAATGGTGTGCTAGCAAATGACCCTAGCCCTCCAAACTCTACATCCAGAGCTTTTATATCTTCTACACCAAACTTAGCTTTATCTTCCGGGCCAAAAGAATTTGAATTATTTGATGACGGATCATTTACTTATACGCATAATGGAACATCCTTCCCTAAGGTTGATACATTTGAATATACACTTTTTATAACGTATAATGCTGGTGGTAGTGAATCTCAAGTAGGTCAAGTCTTTATAAAAGTTAATGACTGTCCAACAACAACAAAAGATACATACTTTGTTTCAGAGGGGGGTGTATTAATAACCTCTGAACTTGACGGTGTTCTTCAGAATGATTTTGATATTAATGGTGATGATATTACAGCGTATAAGGATACAGAGCCAAACACAAAAAATAGTACAGTTACTGTAAACCCTGATGGTTCATTCACCTATACTCATGGTGGTGGTGAAGATGATTCCGACTATTTTCTTTATTATGCTAGCGATGGAATTTGTAATAGTGTGCCGGATACTGTTCAGATTATTATTACCCCAACTAATGATTGTCCTATTGCAAGAACAAATGGATATAATAGTTTAAGTCTTTTAGAGGGAGCATCTATTAGTGATTATATAAATAGTTTATTTGATTCTGACGGAAAATCTTTGTCTATCGATAGTGTTACTACTGATGTTAATGGAGATACATTATTTGTGTTAGATTCTAATGGAGATATATGGGCATTGAATATGGATGAAGGTGGCTTATTCCAGATAACAGATTATTTTCTTGGTGGATTAGTAGAAGACGAGGATCCTGAAAACGATTCTCTAATTATGAAATTATTAGACCCTAGTTCTGTTAATTATATTCTTAATAATGATGGAAGCCCAAAATATCCACCACCAGCATTTGCTACAGATTATGGTGTAAACCCCGATGGAACATTTTATTATAAGCATGATGGATCAGGAAATTTAAGAGATAGAATTGTTGTTGAGGTTTGTGATTTACCTTCAGAGGGAACACAGTGTTGTGTTATCGATTCAATAAGATTATTTTTTGGTCCTGATAATGCGTGTCCAATAGCTGGGACAGATTATTTTTCAGTAAACGAGGGTGGTACCCTGAATGCTGATAAAAATAATGTTGGAGTTAATGATATAATGTTTAACCTTACTAATGGAGAGAAAGAATACACTGGTGTTCTTTTGAATGATGTTGACGAAGAGGGAGATACTATTTGGGCATTATTAAAAGATAGACCAGTTAATGGTGTATTAGTTGGAGATAGAATTAATCCAGACGGATCATTCATTTATGTCCATGACGGCAGTGAGACTAATGCTGATAAGTTTACCTACGTAATTGGTGATGTTAATAAAACATGTAGTACAGTAACTGTTTATATTAATATTAATTCTGTTAATGAATGTCCTATTGCTAATGATACAATTTATACTGTAGACGAAGGTGGTACTCTAGAAATTACTGGTCTTGCGGGGGGTGGTGAAGGAAACTTTATTTTACTTCCTGGAATTATGGGTAATGATGCTGATGTAGATATAGGAACTCTACCTATAATTAATGATAATTTAATTGCTTATTATCCTATGAATGAGTTTTATGATTCTATACCAGGAGCTCCAGAATATTTTATTGCTGATAGTTATCCTCCTGGTAAGATTGATACTCTTAGTACTATTCTTATATCTAAGAGAGCAAACGAATTAAGTAATAATTATTTCTATGGAGTCTTAAAAGGCGGAACTGCAGATACGTTGAAGCTACCAAATCCTCCTGAATGTGATACTGCTGGAGACGGAAAGTGTGCTTCACCATTTTATTTAATCACTTACCCAAATTCTCCAACTCATGTTCCAGATAGATTCCAACCTCCTAAAGATAAACAGGCATACGGTTTTGATGGTGTAAATTCATTTGTTGATGTTAATCATCAATTGCTAGATTTAAAGAGATCAAGATATACAATATCTGGGTGGTTCAGATCACAAAACGATGCTGGAGATACTCCAACGATATTGAACTTTACTGTAAATGGATTAGAGAAAGGACTTGTTTTAGGAATAAAGGATGAAAAACTTTCGATAGGAATTGGTAATGGAACAGGCTATACTGTAAAATCAACAACAACTCTCGGTACAACAAAATTGAGTAATCAATGGCATCATTTTGTCCTTGTGAAAAATGAGAATACATATAAGATGTATCTCAATAAAACTCTTATTTATAGCGAGTCACTGAACAATACTAGTCTGTCCAGTATACCTGCCAAGCTTCTGATAGGTAGATCAGTTTCTGGTAATTATTTTAAAGGTAGAATTGATGATGTGACTATACTTGGAGATACTGTCTCTCAAGATGATGTTTTAAAGTTATACTATGGACTTTCGACTTCTATTGCTAATTCTCCAGATGACGGTGAATTGACTGATTTTGGAGTTGATGGCTCATTTACATATGTTCATAACGGTATTGGTGGTGACCCTGAGGATAATTTTATATATAACCTTTCTGATGGGCAATGTGAAGAGTTAGGGAAAGTAATTATTAAAGTAAATCAAATTAATGACTGTCCTGTTGGAGTTGATGATTTTTATTCTGTTGATGAAGGAGGCACTTTAAATGTTACCACTCCTGGAATATTAGCAAATGATACTGACGAAGAGGAGGATGATCTGAATTCTACATTACTAGATGGTCCTGATCATGGAGTAATAACGCTTAATACTGATGGATCTTTTGAGTATGTTCATGATGATTCAGAAACTCTATTAGATTCTATAAGATACCTTATAAATGATGGTGATGTGAACTGTTCAGATACCGCAACTGTTTATATAACAATCAACCCTGTGCCGGATTGTCCAATTCCAAACGATGATATTTACTATGTTACTGAAGGTGAATCTATAACAATTGATACATGCATTACCACTTTCACAGATCCAGGAACAGGCTATACTAATTGGGATTCTGGAGAGCCTAATCAAACTGGTAATGAAAATTATGGTGAAATTATTTTCCCGGGAGAAACAGATCCAGATAGAGGAAAATGGAATGATATTACTTCATCAAATAATAAAAAATATTTACTTGAAGTTGACAAATTAATAACAACAAAATCTGGGCATACTTATTTAGGACAGTATAATGGACACTCTTATTTTAAATCAAATTTAAGCTTTGGATGGATAGATGCAAAAGCACAAGCAGAAGCTTCTGGGGGATATCTTGCTATAATTACTTCTGAAGAGGAAGATGAAGCTATCGCTAATATGATAGATGAATCTTTATTAATTGGTCTTTATCAAGATCCAAACGACAAGTATTTTGAAGAACCTACTGGTGGATGGAGATGGGTTGATGGTACCTACTTATATGATGAGGGATCATCTCAAACACTTTGTGGAGTAATTTTGAATGATGATGACGGAGGAGGAGATACAATATTTGTTACTGACTGGACTCTTCCTGTAAATGGGACTCTAGATAATAACGAAATTAAATTTGATGGTAAATTCACTTACAATCATGACGGAAGTCAATTAGGAGACACAATTGAATATAAAATAGAAAGTGATCTTTGTCCTAGTGATGTAGTTGGAAAAATAATTTTAATTCCTATAAATGTTAACGATTGTCCTATCGCTGAAAGAGATACTTTCTATGTAGATGAAGGTAGTGTTTTAGATACTCTAGGAATACTGATAAATGACTATGATGATGACGGAGATTTACTTAGAGCTGAAAAAGATTCATTGTCAGATGTTAATCATGGTACAGTTCAGATATTCCCTAGTGGTAGATTATTATATACTCATGACGGATCTGAAACTACAATTGATAGTGTTAGGTACAGGTCAATAGATCAATCTGGTTGTGATAGTTTATCTACAGTAATAATCATTATAAACCCTGTAAATGACTTACCTATTTCTGAAAAAGATACTTTCTCTGTTAATGAAGGTGATACCCTAGTTGTTGATGTTACGAATGGACTCCTTGCAAATGACAGTGATGCTGATGGAGATGATCTTAGTGTCCTTATTATAAAAAATGTTGGTATTGGTCAGTTGAATATGAATCCGGATGGTTCTTTCACTTATATCCATGATGGATCAGATACACCAAATGAGGTATGTTTTACATATCGATCATATGATGGTGTTCCAGGCCCACCAGCAGGTTTCTCAGATGAGACAGAAGTATGTATTCAAATTTTAAACAGAGTTCCTGAAGATGATGGAGAAGAATATAATATATTAGAAGGAGAAGTATTAACCTGTGATCTCACGAATGGCCTTTTAGTAAATTGTGTGGACCCTGATCCTCAAGATATTTTAACAGTAATTTTAGATATTCCTCCAGCAGATGGTGCATTTGTATTAAATGATGATGGAACATTTACGTATGATCATAATTGTTCTGATGATCCTGATGAAACATTCTTTACATATTTTGTGACTGATGGAGAAGATACGACTTTAGTTGCAGATACTGCCAGAATAATTATTGATAATGAGTGTCCAGTAGGTAATGATGATTTATATGGCGGTGTTGACGAGGGAGGAATTTTAAATATAGGTCCATTTGATGGAGTACTTGCAAATGATACTGATCAGAATGCTTGTGATGTTCTTGAAATTCAACTTTTAGATCCTCCTACTTTTGGTGGTGTTGTACTTAACGCTGACGGGTCTTTTGATTATAGTCATGACGATAGTGAAAATTTTGTTGATGAGTTTACATATTTACTTAATGACGGTGAATGTGCAATTTCAGATACTGTCACAGTATCAATTAGGATAACTCCAGTTCCTGACACTCCTCCTGTTGCTGTCAAAGATTCTTTTGATTGTATCGATGAAGGCGGATTTATACAAATTCTTATGTCTGATGATGGTATTTTATCTAATGACTATGA
>MDSY01037982.1_pt1 | contig 10198 bp, 7 predicted proteins | sample 811131 | NCBI WGS metagenome assembly MDSY01 (sample SAMN05326643, study PRJNA326480) | marine metagenome | isolation source: seawater | place: Atlantic Ocean: South West | collected 2010
GATTTTGCCTCTAGTATTATAAGCATGACATGCCTGATGGTTGTTTCATATTTTGAAAAAGATACAGTTTATCTATCTATATTTTTTATAACATTAGTTATATTAACAGCAGGTTTGATTAGAATACTGATCAATACATAAATAAATAATATAGAATTTTTTAATGAACTCAGAATTAGAAAAACTACATGCCTACCCATTTGAAAAACTAGAAAAATTACTTAATGGAATAGAGGTCATTACTGAAGAACCACTAATATCTCTAGCTATTGGAGAACCAAAACATCAAACTCCAAAATTTATAATTGATGTTTTAAAATCGAATTTAGATGGGATTTCAAAATATCCAACTACACGTGGTACAAGTGAACTAAGAGTTACTATTGCAAATTGGCTATGTAATCGTTTTAATTTACCAAAAGAAACGATTGATGAAAAAAACAATATACTTCCAGTCAACGGAACAAGAGAAGCGCTCTTTGCTATTGCGCAAACTATAATTAATAAAAGTGGTGATCCGATAGCGATTTTACCAAATCCATTTTATCAAATTTATGAGGGTGCTGTTTTATTAGCAAAGGCACAACCTTACTATTTAAATTGTGTCGAAGAAAATAATTTTGTACCTGATTTATCATCAATAAAAAAGGAAATATGGAAACGATGTCAAATATTTTATCTATGTACTCCTGGTAATCCAAGCGGAACTATAATCAATTATGATTTTGCTGAGCAATTGATGGAGCTTTCTGAAAAATATAATTTTATTATAGCTTCTGATGAATGTTACTCAGAAATATACCAAAATGAAAAAGAACCTCCAGCGAGTTTACTTGAATATGCAAATAAATTGGGAAATAGTAAATATGAACGTTGTTTAGTGTTCCACAGCCTATCTAAAAGATCTAATCTGCCAGGACTTAGATCGGGTTTTGTTGCGGGAGATGAAAACTTAATAGAGAAATTCTTTCAATATCGAACATATCATGGTTGCGCAATGCCTTTACATGTTCAAAAAACTAGTATTGCTGCATGGAGCAATGAGGAACATGTTATTGAAAATCGTAAGCTCTACAGGGCGAAGTTCAAAAAAATTTGCGAGGAACTATCTCCAGTTATGGAGGTAAACCCTCCTCTAGGTGGTTTCTACTTGTGGCCAAAATTGCCTTATTCTGATATAGACTTTGCAAGAAAGTTATATACAAGAGAGAATGTAAAAGTTTTACCGGGGTCATTTCTATCACGAGATTTTGACGGTAATAATCCTGGGTATGGGAGAGTTCGCATAGCACTAGTTTCGAATATCAGCGAATGTCTAAATGCTGCTAAGCGAATTAAAAGATTCATGAAAGATACTCATTAATTTTAGGACGAAGAATAATGAAAGATTTAAAAAGTTTTATCGATGCTCAATTTGACAAACGATCAGAAATTAAATCAAGTGATGAAAATCAAGAGCTAAGAAATGTGATAAAAGATATTATTAAAAAATTAGATAATGGTGAACTAAGAATAGCAGAGAAAATTAATGAAAAATGGACAGTCAATCAATGGCTAAAAAAAGCTGTTCTGCTTTCTTTTATTGCTGATGAAAATTTTGTTATTAAAGGTGAACATACAAATTATTTCGATAAGATTCCAAATAAATTCTATGATTATGATAATACTAAATTTGTTAAAACCGGTGCTCGTGTAGTTCCTACCGCCACTGTGAGACGAGGTAGTTTTATTGGAAAAAACGTGGTGTTAATGCCGAGTTTTGTAAATATCGGCGCTTATGTCGATGATGGTACAATGGTGGATACTTGGGCTACTGTTGGATCGTGTGCTCAAATAGGTAAAAATGTTCATTTATCTGGTGGCGTAGGTATTGGTGGTGTACTCGAACCGCTACAGGCTAACCCGACTATTATCGAAGATAATTGCTTTATTGGCGCTCGTTCTGAAGTCGTTGAGGGAGTGATAGTTGGCGAAGGCTCAGTCATTTCAATGGGTGTCTATATAGGTCAAAGCACGCGCATTTATGACCGCAGTACTGGAAAAATTACTTATGGATCTATTCCGCCTGGTTCAGTTGTGGTATCAGGAAACCTGCCATCGAAAGACGGAAAATATAGCCTCTACTGTGCAGTTATAGTAAAAACTGTCGATGAAAAAACGCTTGGAAAAGTTGGAATAAACGAAATCTTGCGTGATTTATAATTTTGCCAGAATGTCTTCCATAATTTTATATGGTATAAAAAACTGCGATAGTGTAAAAAAATCATGCAAATGGTTGGATAATAATTGTATTAGGTATTCCTTTCATGATTTTCATAAACATGGAATAACCAAATCAATAATTAATGAATTTCTCAAAAATATTGAAATTGAGCGACTGATAAACAAACGAAGCACAACCTGGAAAAAACTATCAGAGAAGGAAAAAAAGTGTTTATTTAAACCTAAAATAATAGAATTGCTGTTAAAAAACCCCACATTAATTAAACGTCCAGTAATTAAAACTAAAAATAAATTCTTAGTGGGTTTTGATCAAAAAAAATTTGAAGAATTAAAATAATTTATTGGGTAATCTCAGTGTAACTTTGCTGCAACACTATTAACCTTATTAACTAATTCTTCAGCAATGATCTCAATTTTTCCTTTATTTTCACCTTCAACCATAACTCTGATAAGAGGCTCAGTACCAGAGGGCCTTACAATTATGCGACCGTTACTGCCTAAATCTTGTTGAGCGTCATGAACTGCGTTATTAAGCTCATCGTTTTGTGTTATATCAACATTTGTATCAAACTTAATATTTTTTAATAACTGAGGATATTTTTTTACACTACTTGTAAGTTCTGAAAGACTTTTTTCTGTTAGCAACACTGTTTCTAGCACTTGTAATGCGGTAATTATTCCATCGCCGGTTGTCGTTAAATCGAGATTTATTATATGTCCAGATGTTTCACCACCTAGAGTTAGGTTTTTTTCAAGTAGCAATTCCATTACATAACGATCACCAACAGCTGCTCTAAAAAAATCTAACTCTAATTCATTAATTGCATTTTCCAAACCTAAATTACTCATAATTGTTCCTACAACAGCACCATTTAGTTTTTTAATTCTAGAGCGTGTAATTATATAAAGAATGTCATCACCATCCAGTATTTTTCCTTGGTGATCAACTATAATCAATCTATCCCCGTCGCCATCAAATGCAATTCCCATATCAGCTCGAGACTCTTTGACTAACTTTTTCAAGATATCTGGAGATGTGGCTCCACATTTTTCATTTATATTTAATCCATCCGGAGATACTCCATGTAGTATGACCTCTGCACCTAACTCTTCAAAAACCTTTGGAGCTATATGATATGTAGCGCCATTAGCACAATCGATAATAATTCTTAATTTATGAAAATTTAAATCGGTGCGAATTTTTGATTTACAGAATTCTATATATCTTCTTGGCGCATCCGTAATACGTCTAGCTTTTCCAAGATGTTGTGATGGAACAGGGGTCATTGAATGATTCATTTGATGTTCGATTTCTAATTCAACACTATCAGGAAGTTTTGTTCCTTCTGCCGAAAAGAATTTAATGCCATTATCATGAAAAAGATTATGAGATGCACTTATAACAATCCCAGCTTGTGCGCGTGTGCTTTTGGTAAGAAACGCAATTCCAGGAGTAGGCATTGGACCTAAGAGGCGAACATCAACTCCTGCTGCTGATAAACCAGCCTCTAAAGCTGATTCGAACATATATCCTGATATACGAGTATCTTTCCCTACTAAAACAGGTCCACTTCCTTGTTTAGCTAGCACCTTGCCTGCTGCCCAACCAAGTTTCATTACGAATTCAGCGCTTATTTCGCCATTATCAACGCTACCCCTTATACCATCTGTTCCAAAAAACTGTCTTGTATTTGAAATTTTTCTCATCTAAGCAGGCTTTGCTGGAGACGCGCTTGATGTTGCAGGCCTCTTCCTGGAAGCTTTTGCTTTTCTTTTTGTTTTCTTTTTTGATGTCGTACTCTGATCGTCACCATCATCCCACCCTGATGGCGGTCTTGGCATCTTTCCTTTCATAATATCGTCGATTTGATCAGAATCAATTGTTTCGTATTTAATCAAAGCATCTGCCATTAAATGTAACTTCTTTATATTCTTTTTTAAAATTTGTTCAGAGCGTTTATAGTTGATATTAATTATGCTCCTAATCTCCTCATCAATTGCATGTGCTGTTTCATCTGAAATAGCTTTGTGTTGAGTTACAGAGCGGCCTAGGAAAACTTCACCATCTTCTTCGCTATATGTTAGTGGTCCAAGTTTTTCCGACAAACCCCATTTTGTAACCATATTTCGAGCTAATTGTGTTGCACGTTCAATATCGTTGCTAGCTCCAGTTGTTACCTTGTTAGTGTCAAAAATAAGTTCTTCTGCTATACGACCTCCAAACAAACTTGAAATCTGACTATTCAATAACTCTTTGCTGTAGCTCAAACGATCTTCTTCCGGCAAAAACATTGTTACGCCTAAGGCTCGTCCTCGAGGAATTATTGTTACTTTATAAACAGGATCATGAGATGGTACTAGTCGACCAACAATTGCATGACCTGCTTCGTGATATGCAGTTAATTTCTTTTCTTCTTCGCTCATAACAAGAGAGCGACGTTCAGCTCCCATCATAATTTTATCTTTAGCCCGTTCGAATTCTTCCATATCAACAAGTTTCTTATTTGCACGTGCGGCAAATAATGCCGCTTCATTAACAAGATTTGATAAATCCGCGCCTGAAAAACCAGGAGTACCGCGAGCTATTATGTTTGCTTTAACATTGTCACCAAGAGCAACTTTACGCATATGAACTTTAAGGATTTGTTCCCGACCGCGAATATCTGGAAGAGGAACAACAACTTGTCTATCAAAACGACCAGGTCTTAATAACGCTGGATCTAATACATCGGGTCTATTTGTAGCAGCAATTACAATTACTCCCTCATTCCCTTCAAACCCATCCATTTCTACTAATAATTGATTTAATGTTTGCTCCCGCTCATCGTGACCACCCCCCAAACCAGCACCACGATGTCTTCCAACGGCATCAATTTCATCAATAAAGATAATACATGGTGAATGTTTCTTTGCCTGTTCAAACATATCGCGCACACGCGATGCGCCTACACCAACAAACATTTCAACAAAATCTGAACCTGAAATTGTGAAGAAAGGAACTCTTGCCTCACCAGCAATTGCTTTTGCTAATAAAGTCTTACCAGTACCTGGAGAACCAACCATTAAAACACCAGATGGTATTTTACCGCCTAGTTTTTGAAATTTTCCTGGATCACGCAAAAACTCAACTAACTCAGAAACCTCCTGTTTAGCTTCTTCAACGCCGGCAACATCATTGAAAGTTATTTTTATTTGATCTTCACTTAATAAGCGAGCACGGCTTTTTCCAAAGGACAATGCACCACGACCTCCGCCGCCTCCCTGCATCTGGCGCATAAAATATATCCAAATTGCTAATAACAGTATAATTGGGAACCAAGAAATAAGAGCATGCGCCCAAAATGAATTCTTATTCGGCTCCATTCCTTTAATCTCAACATTATTTTCAAGCAATGTTCCAATTAACGCATCATTATTAGTTTCAGGACTATAAGTGGTAAATCTATTTCCGTCTGTAAGTTGCCCGGTGATTGAACTACCTTCGATACTAACTGAGCCAACACGGCCAGTTTTAACATCAGAAATAAATTGTGAATAGGTTAAATCTCCAGACATCCCTGGATTACTAAAATTTCTGAATATCGTCATCATAACAAGCGCTATAACAACCCATAATATTAGATTTTTTACCATATCATTCAATTTACTAACCCTCTTTTATTAAAGTGGTAATCTCTAGCTCCTAATTTTACTACAATCTAAATGAACGCGCTAAAATATAAAATTCCCTCGATTTATCCCGAGATGCGCTTGGTTTCCTGACTAGTACTTTGTCAAACTTCTGTTTCAGTAGTTCTCTAAATGCTTTTATACCCTCACCTTCAAATAGCTTTATAAGTAAATTACCATCTGCCTTTAATGTTTGAGTGCAAAAAACTAGTACTAGTTCAGCCTGAGCTAAATTTCTCGACTGATCTGTCGTTTTAATACCCGTTAGATTGGGGGCCATGTCAGAAATTACAAGGTCTGCTCCATTATTTCCTGTATGTCTAAGACACTTTTTTTGGACGCTCTTATCTGTAAAATCCCCAGTTATGTGCGTTACATGCTTTATCGATTCCATAGGGAGCAGGTCAATAGCGATAATTTTTCCTTTTGATTTAATAATACTACTAAGATATTGCGACCAACTCCCAGGTGATGATCCTAAATCAACCACGCAATAGTTTGACTTTATCAAATCGTCCTTTTGATTAATTTCCATGAGTTTATATACAGCTCTAGAGCGAAAATTGAACTCACGTGCCTTCTTTACATAAAAATCTTTATTTTGTGAGTATAGCCACTGTCTATTAGATTTATTTTTCGTCATCCGATAAACAAATCATACATATTCTATATTAATAATTTCATACTCAATGAGACCACTGGGCGCGTTTACATCAACAATATCTCCTTTTTTCTTACCTATAAGTGAACGCGCAATTGGTGATGCAATTGAAATTAATCCTGCTTTTATATCGGCCTCTAATTCCCCGACTATTTGATATGTAACTTCTTTATCTGTTTCAAGATTTAAAATTTTAACAGTCGCACCAAAAACTACTTTATCCTTCTCATTAATTTCCTTTACATCAATAATCTGAACTTCTGCAAGAGTCGATTCAATCTTGTTTATGCGCCCTTCCGTAAAACTTTGTTGTTCTCTCGCTGCGTGATATTCAGCGTTTTCACTTAAATCACCATGTGCTCTGGCCTCAGCAATTGCAGCAGTTATACGAGGTCGTTCAACTGTTTTCAATTCGTGCAACTGTTCACGTAATCTCTCTGCTCCAGTTTTTGTAATTGGGGATTTAGTCATAGGAAATACCCTCATGTAATTCTTGCAAACTAATTACGTTACTTTTTTCCCTTTGCTTTAATGCTTCAACTGTTGCTTGGGCAGCTGCCATTGTTGTTGTATAAAATACTTTATGTTGCAATGCAGTCCTTCTTATAGAAAAAGAATCTGCTATTGCATCTTTATCTTCTGTTGTATTGACAATCAAATCGATTTCGTTCTTTTCTAACATATCAACTATGTGCGGTGTTCCCTCTCTTACTTTATTAATCTTCGTACATTTTATACCTGCTTTGTTTAAAATGTTATTGGTTCCTGATGTTGCAGATATCTCGAATCCCAAACTTGCTAGCTCTTGAGCTACATTTATTGCTAGTTCTTTATCTATATCTTTAACACTTATAAATGCATGCCCTGAGCTTGACAGCTTCTCTCCTGCTGCTGACTGCCCTTTAGCAAAGGCTTCGCCAAAAGTTTTGCCAATGCCCATTACTTCTCCTGTTGATTTCATCTCCGGACCTAAAAGCGGATCAACACCTGGAAACTTTATAAATGGAAATACTGACTCTTTAACGTGATAATAATTTAATTTTGGTATCTTAGTTATCCCTTGAGATTTTAAACTATTACCAACCATACAATTCACTGCAATCTTAGCAATCGGGAATCCTGTTGCTTTTGACACAAAAGGTACTGTTCGGGACGCTCTTGGATTGACTTCAAGCACAAAAATATCATCCCCTTGAATGGCAAACTGAGTATTCATCAAACCAATAACATTTAAACCCTTAGCAAGAGAAGTTACTTGTTTTGCCAGCTCCTCTTGTATAGATTCAGTCAAACTAAAAGGTGGAAGCGAACAAGCTGAATCGCCAGAGTGTACGCCTGCCTGTTCAATATGCTCCATGATACCCGCAATAAAAACATCATTGCCATCAGAAACAGCATCTACATCAACTTCAGTAGCATCATTTAAAAACCTATCAAGAAGTACAGGTGATGAATTTGATACTTGAACTGCTTTTCCCATATAGTCTCTAAGATCATTTTCGTTGTAAACAATTTCCATTGCACGCCCCCCTAATACATAAGAAGGCCTAACAACTAACGGAAATCCAATCTTGTTCGCAGAACTAACTGCTTCGTCAATATTTCTTACAGTTTTATTTGGGGGTTGCCTTAATCCGATATCGTTTAATAATTTTTGGAATCTCTCTCTATCTTCTGCTAGATCGATTGAATCTGGACTAGTCCCAATAATCGGTACACCCTCCTTTTCAAGATCACGGGCAAGCTTTAATGGTGTCTGACCTCCGTATTGAACAATCACCCCGAAGGGATTTTCAATATTAATAATTTCTAAAACATTTTCTAATGTTAGTGGTTCGAAATAAAGTCGATCAGATGTGTCATAATCAGTTGATACTGTTTCTGGATTACAATTAACCATAATGGTTTCATATCCAGCATCGCGCATTGCAAAAGCAGCTTGCACACAACAATAATCAAATTCAATGCCTTGCCCAATTCTATTTGGACCGCCACCCAAAACCATAATTTTTTTTCTTTTACTAGGCAGCGCTTCACATTCATTGCTGTAGCAAGAGTACATATAAGCGGTTGTTGATTCGAATTCAGCAGCACACGAATCAACGCGCTTATAAATAGGTCTAATATTCATTTTAATCCTCATACTACGTACTTCTGATTCAGTTTTTCTAAATAACTCAGCTAATCTAGAATCAGAGAACCCCATCTGTTTTAATTTCAAAAAACGTTCGCGAGTTAATGATCTTAAATCTTCATTTATTATGGTTTTTTCTGTTTCAACTAAATTATAAATTTGTACTAAAAACCATCGATCTATCTGTGTAATTTTATAAACATCATCTACATTCAAACCATATCTAAATGCGTCAGCAACATACCAAAGTCGATGAGCTCCTGGTTGAGACAACTCTTTCTTAAGTTTTTCAATAGAATATTCTGATTCAGGTAGCATCTCACTCAAACCATTAACATTAGTTTCTAGACCACAAAGTGCTTTTTGTAATGATTCTTGAAAAGTAAGACCAATGGCCATTACCTCACCGACTGACTTCATCTGTGTTGTTAATCTATCATCTGCTTGAGGAAACTTTTCAAAAGTAAAACGAGGTATTTTAGTTACAATATAATCAATCGTTGGTTCAAATGAAGCTGGTGTAACTCCTCCTGTTATCTCGTTTTTTAGTTCATCTAAAGTAAAACCAACGGCAAGTTTTGCAGCTACCTTTGCGATTGGGAATCCTGTAGCCTTCGAAGCTAACGCCGATGAACGAGAAACCCTAGGGTTCATCTCGATTATAATCAATTCTCCATTTTTAGGATTGACTGCAAACTGAACATTCGATCCTCCAGTGTCTACACCAATTTCGCGTAATACCTTTATTGAAGCATCACGCATAATTTGATATTCCTTATCTGTTAGAGTTTGTGCCGGCGCAATAGTAATCGAATCTCCAGTATGAATGCCCATTGGATCTAAATTCTCAATTGAACACACAATAATACAATTGTCATTCTTATCTCTTACGACCTCCATTTCATATTCTTTCCAGCCCAAAGCTGACTCCTCGACCAAAATTTCTGATACCGGTGACGCATCAAGTCCTTTTTCACAAATATCGAAATACTCATTTTCATTGTATGCAATACCTCCTCCCGTTCCACCCAAAGTAAATGATGGACGAATTATCGCTGGAAACCCTATTGCATCTAATGCATCTTTTGCTTGTTCTATATCATGAACTATTTGAGATTTTGGCATGGATAAGCCAATACCTAACATCGCTTTTCTGAACAACTCACGATCTTCAGCTTTATCAATTGCATCTTTCGATGCGCCGATCATTTCTACACCATACTTTTTCAACACACCATGTTTATCAAGATCAAGAGCGCAGTTCAACGCAGTTTGTCCTCCCATTGTTGGAAGTAAAGCATCAGGTTTCTCACGCTCTATAATTTTCTCAACAGTTTTCCAATCAACTGGTTCTACATATGTAGCATCGGCCATATCGGGATCTGTCATGATAGTTGCGGGATTTGAATTAACGAGTATAACTTTATATCCCTCTTCACGAAGAGCTTTACACGCTTGTGCTCCGGAGTAATCAAATTCACATGCCTGCCCAATTACAATTGGACCTGCGC
>MDSY01146709.1_pt1 | contig 10198 bp, 6 predicted proteins | sample 811131 | NCBI WGS metagenome assembly MDSY01 (sample SAMN05326643, study PRJNA326480) | marine metagenome | isolation source: seawater | place: Atlantic Ocean: South West | collected 2010
AAAATTATACCAGATAAAATTGAAATACTTATTATCGAAGATCCTCCGTAGCTTATAAAAGGAAGAGTCATGCCTGTTGTTGGGAACAGTTTGATATTTACTCCCACATGTATCATTGTTTGAACTAATATAAGACTTATACATCCTACTAAAATTAATTTTGTTCTTTCTTCATTTTCTAAATAAACTTTTTTAAAGACAGAATAAATGAATACTAGAAACAATAATAAAATTAGCATTATGGCGATAACACCAAATTCTTCCGAAATAACAGATATAATATAATCTGTATGTGCTTCAGGTACTCTATTTTTCAAGGTTCCTTCTCCTATGCCTTTGCCAAAGTATCCTCCACTTGTAATTGAGTCGATTGCCTTCTCTGATTGAGCATTATGTGTACCTGTTTCAGTATTAAAAAAAGATAATATTCTATTTTTGATATAGTCAAACTTTGGGACAAACCTGACAGAATAATAAAGCACCATAGATAAAATCGAACATGAGGTTATTAAAAAAAGAAGGTTTATTCCTGATATAAAAATTAAAATAGACCAACTAAAAAAAACCAATAAAATTTGTCCTACGTCTGGCTGCGCAGCTAACAATAAAGCTATTATTAAAGTTATTAAAAAAGAAAATACGTATTTAAAATAAATATTTGTATATTTTTCACTGCTTAAAATTAAACTAATTAAAACAATCAAAAAAGGTTTAACCAACTCTATAGGTTGAAATCTAGGCAGTAGGTATAAATCTATCCATCTTTGGGCGCTATTTACTTCTATTCCTATAATAGGAACTAATAATAAGGAAATCATTGAAAGGAAAAAAATTATGTGAGAAAGTTTAAAAAGTTTGTCTTCGTTTATGGAGGAGAAGAAAAAAATTATTATTATCCCCAAAAAAACAAATGACAAATGTTTAAAAAAGAATGTGTAATCATTAGTGTCTAACTTATCTGAAACTATTAAAGAAGTTGAAACTAATGAAAAAAATAATCCAGTAATAAATAATAAAATAATTAGAAAAAATATGAATTTATCAATATTCTTCCACCATTGATAATATAAAAAATATATTGATTTTTTATTTTCCATTATAATATTTTTTAATCATTTTGTTAAAATAAAGGCCCCTATCCTCAAAATTTTTAAAACTATCAAATGATGCTGCGCATGGGCTAAATAATATAGTTTGCTCAACTAATCTTTTTTTTATAGATATTTTAAAAACTTTTTTTAATGCATCTTTTAAATTAGGAAAGTTCTCAACTTTTATCTTATTTTTTAGTTTATTATTAAAAAATTTTGTATCTTTCCCATATACGAAAGCTTTAATTTTTTTAAAATATTTTTTTGGCAAGTGGAATTTATCTCCTTTCTTATGGATACCTCCTAATAACCAATAAATATTATTGTTTGCTTTTAAAATACCTATAGATGAAGAAAAACTGGTAGATTTAGAATCATTAATAATTATTAAATTATCTTTTTTTAAAATAATTTGCTGACGGTACTTTAATCCTTTAAAATTTTGAATTGATTTTATTAATAAACTTTTTTTTAAACTTAGTTTTTTTGATATTTCTAAAACAAAAGATAAATTTTCTTTATTTGTTTCAGTTAAAAAATAATTATTATGAATTTTTTTTAAGAATTCATTAATTTTTCCAACATTAACTTTAATTATTTTACAACTGTATTTGTTTTTTTTTAGCTGTCTTTTAATCAATAAGTCATTTTTTTTTACAAATGCTAGATGCCCTACATTTTGATTTTTTAATAATTTAAATTTTGCTTTAATATAATTATTTATAGTCTGGTGTCTCTCAATATGGTCGGGGGATAAGTTTAATATTGCAGCATATTTAGATCTAAAAATCTTACTATATTCAAGTTGATAAGAAGAAGCCTCAATAACAAAAATTGTTTTTTTTTTAACTTTTTTTACTGACAAGATGGGGTTTCCAATATTTCCAACTAATTTAACATCCAATTTTTGATTTAATAAAACTTCATATAAAAGTTGACAGGTTGTAGATTTTCCATTTGTACCAGTAATTGTAATACAATTATTTTTGTAAAATGCATAAAATACATCTAAATCTGTATAGATTTTTTTATGATTTTTTTTTAAAAATTTAGATAAATTGCATTTATTAATATTAATTCCTGGACTTAAAATTATTTGATCAAATGTTGTATTTAAAATATTTTTGTAACTGATTAGATTGTTTTTTATATTTTGGGTTTTAATATTTGATTGAAAGTCATCATATAAAAAAACATCACTTTTATCTTTCAAAAATTGATTAGCAGATAAACCACTTTTACCTAAACCATAAATCAATATTTTCTTATTTAAAAAAATATTCAAACCAGTACTCATTACCTTAGTTTTAGCGTAGCTAAACCAATCATAGCTAAAATAATAGAAATAATCCAAAATCTAATAACCACAGTAGATTCTGGCCAACCCTTTTTTTCAAAATGATGGTGTATTGGTGCCATTCTAAATATTCTTTTACCAGTAATTTTAAATGAAATTACCTGCACCACTACTGATAAAGCCTCAAGAACAAACAAACCTCCCGTTATCGCTAAGACTATTTCATGTTTTGTAATAATTCCCACTGCTCCTAAAGATCCTCCTAATGAAAGAGATCCCGTGTCACCCATGAATATTTTTGCTGGTGGCGCATTAAACCATAAAAAACCCAGACAAGCTCCAATAATTGCTCCACAAAAAATTGATATTTCACCAGTACCCTCAATATATACAATTTTAAGATATTCTGAAAAAACAATATTACCAGTTACATAACTAATAAATGCAAAACAACCTGCAACTAAAATTACTGGGACTGTAGCCAGACCATCTAAGCCATCAGTTAAATTTACTGCATTTGAAGAACCTACAATTACAAAAATTGAAAAGGGTATAAAAAACCAACCTAAATTGATTATCAAATTTTTAAAAAATGGAAAGTAAAGATTTCTAAATTCTTCATACTCAACAAAATATGTTAAAACAATTAAGCCAAACATGGCTAAAAGAATTTGAGCAATCATTTTAAATCTAGATGAAATTCCCAAAGAACTGCTATTCTTTATCTTTTTATAATCATCATAGGCACCTAGTAAGCCAAATGATAAAACAATATATAAACAAAAAATAATATAAATATTTGATAAATCTGCCCATAATACAACCGAAATAACAAGGCCTAGTAAAATAATTATTCCCCCCATTGTTGGGGTTCCTATTTTTTTTATAATATGTTCAGTTGGTCCATCTTCTCTAATCGGATTAAAAATTTTTTTGTTTGAAAATAGTTTAATAAAAGGTCCTCCAATTAAAAGAGCAATTGATAATGAAGTAAAAAAAGCTAAACCAGTCCTTACAGTAATATATTTAAAAACATTTAAAAAAGTAAAAGTTTCAATATAATTAAGCAGCAATTCAAATAGCATATAAACTTCTTTGTTTTAAATTATTTACCAATTTGTGAAGACCTGTAGAATTTGATCCTTTAATCATTAAGTAATCATTATTATCTAAATTATCATTTATCAAATCAACTATATTAAATTTATTATTTAACATTTTAGCTTTTTTATTTACTTTTAATCCTTTAAATGTTTCTTTAATATATTTTCCAGTTGTATACACTTGATTAATTTTTGTTTTATTAATAATTGTACTAATCAATTTATGCTGTTTGGCTGAATGTATGCCAAGTTCAAGCATATCACCTAGTATTAAATATTTTTTAGAATTTTTTGTTTCGATTTTGTCATAATTCTCGATTGCCGTTTTGAGTGAAAGTGGATTTGAATTATAAGTTTCATCTATTAAAAAAAATTCTTTATTTCTTAATTTTATTTTTGAAATGTCCCCTCTACCATTGGGTACCTTTAAGTTTAAAAAGATATCCTTTTTAAAATTTTTAATACTTTTGTATAGATTAATCGAAGCAAGAGTTGCTAATATATTATATAAATTGCTTTTATTATTGTTCTTAGAATAGAAGGAAACAGATAAGCCATTTACATTAATAAATAATTCAAATTTATTTTTAATTCTTTTAATCTTAATCAATCTTGTCATAGAGGATTTATCATCAATACCAAAGGAGATAACTTTTAATTTTTTTTTAATAGCAAGCTTTTTAAGATAATTATAAAATTTATCGTCTTTGTTTAATATAATTGTCCCATCTTTTTTTATATTATTCATTATCTCAGCCTTAGCATCTGCTATTTGACTTATATTTTTAAAGTTTTTTGAATGAGCATAACTAATATTTGTTATTATGCCTAAGTCGGGTTTGATTATATTTGTTAAATAATCAATCTCACCTTTTTTATCCATACCTACTTCAAAAATACCAAATTCATCTTGTTGTTTTAAATTGAATAAACTCAGTGGTACTCCATATTTATTATTAAAAGATTTTGGAGAATAAGTTGTTCTTGATATTTTTTTAAAAGTAAGTCCAATCATTTCTTTTAATGTTGTCTTTCCGCAACTACCTGTAATTGCTATTATTTTTGCATTTGAATTTTCTCTAAAAATAGATGAACATTTTGTCAAAAAACGAAGTGGGTTTTTAACTTTTATTTGTTTAGATACTGAATAATTTTTATTAATTCGATTAACAATTGCGAGGCTAGATTTTTTTTTCAAAGCTTCTGATGAAAATCTATTTCCATCGATTCTTTTTCCTCTAATAGCAAAAAAAATATCATTTTTTTTAATATTTTTAGAATTAATAGAAATATTTTTAACAATTAATTTGCTAGATATTTTTGAGCCAGACTCCTCTTTAATTATATTTAGCTTTAAATTTTTTGATAAATTTTTATTTTTTAAATTTATAATTTTTAAGATTACTTCTCTATCAGAAAAAAAATTTATTTTTTTTCCATAGTCTTGAGTTTTCTCGTGTCCCTTGCCAGCTACAAGTAATAAGTCTCCTGTTTTTAGATTATTTATGGCTTCATAAATAGCTTGTTTTCTATTTGGTATTTCATAGATCTTAGCTTTCTTAATTCCTTTTTTTATATCTTTTCTAATTTTTGATGGATTTTCATTTCTTGGATTGTCATCTGTTAAATAAATTCTATCAGAATATTCGGCTGCAATTTTTCCCATTTTAGATCTTTTCTTTAAATCTCTATTTCCACCACAGCCAAAGACTAAACTTATCTTGCTAGAAGGAAATTGATCCCTAAGATTTATTAATGCCAACTCCAATGCTGCTGGTGTATGTGCATAATCTAAAACAACTTTACTATTATTTTTTATATTGCCTATTTTTTCAAGGCGACCTTCTACTGATTTAATCTTTTTAATAACTCTGATTATATTTTTAACTTCAAGCCCACTTTTATTTGCAGCTAATATTGCCATTAATATATTATTTATTTGAATTTTGCCTATTAGACTTAATTCAATATCATATATTTTATTTTTAAAATTTATTTTTAAAATTTGTTTTTCAGCTGAATATTTGTGTGAAATTAACTCAATACCTTTTTTTTCATTATATATAAGATTTAAACCAATCTTTTTTTTTATTGAAATATTTTCTATTTTTTTTCTTTGTGGAATATTAGAATCAGTAATTATATTTCCTTTTTTTTTAATTAATTTTTCAAATAGATATAATTTTGATTTTAAATAATTTTTTAAGTTTTTATGGTAGTCTAAATGATCATGGGATAAATTAGTAAATATTCCTACATCAAATAATAACCCATCCAGTCTATTTTGTTTTAATCCATGGCTTGATGCTTCCATAATTATATATTCAACCTTTTTTTTTTTTAGATTTTTAAGTATAGAACTTAGCTGAATTGGGTCTAAAGTTGTGTTGTTGAGTGTTTTTTTTTTATTATTATATCTAATACCTATTGTTCCAATTGAAGCAACTTTTTTTGAATTTAAATTTAGCATTTGGTAATAAAAATCTGCTACAGATGACTTTCCGTTAGTGCCTGTAACAGCAATTAATTTTTTGGGTTTTTTATGTAAAATTTTATACGCAGTTTTTGCTAAAAGTTTTCTTACATTTGAAGAATGTAAAAATACTATATTGTTTTTTTTTTTTATTAATTTTTTTTCAGAAATAATTACCTTGGCACCTTTTTTAATAGCAAGATCAATATAATCATTTCCATCTACTTTATTTCCTTTTATTGCAAAAAAAATATTATCTTTTTTTATTTTAGATGTATTAAATGAAATCCCTGAAAAAAAAACTTCACTATATTTTTTATCAATACCGGGAATATAATCTTTGAGCTGCATGTCTTAATTAATTTCACTATATTTTGTGGCTAAAATGGGCCCAATTTTTTCTACAATTTGACCTGTAACTTCTACTGTAGTCCAGCCTGCTGTATTAAATGGAGTACCTTTGTATTTAATATTAGATCCATCTCTATAGTTATAAATATAATTTTCATTAATATTTGGTTCATCTAACATTACAGATAAAACATATTGAGGATTAGAGGTTGGAAATATAGATACAAAAGAATTTATCTTCTTTCTTGAGTAACCACCAGCTATACTTTTTTGAGCAGTTCCTGTTTTTCCTCCAATTTCATAACCGTTAACATTTGCTAAAGAAGCAGTTCCCTCTTTTGTTGTCACAATTTTTCTCAAAATAGGCAAGATCTTTTTTGATACCTCTTCATTTATGATTTTTTCTTTATTATTTTTTTTATGATTTTGAATTAGGGTTGGATGAATATTATAACCTCCATTTACAATAATAGAATAAGCTTTTGCTAATTGAAGTAAAGTCGTCGTAATACCATGGCCATACGAAGCTGTGGCCAGTGGACATTTGCCCCAATTAAATTCAATAGGTTTTCCAACTTCTTCAATATCGAAATCTATTTTTTCGAGTAGACCAATTTTTGATAAAAATAGTTTAAATTTTTCTTCTCCCACTTTTTGGCCTATTCTAACTGAACCAATATTCCCAGATCGAATTAAAATTTGTTCTGCTGTCAATTTTGAAGGTATTTTATCGTCATATTCTCTAATTGGAAATCCTGCACAAGTTATTGATTTTGGTAAATCAACAAATTCTGTTTCTGGTTCGATAACTTTTTCATTTAAAGCTGCTGCTATTGTAAAAGTTTTAAATACAGAGCCATATTCATAAACACCTTTGGTTGCTCTATTGATAAAATTTACATCAGTAATTTTTTCTCTTTTGTTTAGATCAAAATCAGGTAATGAAACTAACGATAAAATTTCACCATTATTAACATTCATTAAGATCGCAGCACTACCTTTCGTATTAAAAATTTTATTAAATTTTAGTAATTCTTCTCGTATTAAAAACTGAATATCTTGATCGACAGTTAGTGTTATTGGGTTTTGAGTACTTTTTAATTCTATATTTAATGACTTTTCCAAACCAGATATGCCGTTATTGTCATTATCAATTTGGCCAATTATGTGGCTAAATAAATTTTTTTCTGGATATATTCTTATCAGCTTTTCTTCTGCTTGAATAGATTTATCACCTAATCTCATTATTTTTTCATAATTCTCATCTGATATTTTTTTTTCAAAATAAAAAAACTTGTTACTTTTTAATTTTGACTCAATTTTTGAATAATCTTTATTTGGAAAAATATATTTTAAATTTAATATTAATTTTTTTTTATCTATAACTTTCTTGGTACTAATTCCAATATCTATAGAACTTACTGTCTTAGACAGATATTTTCCATTTCTATCAACAATATCTGCTCTATAAAGATTATTAAGTGGTTTGGTTATTTTATTTTTAATTTCTATCTTTGATTTTCTTGATCCAAGGTGTGTTAAATGAATAGAGTAAATTAAAGAAATAATGAAAAAAACAAAAAAAATAAATGCTATCCTGTTAAAATTAATGTTTAAATTTGATATATTTTTTTTGTATAAATAGTCAGTTCGTTGATCTTCTAAAATAATTCTCAAGTCTTTATTTTTCATTATTAAATTTAAGTTGTTCAAATTCTAACTTATTAAATTTTTGCTTAATTATTTGGATTTCTTGAATGTCTTTTTTCATTAATTCGTTATCAAAATACAACCTCTGGAATTCAAATAATTTCTCAGTGGAACTTAGATAATCGTGCTCCAACTTTATGTTTTCATAATCGTTTTTTAAACTTCTAATGTTTTCTTTTTTTACAAAAATCTTTTCATCTAGTTTTTTAGTAGAATTTTTAATTAGAGCTGTACACAAAATTAAAAATATAATTAAAGAAATAACTGAAAATTTTTTCATAATTTATTTCCAAAGTTTTCTATTTCAATTAAATATTGAAATTTTTTAAGTATATCTGTCTCAAAATCATAAAAGTCATCCTTCTTAATCACATATCTAAGTTTTGCAGATCTAGAAGATATATTCTCTTTTAATTCTTTAGACGATGGTATGATTGGTTTTTTTTTAATCATTTTAAACAGAGTTTCAGGTTGATTTAGTTTGGGGACGTATCTAGAAACACTTTCATTTTCCGATAAACTTTTAAAAAAATATTTAACTATTTTGTCTTCTAGTGAATGAAATGAAACAACTGCTAAAACTCCATCTTTTTTAAGTATCTTTGAGGCTGCTATTAGTCCATTAATTAATTCTGATATTTCTTTATTAACAAAAATTCTCAACGCTTGAAATACTTTTGTTGAACTATTAATTTTAAAATTTTTTTTTCGTTTAGTTTTTTCAATTAAATCTACAAGGCATTCTGTTGAGATTTCTTTTTCTTTTCTTTTTTTCACAATATTTATTGCTATTTTTTTTGCTTCTTTTTCTTCTCCAAAAAATTTAAAAATTTTTGCTAATTCTGATGCATCTAATTTATTTATTGCATCTTTTGCTGAAAATTCATTAATGCCCATTTGCATATTTAAATCTCCAACAAAATTAAATGAAAGCCCTTTGTTTGGATCTTTAATTTGTGTATATGAGTATCCTAAATCAAAAATAACAGCTCTTATGTTTTCATTTTTAAGCTTAAGATCTTCTAATCGGCTGAATTTTTTGTTTTTGAATATGAATCTATCTTGAAATTTATCAGTTATTAATTCTGCTTTTTTCTTACTATCTATGTCTCTATCTAATGCAATTATTTTGGTATCTTTATAACTTAGGATTTTTTTTGTATATTCACCTTGTCCAAATGTACAATCAATAAAGGTACCACCATGTTGAGGGGTAATAATGCTAATTATTTCATTAAGCAGTACTGGATAGTGTTTTGTAATATCCAATACCATGGTGGCTTCCATTTATTTTTTTGAAGACCATTAATTTTTTTGTCTTCTTAAAAATGCAGGTATCTCAAGGTCATCCTCTTGTTCTTCATTTTCAGAAGGTATTAATTCTTCTGATCCTGAAATATCGTTATTTGTACTAAATAAATCTGGAGCTTCTGAGTCTACTCCAAACTCTTTAAGATCGTTGCTTGCATCTTCTTCTATTGAAACTTCCATCGTAGAATCTTCAGCGAAAGATGCACTTTCATCTTGAAAAGTATTTTCAACTTGATGATTTTTCAATAATTCTTCATTATATTGATTGTTTACTTCATCAATTGATTGGTCTTGGTTTGCTTCATCAATTGATTGGTCTTGGTTTTCTGTAATAACTTCATTTTCAAGTTTTAAAGCATTCGCACCATGTGAAACAGGACTCGAAAAATTAAATGAAGTATTTGATCCTAGATTTGAAAAATCAGAATATCCAGTATTTCGATTTTGTATTCTATGAACCATATTGACTACTGATTTTGACTCAGGCTGTTGATTATCCAAAGATGTAGCAACAATTGAAACTCTTATTTTGCCTTCAAGAGATGTGTCAGTTATAGCGCCTATGATTACTTCTGCATCTGCTTCTACTTCTGATCTAATCTTATTCACAACTTCATCAACTTCAAATAATTTTAGATCTTTGCCTCCAGTAATATTAACTAATAATCCTTTTGCTCCTTTGAGTGTGTAGTCATCAATTAAAGGATTGCTAATTGCCATTTCTGTGGCTTTCATAGACCTACCTTCCCCTTCGGCTTCTCCTGTCCCCATCATAGCTTTACCCATAGAAGCCATAACTGTTTCAACATCTGCAAAATCTAAATTAATAATGCCAGGCCTTACCATTAGATCTGTAACACTT
>MDSY01139438.1_pt1 | contig 10196 bp, 5 predicted proteins | sample 811131 | NCBI WGS metagenome assembly MDSY01 (sample SAMN05326643, study PRJNA326480) | marine metagenome | isolation source: seawater | place: Atlantic Ocean: South West | collected 2010
GAGGTCTCTCACATGCGTTCGAGATGACAGGTTGGGTGTTATTTGATCAGAGCCCCCCAATTAGTCATCCCGTCAGAGCGGAGCGGCGAGGCATCTTGAAATCTCTCACATGCGATCGAGGTGGCAGGTTGGGTGTTATTTGATCAGAGTCGCATCGCATTTCATCTGTTACTGCATTAAAGACTCTTTATTGTCATCCCGACTGAGCATAGAGACAAGGGGTCTCCAACCAATACCCGCCATCCACAAACTTCCACCCCACAGCCTTAATCACTTCGGTTACTATAAAGCAGCACTAAAATACCGGAGAGTAGAAGATGCACCCTGAAATCAAGACCCATTACCGCGCCTGTAACCTTTGTGAAGCCATCTGTGGCCTTGAGATTAAAACTCAGGGCGAGCAAGTTCTATCTATTAAGGGGGACAAAAACGATCCCCTAAGTCGCGGTTATATCTGCCCCAAGGGCACAGCCATGCAGGATATCTATACCGATCCAGATCGTCTGCGCATGCCGGTTGCCAAGCGCGGTGATAGCTGGGTCGAAATCAGTTGGGAGGAAGCTTTCAGTACGGTTGCCGAAAAACTAACGGCGGTTCAGGAACAGCACGGCGCAGATTCTGTTGCCTTTTATGCCGGCAATCCCAATGTGCACAATTACGGCAGCATGACCCACGCCAGTGTGTTGCGCAGGGCGGTGAAAACTAAGACTCATTTTTCTGCTACCAGCCTTGATCAGTTGCCCCACCATCTAACCTCTTTAAGTCTTTTCGGCCATCAGTCGCTGATTCCTGTGCCGGATATTGACCACACCAATTACATGTTGATTATTGGCGGCAATCCTCTGGCCTCCAATGGCAGCATTATGACTGTGCCGGATGTCCCCAAGCGTCTCAAGGCAATCCAGCAGCGCGGTGGGCGTTTTATAGTGATTGACCCGCGGCGCACGGAAACCGCAGAAATTGCAGATCAACATCTATTTATTCGCCCGGGAACCGATGCCTTTCTACTAATGGCTATGCTCAATACCCTGTTTGCAGAAAACCTGGTGCACACCGGCCACCTCACCGAACTACTGGTGGGCATCGATGAAGTGCGCAGTGCCTGTGAATCATTTACTCCGGAGTTAGCTGAACAGCGAACCGGAGTTGCCGCTGACCAGATCCGTCAGCTGGCCCGAGATATGGCTACTATAGAGGGCGCTCTCTGCTATGGCCGCATGGGTGTGTCAGTGCAGGTCTATGGCACCCTCTGTCAGTGGGCGATTAATATGATCAATATTCTCACCCACTCGCTGGATGTGCGCGGTGGCATGATGGCCTCGTCCCCAGCCTTTGGCTTTATTCAGCCTGGGGAGTCTGGGGCAGGGCACTTTGCGGCCTTCCACAGTCGTGTCAGTGGGCTGCCTGAATTTGCCGGAGAGTTGCCCGCCACAGTGATGGCGGAGGAAATGCTAACTGAGGGAGAGGGGCAGATTCACGCATTGGTGTCTATTGCCGGCAACCCGGTCCTCTCAGCTCCCAATGGCCAGCAGATTGATCGGGCACTGAGCGGCTTGGACTTTATGGTGAGTCTTGATTTTTATATCAATGAAACCACCCAACACGCGGATATTATTTTACCTCCCACCAGTGCCCTAGAGCATGACCACTACGATATTGCCTTCCATCGACTGGCGGTGCATAACACGGCGCGCTTTAATGAGGCGGTGTTTGAGCCCGCGCCAGGGGCATTGCATGACTGGGAAATCTTTAATGGTCTGGGGCAGGCTGTGGGCGCCCGCAAAGGCACCGAAGTCAAGCCACTGCCGTCTCCGGACAAGTTAGTTGATAGAGGCATTCAGCGCGGGCCATACAGTGCCGCGGTTGGCCATGAGTTAAACCTGACCCTAGATAAAATCAAACAGCATCCTCACGGTTTAGATCTGGGTAAGCTGGCTCCTAGTCTGCCCGAGCGTCTCTGTACCAGTGACGGAAAAATTACTCTGATGGCAGATTATATAGCCAAAGACCTAAAGCGTCTGGGGGCCGATCTCGCGGTAACCGAAGCGGATGAGCTGCTACTTATTGGCCGCCGTCATATTCGCAGTAACAATTCTTGGATGCATAACTCCCATCGTCTGGTAAAGGGCAAGCCGCGCTGGCAGTTGCTGATGCACCCAGATGATCTGGTGTCTCATAAACTAGAGAATGAGTCCCAGGTGCGTATTCAATCCCGTGTCGGCGAGGTGGTGACACAGGTGTTGGCCAGTGATGAGGTGATGCCCGGTGTGGTGAGTCTGCCTCATGGTTGGGGCCATAAGCGCGCTGGGGTTAGCTTGGCCATTGCCAGCGAGCAGGAAGGGGTTAGTTGCAACGATCTGACAGATGACCAGCTGATAGATCAGATTAGTGGCAATGCTGCATTAAATGGCGTGCCGGTTAAAATTTTTCCGCTACAGGGCAGTCCTGAGTAATTCGCCGACTCTGATAAAAACGGTGGCCAGTGCCTTAGTTAAAACCACTGGCCACCCATGTTCTCCGGGTTCTGTTTGGTCGTTATGCCGCGGCCTAGATCTGAGCCTTGTCTGACTCTGACATTGCAACGTAAGTCTGTTATGTCTACCAACGCCGAAATAACTTAGTGGCTGTTAGTTCGGTGCATCCAGTTTCAAACCGAAAAAAGCAAAAGAATGGACTAAATAACACTAAAAGTGTCATTTATTAACATTATCATATGGACACTATTCGTATTTCATAGTATCTTTCTGTTGTAACACTATCAAATGAACACTATGCAAAAAGTATAGTATCTTGGAATCATAAAGTTCTAGAAGTGCCGGCTAGCTGTTAAAAATTGGCTCTATCGATGGACGACATAATTATAAGTATCACTGGGGGAACAATGCTCAAACCTCTTCAGGCAAGATTGGCTGCGGTAATTATGCGAAATTCTTCGCTGTCGCTGCTAGTGCTTGGTGCAATAACATTATTTTTTGCTGTGGGTCTGCAATTTGTAGAGCTGCGCACGATCTTTTCTGATTTACTTCCAAAAAATCATCCCTTCGTTGAGACGTTTTCCGACCATCCGAATTTTGGTAATCCGCTTACCGTCACCATCATGGTGAAAAATAAAGAAGGTAGCATCTATAATCCAGATACTTTGCAGAAAGTATGGGATCTCACTCGGGATATCGATCTCGCGGCTGGCGTAGATCACGATCAGATACTCTCTATTGCAACAGAAAAGGCGCGCTATTCTGAGGCGACGCCCTTTGGTATCGAAAGCCAGCCACTGATGGGCGATGCGGTTCCCATAACGGAGCAAGATATACTCGACTTCCGTCAGAAAGTGAAAAAAGCGCCTAATGCGCGAGCATTTCTAATCTCCCAAGATGAATCCGCAACTCTTATCAAGGCGACCTTTATTGAGCGCCTAGTGGATTACGGCGAGCTGTTTGGCTACGTGCAAAATTTGGTTGAGAGCGAACGCGACGCCAAGCATGAGATTCATGTCGCGGGGCAGCCGATGCTTACCGGTTGGGTCTATAGTCACCAGGCTGCGATGCTGGGCATCTTTGGTGTAACCATTATCGCGCTGATCGCCTCTCTGATAATTTATATGTCCAACTTTGTTGGCGTGGTTATTCCGGTGGTCACCAGTGCGGTTGCCGCGGTCTGGGGTTTTGGTTTTGTCGGCTGGTTAGGCTATCCCATTGAACCGCTAATAATGGTGGTGCCACTACTATTAGTGGCTCGCTCTTTCAGTCACTGTGTTCAGTTTATTGAGCGCTATTACGAGGTTTATCCTCAGGTCAAAGATAAGAAAAAGGCTGCAGAAACCGTCCTTGGGGTGATGATGACACCCGGTGGCCTGGGTATCTTTACCGATGCGATCGGTATTTTGCTGATCATCGTTGCACCCATACCGGCTATGGAACGATTCGCGATCTTCTGTGGTTTCTGGGCGCTGATTCTATTCCCCACCAATGTGCTGTTGTCGCCGCTAATGCTGTCTTTGCTCCCGGAGCCAAAAAATGCGGCGGTGATAACTGGGACGGACAAAGAGGGTGGCCAGTTTTGGCATCGCGCGATGCACAGTGTATTGGCTGTAATCGCAACACTGTCCCACGGTTTTCGCGGCAAGGTTACGGCCGTTATCACGCTAGTTTTGGTTGTCGTCAGTATTGGTCAGGTGATACAGATTAAAGTGGGCAACCCGGTTGAGGGTACCAGTCTGCTGTGGGAAGACTCGGAGTACAACGAGGCGGTCTCTTCTATCAATCAAAACTTCGCCGGTCTTAACACTCTAGAAGTTATTTTCGAGGCCAAAGATGCTAACAATCCCAGTCGTGTAGCTAGGCAGTCGGACACGGTATTTTCCATGTTGGCACTGCAGCGCAATTTGGAAAAGCAGGACAATCCTCCTGTGGCTACGCTCTCCTTTGCCGATTATCTCCCCGAGGCCAATCGTCTGTTTAGTGGTGGCAATCCTAAGTGGTCGCCTCTGGATCGCAATCAGCAGGCGGTTACCGCTGCCTCTGGCGCGGTAATGATTGGCACTGGCCCGAAAGCGTTTTTACATGTCACTGACTTTGTTCAGCAAAATGCCACGGTCTCCCTATGGTACAAAGACAATAAACAGGAAACTGTTGATCTGGCACTTGAGCAAACTCGCGCGGCACTGGATGAGATAGGTCTAGAGCACGAGAGCTTTAACGTACGCTTGGGTACAGGCACCATTGCTCTGCAGCAGTCGATCAATGACACCGTGGACTACTATCAGTGGGTGATTCTGGGGCTGCTTAATCTGGTTATTCTCGTTACCTGCAGCTATGCCTATCGCTCGGTTACCGCGGGTGTCTTGCTGTTAATTCCGGTAAATATTTCAAACGTTTTTCTCGGCGCAGTGATGGTGCAGATGGGCATAGGTCTGGATGTGAATACCTTGCCGATTTCTGCCATTGGTGTTGGCGTCGGGATTGACTACGGCATCTATCTGCTCAGTAGAATCTGTGAAGAGTACGCCAAGTGTAATAACCATGCCAAGGCTATCAGCAAGGCTGTAGTGACCACAGGCAAGGCGATTTTCTTTACCGCGACTATCGTGCTGATTGCCATCCTGCCCTGGTACTACCTCTCGGAACTCAAGTTCCTGGCCGATATGGGGCTGTTACTGGTAATGGTTATGTTGATCAATATGGTTGTTGCATTGATCGTGCTGCCACTTGAAGTCTGGTTGGTGAAGCCGCGATTTATGACGATTAAAGGTTTGTTGGGCAGTGGCGAAGACGATCTCTTTGAGGTTGCTGACAATTCAGTTGTAGGGAAATCTTTTGAGAAAGAAAAAGCAGTACCAGTAAATTAAAAATTAAAAAAACTAAAAAAGCAATATTAGAAAAGCATTAATAAAAGGGGTAGTTAAATATGAACAATAACGAATGTACACATGATTATAGTAGACGTATGTTTCTCGATAAGGTGTCTAAGGGCGTCGCAGGAGCTGGTGTTCTCACGCCGCTTTGGCCGTTAATTTCACAGGCCCAAGATATCTCCGCAGCTTACCCTGAAGAGCTGTTGTCTATCGAAAGTTACACCAAAGGTAAGATCAAAGTAGGCGATATGCTAACCTCCGAAAACGTTGAGCATGTGCAGGACCTTCTGGATCCCATTACTTATATTGAAGTGCTTGAGCAGGGTCGTCAGATCAAAATCGTTGAGACCACTACTGACGTTACTAAGCTATTTCCTGCTGAATACCTCGAAGCAACTATCAAAAACCAAGGTAAAGCAAAACTAGATGAAAATAATAATGTTGTCACCCAAGAGGGTGAGCCCTGGATTGGCGGAAACCCGTTTCCCGATGCCAAAACTGGTCTCGAGGCTTATGCCAACCTAACTCTGAGTTGGGGTCGTCATGATTCGGCTATGTACGCTATCCGTGACTGGGATATAGGTCCCGATGGCAGCGAGCAGTATCAGTATGATTTTGTTTGGGCTGAGCAGAACACCGTGGGTCTGACCAACAGCGATACGCCTTATATGGAAGGTCGTGAAGATCTGCTGCGTTACAACGCAATTTGGTTCACCTATCCGAATGATTCTCGCGGTACCTCGTTTGTAAATACCTGGTACTACGATCAGCGTAAATTCCCTGATCTCTATGGCTATATTCCCGCCTTTAAGCGCGTGCGTCGTTTCCCTTCAAGCCAGCGTTTTGAGCCATTAGTTCCGGGTATTACTCTGTTCTTGTCAGATGGCTGGTGTGCTGGCGATCCGATGCTTACCTGGGGCAACTATGAAATTGTTGCACGCAAGCCCATGTTAGGTGGTGTCAGTCAGAACTGGCACGGTAGCAACCCTAACTCTGAACCAACAGTTCACGGTGGACCTCAGGGCAAGACCTTCTTTGAAACCACTATGGAATTGATTCCAGAAGTTATCGTTATTGATCTAGAGCCAACTGGCTTCCCTCGTGCACCAGTGGGTAAGAAGCGCGTTTGGCTAGATACCCGAACGATGATGTTTGTCGCCTGTGTAACCTATGATCGACGCGGTGAACTGTGGAAATCTGTGCAGGTTACCACCAGTCAGTTTATCGATGGCGATACTGTCAAGATGGACGGCGATCACCCAGGTTGGTCTTGGACTAAGTGTCACGTCCATGATATTCAGTCCAATCGAATGAGTCGCTTCTATCATGCAGAAGAAATTCGCGGTGGCTTTAAGTCCGGTTGGAATCAGGACGGTCTATATGAAAAATACATGACTATCCCTGCCATCAGACGACTGGGTAGCTAATCCATGAATTTCCGTTCACTACCTCTCTTAGTGGTCGCTCTCGGTGTTTCTCTATCCGGGGCGTCACTGAGTAACACTGTCCAAGTCCATAAAGGTACAGCCCATGATGCTCTCTATGGGTTGTGTGAGTCTGGGTCTCAGCAATTGGCTGTCGGTGATGCCGGGCTTGTTCTTGAGAGTCAGGATGCTGGAGAGAGCTGGGCCAAGATAGAAGCCTTTACAGAGAGCGCTCTGCTCGATGTCAGTTGTCGCAATGATGTCAGTCTTGTTGTTGGTCAAGAGGGTGCAATCTATCGTCGTGCTTTTAAGGACCTCAAGGCTGTCGAAGGCTTTACCCCTATTGCGTCTAATACAGACGAGCGGTTGCTTAGCGTAAGTGATGTCTCAGCCAGTGGTTTAGCGTTCGCAGTAGGCGGCTTTGGCACCATCCTTCGATCCACAGACAGTGGTCTGAGCTGGGAGTCAGTCAGTATGGATTGGCCAGCAATGACCAATGATTTTTTCGAGCCACACCTCTATGACGTGCATGTGTCCGATAGTGGAATCGTCACAGTTGTGGGGGAGTTTGAATTAATTATCCAGTCTCTTGATCAGGGTGACTCTTGGCAGACAGTGCATTTAGGTGAGGCCTCTCTGTTTGGTCTGAGCCTACATGCTAATGGCACTGGATTTGCGGTGGGCCAGGATGGAAAGATCATTAAAACGGCTAATGGTGGGCGTGCTTGGGAGCAGGTGACTACGCCGAGTAGCGGTATTTTACTCAACGTTTGGACGTCGGGTTCTGGTGATGTACTGATCAGCGGTATTCGAAACACATTGCAGAGTTCTGACAACGGTGAGAGCTGGAGTCGAATTGAACAAGGTGCTCTATCGTACGGTTGGTACCAAGGCCTTTCAATAGTGAGTGGCGATGCTCAGAGCAGGTCTGCTCTGCTAGCGGGTCATGACGGAAATTTAATCAAATTAAAATTAAAAAAATAAAATTGATAACTAAAGAAATTAATGGAGAGATGTAATGTTGAAACCAAAACAACTAAAAACTATTCTCGCTGGCAGTTTGTCCGTAGCGCTGCTGACACCAGCATCGCTCGCGTATTCCGCGGACTGGTATTTGTCCGGGTTTGTGCGACAGGAAGGGGCTTTTAGCCTCAACAATGATAAACAGAATCCCTGGAATCAGGCGGGTAATGCGTATAACGGTGTAGCTACGCCGAACACAGTAGAGCAAGCCTTTGGGATGGAGGGAATGACTACCAGACCTGAGTCTTACAGCAAAACCAATGACTGGAATGTCATGTTTACTCGGGCTGAGTTGGATATTGATGTTAAGTTTAACGACAACCTCAAATTCGTCGGTAAGGTCCGAGCGCTTTATGCCTGGGATGAGCACGATACTTTTAATGGCGATGGTCCAAATTATTTCGAGACTTCTCTTCGTGGTGACTGTGCCACAAGGCTTGAGATCTGCGGCGACGACTACGCGATTGATTTGCCCTCGTTCTATTTGGACTACAGCGATGGCCCATTATGGTTGCGGGTAGGTAACCAGCAGATTGCCTGGGGCGAGTCGCTGTTCTTCAGAGTCTTGGATAATCCTAACGGCCTCGATCTACGCAGGCATTCTGCATTTGACTGGGCTTCCGAAGAATTCTCCGACAAGCGTGTGCCAGCGCTCGGTGTGCGCGGCAGTTACTCATTCAAGAACGACTGGGAATTTGAAGCCTGGGGGCAGGAGTTCCAGCCATCGGTGATGTCGAATGAAAACACGCCCTATAACGCTATCACCTCTACTTTTGTTGTTCAGACTGAGCAAGGTTTTGACGAGGTAGATGATAAATGGAACTTTGGTGCTCGCCTCAGAGGCCAGATTGGTGAGCTAGGTCTGCAGTTTACCTATACCAATCGCTATAACCCTGACGGTGTTTACCGCTGGGCAGCTTCAGGTGTTAACCCCTTCGAGAAACTGGGTATTGCGGATCCAGTGGCTGACCCAGTCAGTGGTGTTACTACTGGACAGTTATTGGCGATGACGCCATTTGAGCCGTTTTCTGGTGTTGGTATCTACACTGCTGAACAGTGGATGAATGAAGCTGCTGGTTCTCGTCTGAACGGGGCTAATTTGCAAGGTCTATTAAATGATTTCCCTGTTGCACAGGCTCTTACCAATGATGTTTTGGGGCAGTTAGGATTACCTGCGAATACGCCGGTCGATAACTATGCTCTGTCTACGACAATTTTGGATGCTTTCTTCTCTGCGCCTGCAGGCGGGTTGGGTGATCTGAGAGGCCATATCGAGCGTCGCTATGATCGTGAAGACATCTTCGGATTTGGTATGAACTATATGTTTTTCAGTGAGCCTGATTCGTTCTTGGATCAGTTGATTGTTCGCTTCGAAACAACCTTCACACCTAACAAAACGTTTACTGACCCATCACTACTGGGGAAGGGCTATCTTGTTGAGGACGAATTCGTTACCTCTTTCGTAATGGAAAAATACCACCGCTTCTCAGTGGACTTTCCTGCAACCTATATGGTTTTCCAGTGGTTACACAAGTCTGAGAGTGATCTATTTGGTCGACACCTTGATGGTTACGGTATGACGACTACTGAGGATGCAGGCTTCACCAAACCGAAAGGGCGTAATGGTTATGACGCGATTTCGTTTGCCCTGCAGCAGCCTTCACCAAGCCTGTTATGGCGTGCAGACCTTGCAGTACTTTGGGATCTTGAAGGTGGTTACCTAGTGCAACCAGGTCTTCGTTACAAGCCAAGCAAATCTGTGAGTGCTGAGCTGTTTGCCAACTTTGTTGGCGGTGGCGATGACAATATGGATGCCATGTCGACGTTTGATTTTGTTGAAGAAGTTGCCTTCCGACTTACTTACCAGTTCTAGTCTGTTTAGTCAGAGCGGAATAGGTCGAGGTATGTAATCGGCTGGGTTTGAGTTAGGGGGTCAGCACCGCTGACCCCCTTTTTATTATCGAGCCTGTTGTTGAATAGCGGCAGATATTACTCGCCAATAACTGGGCTGCTTAAGCTGCTTGAGTTATCTAGAAAGGCAGCATTTATAGGTGCTTCAGCGGTAAAAAGCCGGCAATCAAACATATAGGTACAAAGGCAACATTGTTGTTGACAGAAATATGTCATATCGATACTATCAATAAAAGACAGCTTTTGGCTGGCCTACAAAAAGTACCAATTCGCGCCCATTGAGCGGGAAGAAAAAATAAAAAATTATCTAATAACAATAACGTTTTATAGGGGAAAGTACTGTGACTTCAGATACTACTAACTATCGAAATTCATTTAGCCTAGACGGCAAAGTTGCACTGGTCACCGGCGCAGCTGGCACCCTCGGTGCCGAAATCTGCAGAGGCCTAGTTTCAGTTGGCGCCGCAGTATTAATCACCGATATCCAA
>MDSY01005224.1_pt1 | contig 10195 bp, 8 predicted proteins | sample 811131 | NCBI WGS metagenome assembly MDSY01 (sample SAMN05326643, study PRJNA326480) | marine metagenome | isolation source: seawater | place: Atlantic Ocean: South West | collected 2010
ACAGCCAAATCTGATGGTGTTGTCACTAGAAAAGAAAGAGCTGTAATTCATAATAAGCAAAAGGTCGCGAACAGAAATATAAAAAGAAAGAAAAACAACGTTGTTTGCAGAAAGTGAAAAAACGATATGTTCTTTTTTTGGATGCAAGAAATTAAAAAAAAGGAAAGAGTAATCTTTCTTTTTTTTTAATTTAAAGGGTTTTTTATTCTTTGAGAGTTAAAAATGTTTAAAATAGACTTTTCCATTTATTAGTTACCTTAGAGTTATGCTTAAGCTTTTTTGTTGCCCTGTTTGCGAGGCTTCCTCTATTGGTCCTTTTATTGAGACAAATGCTCAAATGCATTCATCTAAAGAGGTGTTTAATTTTGATCAATGTTTTAGTTGCTCACTGGTTTTCTTAAACCCAAGAGTCCCATTAAATAAGCTTAAAATTTATTATTCTTCTTATTACTTGCCTTACCGAGGAGCAAAAGCTTGGGGTAAATTTGAAAAATTAGTTCAGAGTAGCCAAAGAAAATTAGATATTAAGCGGGTTAATCGTATAAAAAGTACTCAAAAACTATCTAAAACCTCAGTAGTTTTGGATATCGGTTGTGGCAATCCTAGTTTTCTTAAAGCTTGTCAGGAAGATATAAAATGTAATACCATGGGTATTGACTTCAGCGATGAAGGATGGAAAAATCAACCTGAAGTATTTAAAGGAATAAATTTACAAGTAGCAGAAATAAAAGACCTTAAAAGAGATCTTGAACCTGATGTAATTACTATGTGGCATTATTTGGAACATGATTACAAACCTTTTGAAAATCTAAGTTATTTGAATTCCATTTCAAAACCATCTACAACTCTTGTTATTGAAATCCCTAATTTTGATTCCTCCAGTAGAAAAAAATTCGGAAAAAATTGGGCAGGTTGGCATACTCCAAGACATCTATCTTTATTTTCTCCAAACAACATAGAGTTACTACTTAATAAAGCAGGATGGAAAGTGACTGAAATACTTACCTATGGAACAATAGATCCTTATCTGCTTTTTTGGATGAGTGAAATGGAAGAAAAAGGAATACAATGGGATAAGAATATGGAGGATGAATTCATACAATTCGTGGTAGGTATGATCAAGTTTTTGCCTAAGAAATGGACTGAAAAGAAGTCTTCTTTGGGAGTGATGACTATAATCGCTACTCCTGCTTAGTTTTTGAAAATTAATTTGACTTAAAAACTCAATAAGTTTATTCCCTGCCAGCTTCCTTCTGATTTATAGGGCTGGAACCTAGAAAATAATTCTTCTTTATACCATTCATTTTTTCGTGTTCTTGTAATTGCCTCTTTGTGCTGTTTGCTGTTATAAGCAAACTTTTTTACTGCATCAAAATTTTTCCATAAACTGAATGTAGCCATCTGGATAACCGGGACTTCTCCTATTCCTTTTGTGTATATCAAACCTTCATTTCCTTCTAATCCCTTTTGAGAGGTAGGTACATACTTCCAAAATCTATGAAGCCAATTCCATTTTATAGTAGCCCTTGTAATTATAGCGATAGGTAAATCAGGATTGAAATCAGTCCCTTTCTCAAAAGGATTTTTCCCAACCCAAGTTCCATTTGCTGAAATGTTTTTCATGTAAAGTGTGAAAACTTCTTTAGTGTGATTTTTGTATTGTTTAATTAGAGAAGAAGAATTAAAAAAATCATTTGCGGCTTCTTTGGAGTCCCAAACTTGAAGTAAACTGTATACCGACCAATCAGGAAAAGGGTTGAAACCTTTACCCTTGCCACTCCCCATTAGACGATAAAAGGACATTCCCTTAATTTTCGAAAGAGAGTTATGGGCAAAAAGCATCATGAAAAATGCCCATGTTTTATCATATTTAGAGGAGAATTTAAAAAAAGAAATTGTTGTAATCTGTTTACTCATCTTGCTCCTTTAAGTTAGTTATTAGATCTTGTTTTTTGAGCGTATTTAAATTTTAAAAAAGTAGTTTTTTTATATCATCTAGTCAAGATTTGATAATTTATTTTCGAATTATTCTTATCCTAATTCTCGGCAACAAGCAAATAAGAATAATTTTTTTTTGACTTTATCGTCAATAGAAATATTCCTAATATTATTTAACTTTACAGTTTTCTTTATTCCAAGTTTTATGTACCGTATTAATATCAATGTTGGCTCTTAGCTCATCAAATTCCTTGATGTCCGCAATTTTTTGTTCTTTTCTTAATTTACCTAAAGCAAATCTCCTGATTTCTTGTTCGTTCGTCAATTCTAAACCAGGAACCTTAAGTGGTTTTCCATTATCATCAATAGCAACAAATGTAAAATAAGATGAATTAGTATGCTTTACAATTCCTTTGTGAAAGTTTTCGGCTTCAACCCTTATACCAACTATTAGGCTAGAGTTTCCAACATAATTCACTCTTGCTTTCAGAGAAACTAAATCACCTACTTCAACAGGTGCTAGGAAATTAACACCACTAACTGAAGCTGTTACGCAATAATTTTGTGCATGCTTTGTTGCACAAACGTAAGCTACTTTATCCATTAAAGATAAAATAACACCTCCATGAACCTTACCACCAAAGTTGGCATATGATGGAATCATTAACTCCGTTAAAACTACATCTGAGTCTTTTGTGTTTTTGAAATGCATAATTATGTTCTTAAAAAATGGAGAAGATTAAATTTTTATAGTCTTATTAATTCGGCTACCTTTTATTGCCCTCTAAACAAATTCAATATAAAGATTATGATTTGAGTAACAAATAAACCTTTGTTTTTAAAGCATTTTTTTTAATATTTATGCGCTTTTTGACATTAAAGTTTTGGTTCTTGATATAGTGTTAAAATTTAAGTAAGCGTTATCGTAAAATCAGAGAAAAAAAGTCATATTTTTCAACTAAATCATCAGTCATAAAAAAATATAAACCTTTAGTTAATTAAAATGATTTAAGTCCAGTTTTATAGGTTGAAATAGCTCTTTCTCTAGCAAATTTATGTTCAACAATAGGTTTGATATAGGTTAATTCTTGATGCTCTGGAACCCATTTATTTATGTACTTCAGTTCTTTGTCAAATTTTTTAACTTGTTCATAAGGATTGAATACGCGAAAGTATGGTGCAGAATCACATCCTGTACCCGCAGCCCACTGCCAATTACCTACGTTACTAGATAATTCAAAGTCCAATAATTTTTCGGCGAAATATGCTTCACCCCATCTCCAATCAATTAGCAAGTGTTTAACTAGAAATCCTGCTGTAATCATTCTCACCCTGTTATGCATATAGCCAGTTTCATTAAGCTCTCGCATTCCTGCATCTACAATTGGATAACCTGTTTCTCCTTTGCACCAATTTTCAAATTCATTTACATTAGTTCTCCATTCGATACGGTTGTATTTTGGTTTGAAATTGTTTGTAGCTGATTGGGGGAAATTCCAAATTATTTGCATGAAGAATTCTCTCCATATCAATTCAGATAAAAAGGTTGAACTTCTTTTTTCTGCAGCTTTAACGAGCTGCCTTATTGATACTGTTCCAAACCTTAAATGTGGACCTAAATAAGAAGTGGAATTTAAGCTTGGGAAATTCCTGGTTTCTTCATAAGTTTCTATTTCAGATGTATTCCATTCCTTTACTTTTTTATCATTAACCTCTATTTCTAAAGATTCTTTTTCTGGGAAATTCTGTTGGAATTTATATAGATTAGAGAAGTTTTTTTCAGGATTCGTAACTAATCCTTCGCTATTGTAACGCTCTATCCATTTATTTTTGAAAGGGGTAAAAACAGTGTAGGGAAGTCCATCTTTTTTGACAATTTCTTTTTTCTCAAAAACTACTTGATCTTTAAAATTTTTAACTTCAATGCCTTTTCCTTTCAGAAAATTAAATATTTTTTCATCTCTTTCTCTCGCATAAGGTTCATAGTCGTGGTTGAAAAATACTTTGGTGACATTAAATTTTCCTGTAATTTCTGTCCAAATTAATTCAACATCACCTTTAAAAATTTTAATACCTGAATCATAGACTGAAAGGGAATTATTTATTTTTTTGAGTCTATCAAATATGAAATTAACCCGGGGGTCATTTTTTGGTAGTTTATCCAATATGCATTGATCAAAAATAAAAATCGGAAGAACATCCTCTCCTGATTCTAGAGCATGTGAAAGCGCTGTATTATCTTCTAACCTTAAATCCCTTCGAAACCAAAAAATATTCATACTCCAATGATACAAAAATGTTTTAGAGGTCAGTTTAATTTAAGATTGAGAAGATTGATATGTAGATTAAAAATATTCTTGAGTTTTAGCTTTGTGTTTTTTGAAATAAAAAGACGAATTTTGTTTTATAAATGGACTTTCCTTTACTGATTGAAATTCTTGGAACACTATTTTTAATTGCTTATGTTGTTTTAGCAGCAAAAGAGAATATATGGTGTTGGTTAATGGGGATTATTGGTTCAGCTTTAAATATTTACCTTTTTTGGGTGTGCTCTAAATTATATTCGGAAGCAATATTGTCCCTTTACTATGTTGTTACTGGAATCATAGGTTGGGTGTTGTGGAAAAGTCCTAAAAAAAAGATTCCTGTCATTAAGGTTTCTTTAACTGCTCATGTTGTTTTTGTCATTTTTGGAATCGCTTTAAGTTTTGGCTTTTACCTCATTGTGACCAATATTTTCATAGATGCCGCTCGCCCTCTTTTAGATTCATTTACAACAGTTTTTGGATTTTTAGTAACTTTGATAACGATTAAAAAATGGATTTCAAGTTGGGTTTATTGGATTGTAATTGATGTTGTTACAGCTTATATGTATTGGAGTCAGAGTTTGAATATTTATTCAGGATTAATGATTCTTTACACCATATTAGCGATTTATGGATATATTGAATGGAAAAAATCAAAGCCACAGAAGGTCGAATTGAAAAAATTAATTTTTAATTAAACTTGAAAAAAGTAGTTATAATAGGTCCCGAATCAACAGGCAAATCAACTTTGTGTGCTGATTTAGCCAATTATTTTAATTGTTCCTTCTTACCTGAGTTTGCTAGGCAATATTTAGAAGAATATGGAAGTAAATATTCCTATGAAGATGTCTTAAAAATGTCTGAGGGTCAAGCTAAGTCTGAGAATGCTTTTGAAGCTGAAAACCCTGATATTCCTTATTTGCTTATTGATACCAACCAATATGTTTATAAAGTATGGATTGAAGAAAAATATGGTAAGTACGAACCATTAATTGAATCATTAATTAAATCATCTAGTTACGACTATTATTTTCTTTGTGATATTGACTGTTCTTGGGAATATGATGAATTTCGAGAACATCCTCTGGACAAGGATAGGAAGAGACTTTTTAAAAGGTATGAAGAGTTGTTGAATTTGGATGGAACACCTTTCAAAGTTTTAAGTGGTAATCAAAATATCAGATTGTCAAAAGCTGTATCCTTTTTAAAAAAAAATATTTAGCTACTATTTCATTATTTAAAATTAACAACCTATCTTTGCCCCACTCAATGAGGGGTGCCTTAAATTACAGGCTGAGATTATACCCGTTTTTCCCAAGTTTGGGAAATAAACCTGATCCAGATAATGCTGGCGTAGGGAACGACATAATAAACCATTTAAGATTAATACACACGTTTGTATTACTCCTCTACATTCGTCAAAAAAGTTCATTTACTATGAAAAAAAGTAATTTATTTTTATTGGCGTTATGTATCCTAACATCATTTTCGGTGTTTGGCCAATACTCCATTTCAGGAGTTGTAAGGGATACATTAAAAAATCCAATTTATGGAGCTCTAGTTAAAATTGAAGGAACCTATCAAGGTACTTTTACTGGCCCAGATGGTAATTATACAATTAATAACCTACCGCGTGGTAATTATGACGTATCGGCTGAAGTGATTGGATTCAAAAAAGTTTTCAATTCAGTCACTATTATTGATTCTAATGTTGTTTCTGATTTTATTCTATTTGTTTCTCCGCAATCTTTAGATGAGGTATCTATTGAGGCAACAAGGGTTAAAAGCAATGCCCCGGTTGCGCACACAAATGTTAAAAGTGAAGAATATGAAAAAGTTAATCTTGGACAGGATATCGCTTCATTAATTAAGTTAACACCGTCAATCGTTACTACTTCAGATGCTGGCGCTGGTGTAGGTTATACGGGGTTTAGAATTAGAGGTTCAGATGCATCTAGAATTAACGTTACTGTAAACGGGATTCCTATCAATGATGCTGAGTCTCACGGTACTTTTTGGGTGAATATGCCAGATTTTGCTTCCTCTACTGATAATATTCAAATTCAAAGAGGAGTAGGTACGTCAACAAATGGAGCGGCCGCTTTTGGTGCATCGGTTAATTTACAAACAGATTTAGTTTCTGATTCGGCTTATGCAGAACTTTCCTCTTCTTATGGTTCGTTTAATACAAACAAAAACACGATTAAATTAGGGACTGGTTTAATTAATAAATATTGGTCTGTTGACGGACGGATATCTAGCATAACATCTGATGGGTATATTGATAGATCGTCAGCCGATTTATCATCTTATTTTTTACAAGGAGGTTATTATGGTAAGAAATCTATTATTAAGGCAGTTACTTTCGCAGGAAAGGAAAAGACTTATCAAGCATGGTGGGGAACTCCTGAGGCTAAGTTAAACAATAATAGAAAAGGTGTTTTATCATCAATAGAAAACAATTGGTGGGGATCTAAAGATTCTGCAAATCTTGTTAATTCTGATAGAAGATATAACTACTATACTTACGATAATGAAGTAGACAATTACAACCAAGATCATTATCAATTACATTTCACACATCAATTCAACGACAAGTTAAGTGCTAATGCATCTCTTCATTATACTTATGGAAGAGGTTATTATGAACAGTATAGAAACGGCGATGACTTTACTGATTATAGTATTGATACCTTATTTACTTTAAATGACACTATTACTTCAGGTGATTTTATAAGAAGAAGATGGTTAGAAAACCATTTTTATGGAGGTGTTTACAGTATCAAATACCGAACTAAAAAAGCAAATTTTATATTAGGAGGTGGATATAACGAATATGTTGGAGATCATTTTGGAGAAATTATTTGGGCTCAATATGCAAGTAATTCCTCAATAAGGGATAAGTACTATGATAATGAAGGAAAAAAAACAGATTTTAATTCATACTTGAAATCAGAGTTTTCTATTTCAAAAAAAGTGAATGGTTTTGTAGATTTACAAATTAGAAATATTTCATATACTAACGTTGGAATTGATGCGGATCTTAGAGGGCTAGATGTTGATACAGCATTTACTTTTTTTAATCCAAAGTTAGGAGTGAACTATGAGTTAAATGATAAAATTTCAGGTTATGCATCCTTTAGTGTTGCTAATAGAGAGCCCGTAAGAAATGATTTTATTGATAATCCAAGAAATGAGCAACCAAGGCATGAAACTTTATATGACTATGAATTAGGAATCAAAGGAGGTTTTAAAAAGTTTTTAGGGCAGGCTAATTTTTATTTTATGGATTACACGAATCAGTTAGTTTTAACTGGTGCTTTAAATGATGTTGGTTCATCAGTTCGCGATAACGTTGAAAATAGTTATAGAGCAGGAGTAGAGTTAGTTGCCTCTTATCGAATTACCAAAAAGTTGGAATGGAATCTAAATACAACGATTTCACAAAATAAAATTCAAGAATTTACTGAAGTTATAACTGATTGGGATACATATGCGAGTGTTGAAAATGTATACGAAAAGACAGATATCGCATTTTCTCCTTCTATTATTGCTGCGAGTTTAATTTCATTCAAACCTTTAAAAGGTTTTGAAGTTGGTTTGCAATCTAAATTTGTAGGAAAGCAATACTTGGACAATACATCAAGTTCAGATAGGGATTTACCTTCGTACTTTGTAAGTGATTTAAGAGCAAGTTATGTTACTTCTTTTCTAAGTTTACGGCAAATTCAATTTAATTTATTGGTTAATAATATTCTTAATGAAGTTTACAGTAACAATGGTTACACTTGGGGCGGATTAACTTCCGATGGAAGAGTTAGTGAAAATTGGCTTTACCCGCAGGCAGGAACTAATATCTTAACAGGAATTACTGTTAAGTTTTAGAATAGGGAAACAAAAAACAAACCTCCTTAAAGAGGTTTGTTTTTTGTTTTATTGAGGTAAACTTAGTGGGTGTAAATATTAAAAAGCAGTTTTTATTTTAGACGAATTGACTTTTTAATATTAAAATTAAGGAGTTTATAAATCAATAAAAATTATTTTAGTTATAAGTAACTAATTTATATTTAGCATGTTTTCATATTGAGATTGAGAGTTACTTTATAACTTCAAAAAACCGCCTTCCAATCTTATTTTGGTTGACTATTTCAACAATATACAATCCATTGGTGAGTTTTGAAATGTCGATACTTTTATTTTTACAATTAATTAAGAGCTGGCCATTCAGATTAAAAATGTTCACGTTAATAGGTTGATTGAATTTCATTTTTAAATTGATGATGTCATTAGCCGGATTAGGATATACCTCTAATCCGTGAAAAACATTTTTATTATCGTTTGTTAGAAGTGGAAGAATATTAGCTTTTGACTTTGCTTTGAGATTTGGGATACATTCCGGGTTGTTTTCATCAAGACAAATTATTTCATAATTAATACTTCCGTCAACCATTACATGGGAGATAAGGAAGTTATCTTTTGTATTACCTCCCATTCCTGAAGTTATAAACGTTAAGTTATCTATATTGTCATATGTTGCGGCACTAGCCCAAGGTGCTCCTACATCACCAGCAAAAAAAATAATTTCATTTTTTAAATCATGGAATTTTGGAGCTATTGTTGACCAAAAATTAATTTTCTCAGCCCTACCAGAGTTCGAGTTGTTCCCTATATAACTGAAATCAGTGTTTTTTTCTTTCCATAAAACTTGATGAAAAAACACAAAGATATTTTTAGTTTCAATTGGGATTGCATTAATGCAGGAATCTACAAAAGTGAGCTGATTTCCTGAGATATTCCAAGAGTCAATATTAGGGTCTAAAAAAATGAAAAAGTCATTATTTAGGGATAAGGCTTTATAAGTTCTCCCATATCTTTCTTCATAAAGTGACCTATTTTCCATATCATGATTACCTACACTAAAATATACAGGAAGTCCAAGTGAATCTATATTTTCGTCAATCTCTACCCAGTCTTGTTTAGTTGGATGGGGAGATACTATATCACCAGTAAATACTCCAAATTCAATTTTAGAATTTGATTTGATATAACTGAATTTATTTTTGAAAGGGGGATGGACTCCTGTATTATTAACTCCAGGTTCGCCATAAACATGACCAGCGACAAAGAATGAATAGGCTGTGTCATTTTGAGATTTAGATGTTAATGTAATGAAGAGTAAAATTAAAACGGGAAATAAATTTTTCATATAAAAAAAACGAAAGTTTACTTTGTTATGAATTTCCAACAAATAATTCTTGATTTTTTGTTTCCTTGTTCCATTTCAATCATTCGGAACTTAGCTTTGTTGGCTATAATACTTGATTTAATTGCAGGTACAATAGAGTCTTTAGAAACAAGTGTTGTAAACCATCCAACATTATTTGCAAAACGTTTACTTTGTTTAATCATATTAAAGATAAATTGCTTTTCACCTCCTTCTGTAATTAACTCATTGGACACTCCTCCAAAATTTAATTGGACTTTATTGAGTTTTTTTCCTTTGTTGAGTTTTCCAACTTTCCTAAGAGATTCTTTTTGAGCATCTTCCTGACTAGCATGAAATGGCGGGTTACAAATACAAGCGTCCACAAACTCGTCCGACTTAAGTACTCCTAAAAATATATCTCTTGGATTTTTTTGAAGCCTAAGTTCAATTCCTTTAAGCTTTTTATTGTTGTTAATTATTTTTTGAGCAGAATCAATTGAATTTGAATCAATATCAGCAGCAATGAATTGCCACCCGTAATCTCTATTTCCAATGATTGGATAAATTAAACTAGCTCCTGTTCCAATATCTAAAACCCTAGTTTCAGGTCCACTAGGTTGTCCAAGTAAATCGGCTAGATGATGAATATAGTCTCCTCTACCAGGAACGGGGGGGATTAAATAATCTTTTGGTATGTCCCAAGATTCTATTCCATAATATAATTTTAATAAAGCTCGATTTAAAG
>MDSY01060590.1_pt1 | contig 10194 bp, 9 predicted proteins | sample 811131 | NCBI WGS metagenome assembly MDSY01 (sample SAMN05326643, study PRJNA326480) | marine metagenome | isolation source: seawater | place: Atlantic Ocean: South West | collected 2010
AGGTAACTGGATACTAGATCATCTAAAGAAATATCTGCAGAGAGAATTTCAATTGGGTGAAACCCTTTTATGTGTTCTTTTAAATGATGCAAAACTCGCTCAAGTTCAACTCTGTCAGCAAACGCTTCTTGATGAAAAATAAATACCTCTTCGTTTGCCAGGCTCACAATATCATTATGAAAACTTCCAGATTCTATGGCTAAATTATTTTGTTTTAAAAACAGGGTTAAATCTGGATCAAGCTGGTGTTGAGCAGCCACAGCCTGAGATATTTCTTGTGCCTGACGAGCAATGACACCTTGATTGTTCTCAAAAGCTGAATTGCCATAAACAAAAATTTGAAAACCCGGTTTTAGGTGCTGTGCAGTAACCCTTAGATGATTGGCGGCACCTTCATCCCCATACCCAGAAATATTAGATACAGGATCATGAATATTGGCAATTGATCCAAACATAAGTTGAAGTTGCGTTTTTGTAAATTCAGGCTCAATAGATCGATGGAACATCGTGTTTAAGTTTGCTGGTGTAATATGAATTGTTTGATCATAACTATCAATGCTGGGAGAAAATGTTGCAGCATTTGCAGCCCACATCGATGAAGCTGAATAAACATTTTTTAATAAGGCTGGGTCTTGCTTGGCAACTTGACTAACCACCTCTTCGTCAGTACCTCCAAATCCAAGAGCTCTCAGAGTTACAATATTAGGTCGCTCATGTGGCAAGAAGAAACCTTGAGGAATCCCCTGCTCAATAATAATTCTCATCTTATCTAAACCCTGCAAAGCCGCCGCTTGCGGATTAGAAGTCTGATTCAGATGTTTTTGAGAGGCTAAATTACCTTTTGATAGGCCGGCATAATTATGAGTTGGGCCAATAAGACCATCAAAATTAATTTCTCCTGAATACCCCATTTAGAGATGCTTAATGATTGATGCCTTGGGCCATGCGCAGTAATCTGCTGCGTAGAATCCAGCTGGCCTCAAATTACCACTCCGACCTATCCCGCCAAATGGAAATGCGCCTGATGCACCAGTCGTTGTTGAATTAAAGTTAATAACCCCTGCATTAATAGCTTGAACAAAAGGTTTAAATAAGGCCTTATTGTCCGATATTAAACCTGCTGCAAGTCCATATTTAGTGTTATTTGCAAGATCAATGGCCTCTTGAAACATATCAACAAAAGAAACTTGCAGCATGGGACCAAAATTCTCTTCGTCGAAGTGTTTAGTCATACCCTGCACATTTATTAGACTAGGAGTAACAAGGTTGAATGCTCCCTTAACCTTTTTAGCTTTGAGAATTGTTTTTGCGCCCAGGGCCAATAATGTTTCTTGGAATTTAAGAAATTCATCAGTGGCTTTAGAAGAAATCAAAGGTCCATAATATAAATTTACTGAAGAATCATAGGACATTGCTTTAATTTTCATCTTTAATCTCTCTAGGATTTTTTTACCATCTTTTGTATTCGGTAAAATCAATCGACGGGCGCAAGTGCATCTCTGCCCAGAGGAGATAAATGCAGACTCAAATATTAAATCAGCTGCTGCATTAATTTTTCTTGTTGACCATACCACGATGGGATTGTTACCACCCAACTCTAATGCAAGAATCTTTTCTGGATAATCTGCCATAATTTTACTGAGCTGCTTGCCAACAGCGTAGCTGCCAGTAAAAAGGATCCCTTTGTTTATGGGGTGCTTGCACAAAGCTCTCACTATATCTTTGCCTCCATGGGCTAAGTTTATAACTCCATCTGGCAACCCTGATTGAGACCACAAAAGCATAGTGTATTCGGCGACCATGGGGGTTGATTCACTGGGTTTAAAAATAATGGTATTGCCAGCCAATAATGCTGGAGTAATGTGGCCATTAGGTAAATGCAATGGAAAGTTGAAAGGCCCAATAACCGATAGGACTCCATGAGATGAATGCTCTAAAGATGCCACCATGCTTCCTGCGTCATTAATTTGGAAGCCTGTGCGTTTCTTGTAAGCAAGAACTGAGTTATTAAGCTTAGCTAATGCCGCGCTCACTTCTGATGCTGCGTCTGCGGGTATTTTTCCTGTCTCCAAGGAGATTAAACGAGTCATTGTTTCCTTATTCTTATCAAGCAAACGATAAAACTTTTTAATAACGCTTAAGCGTTTTGCAAGGGATTGATGCGACCACTCCAGATGAGCATTGCTTGAAGATTTAACAAGAGCATTTAACTGACTATTGCTTGCAAAATTTCCTTCCCAAATTGTCTCTCCATCCATGGGGTTGATTGATTTAAAACTTTTTCCCTCTCCGGGCACCCATTTATTTTGAACGTAGAGCATCAGTTTATTTGTGCACAAGAACCAGATTTCAGACCTAAAGCTTTTGCAGTTTTTGCCGGCATGAATAAAATTTTCTTTGAGGCATCTATGGCATAGTTTTCTTTAACCACTGCAAAAGAATCAATTGCTGGATTGGCAATAAAACCAAATCGATCGAAATTAATATTTCTTTTAATCTCAACTGTAAGCAATTTTGCTGACTGCACCAAAGGGATTGAAGAGATTTCAGCTTCGAGACAAGGCCCTCCATCCAATACATCGATCAAATCATTGGGCCTAAAATTTTGTTTTGTCAGAAGAGAATAAGCAGGCATGGCATTAGGATGCGGCTTACCTATAACTCGTTGAACTTTCTTTGGCATGTGCTCAACAATAAAAGGGAAATTTGGAATTGATTCCATAATAAAATGATTATCGATGTAGCTGATCTGATCCGCTTTAAAAAAATCAAGATTAAAAAAGGTCTTACTAAAAGAGTTCCAAAAATAGGACTCGTCTTTTGCATTTTTAAATCCTCTAATCTCAACAAATGCAGTGGGATCAAACCGTTGTTGGTTAGCTGACATAAAAATTAATCTAGAGAATGAAAGCAATGAACCTCGTCCCTTTCCTCTAAACGCCGGTTTTAAGAATAAGGTCCCTAGCTCAGAATAGGGTTGCTTGCACAAATGAAGCTTGAGAACATCCAAGTCTTTTGTGAAGCTAAGCGACTTTGATTCAAGTTTTGTCTTAGCTTTTTTAAAAAAAACCGAAGGCTTTTTTAATGAAACCGAAGTATAAATTGCCGACAGCCCAACAATTCTTTTGTTATCTTCAAGGACGAATAGATAGCTGTCTTGGTTGGGTTTTTTTGCTTTTTTCTGCTGTGAAGATACAGACCAGGCAATTCTCTGTTTAATTTCTTGAAGTGTTTTTGGCATAGTTGTCATGCCTTTACCAGAGTGCTTGACCAGATGCTCAACGCCCTTCAAATCAGATGCTTTTACAAGTCGAACTACTTTCATATGACTAGTATAACAATTCTGTTTAATGAATAGCCCTACCTTAGCTTAAGGACAATCTCACTATAAAATCTTTCCATAGCTTCAATCTTCTCTGCAAGAGGTGCATCATTCATTACGCCATAAAGCATCCAAGGATAAGTAGTCATGGTGGTAACGCCCGCTTCTTTCATCTTGGAGAATCCCTCTAGACTAAAAGCATCCCAGCAACTAAAACAAATGTGTTCATAATCATTTTTTTTTGCCAGCTTTGGACCTCTTATCTTCAATTTTATTTATCAAAACCTTTAGCTCTTCAAGGCTATGCATATCTGATATCCACCCATCATGATTGGCTGCTCTATTTAATGCAGGCTCAGAAAAGCCCCCCACAAATATTGGAATGTCCTGCATTGGAGCAGGAAGCATCTCAAGAGTTTCAAATTTAAAAAACTCGCCTTCAAAACTAACCATCTCGCCTGTCCAAAGAAGTTTCATGACCTCGATCATCTCATCTGCTCTCTTTCCTCTCTTTCTAAATTCCTGTCCTCCAGCCAAGAATTCTTCTGGCATCCAGCCCATACCAATACCTAGATCAAATCTTCCTCCCGATAAAGAACTTAAGGTAGCAATCTCTTTTGCCACTCTCATTGGGTTTCGGGCAGGCAAAACATAAACGCTTGTATAAAATTGAATTTTTTTAGTTGCCCCAGCAAGAAGAGAAAGGGTGTTGATGGGGTCAGGCCAATCTGTTCCAGGCTCCCATCTGACACTTCCATCATCTGTGTATGGATAAGGAACAGAAAAATTTTCAGGATGAATTAAATGATCAGATACTGCTATATAATCGTATCCCATTTGATCTGCTGCAATGCCCAGAGGTTGAATTTCCTCGATGGGAAGCATAGAAAGAGGAATGGCAAATTTCATATACCAACAGCTCGGCTTACGAACCAAAATGTGCCCATTGAAAAAACAAACACTCCCATTGTTCCATGCAAGTAATTAAAATTCTTAAAATTAAGGTGAGTTTTAGCAATACTCAAAACAGCCAAAAGAACAAAGGCTACAGCTAATTGACCGGCTTCAACACCCAAGTTAAAGCTTAGAATAATTGGCAATAATTTATCTTGAGGCAATCCAGCTTCTGCGATCGAAGATGCAAAACCCAAACCATGAATTAAACCAAAAAACACTGTAATAAGAAGTGGTAACCAATAAGATGAGAAATGATTTGTAATACTGATATATAAAGTTGAAAACATTACCAATCCCACAATGAGCAAGGGCTGTAGATAGCCAAAGAAACTTAAAGGCAACAAGAAAAAAAATGAAAGCGCAAAGTTTGCAAATAAGCGATCAAACTTAAATGCATGTTTAAAAAAATACTCTGTGGCCAATAATAAAATTGAAAATCCGATTAATATTTCTACCATATTAGAATGAATCCTTAAGATGTTCATGGCCCCCAATCCAAGGGTTAGGCTGTGACCAAGAGTAAATCCAGTTATTGCTATTATTAAAAATCTTCCGGTGAATAAAAGCAAGAGGCCCATCAAGAATGTTAAATGATCCCAGCCACTTAAAATGTGCTGTATACCGGACTTAAAATATCCAAAATATGAGCTTTGATTCACATTTTTTTCTCCCGGACGCCCTATTACCCATAAATCTTGTTTGCTGGCATACATAAATTCAGGAATAGATTCCCCTTCAATAGTTCCTCTTGCTATGTGGGTGTGACTTACACCCAAATCTTGAAATAAAGACATAGAGATGCTTTCGGGCATGCTGGAGCACTGAAATACCCAAAATAATTTTAGCGCACCTAATGCAATATTCTCATTTATTTCTATAGGATTGCTTAATTTACAAGATTGACCAGGATTAATAGAAGAGCCTAAATAGTCAACAAAGCCTTCGTAAGAGTCAAATTGAGAATTTCTATTAAGATTATTAAAAATATCTTGCCTGATAGATCCTGTAACTTGAATCTCTACACCTTGATCATTTGATGAAAAATTAAATTTTGAATAAGATTCACTTCGATTGTGAGCTTGAGAGCCAATTGAGCTAAGAATCAACAAGCCCAAACAGAAAAATTTCTTATAAATCATCTGCTTTTACTACGTCATACCAATTCCTTAAGTCAGCAAGGTAATCATCAAGCAATTCTTCACCTTTCTGGCGAATAAATTCTGATTCTACTTCGTCATAAATCTCTTCAAATGGCTCTGCGGATTCTTTGAGCTTTTTAATAACAACCAACACATGCAATTTATCATCTAATTTCAGGATCTTGCTTACTTGACCATCTTCTAGCTTGAGAGCTTCTTGAGTTAAATAGGGTCCAATGTATTCTCTGATTTTCATTGTTGGCAAAAGCGTATTTGGCAGTTGAATGACGTCAACCTCTGCAAGACTCCTGGCTGAGATTAAATCACCATTTAAAAGCATATTTTGAGCTTGCAAGGCTTGATTTTCATTCGATGTCGAAAAGCTTAATTTAACTAAATGGAGTTTAGGACTGGGAGCAAAAAAATCTTGATTCTCTGCAAAAAACTTTTGCAGGTCATTCTTTGAAAATCTTAGATTCTTAGCATCAGCAATAATAGAGCCAATCATTTTTTGAATGATGGTACTTCTGATCTCAGAATCATTTTCAAGCATCCCTAAATCAACAGCTCTTTGAATCAGTAGTTCTTCATCGATCATTCTTTCAAGGATATTATAAGCATCAGAATCAATAAGGCCTGCTTTTCTAGATTGAGCCACGGAGCCTAAATAAGAATCATATTTCGCTCTTGAAATTGCTCTGTCATCTATCTTAGCTATCCAATTCAGTTGATCTAAATCAATTTCTTTAATAAAACTAGCGCCAATAATACAAACTGATATCAGCATGCCAAAAAATAAAAGCGGTTGAAATAAAGACAAAGGAGCCATAGATAAAAGCACTCCTCGGTGAGATGGGCTAATAGTCATCTTGATGTGGTCTATATCATCTTCAAGATAAACTTCACCTTCTTCAGTAAAACCTAGATCTTGATAGAATCTTAATAGACGATGCTGAGCGCCAATGGTGATGTCCTGATTAGGATATTTTTTGGCACTATAGTCAATTGCCTCTTGGGTAATAATCTTTCCAAGCCCCTGACCTCTTACCTTTTGAGAGGTTACGATTCTTCCTATAGATGGTCCTGAAAAAATAGTTCCAGGTTTGACCAGACGCGCATATGCGATTAATTCATTGCCAATGAAACCCAGCAAGTGATCGCTTGATTCATCGTTGAGGTCCGCGTCGATAAAAGGACAATTCTGCTCCAGAACAAAGACTTCCTGCCTGAGATTCATTACTGCATATAACTCCTGAGTAGAGAGACGAGCGAATGATTTCCAGCTTAGTTTCATCAGTAAATGCCATAAAAAAAATACATTCCGTGATTATATAGTCTTTATTATCTATAATTAATGGAAATTAATGTGGAGAAAAAATGAGCGAGTTATACAACCTTAGTGTTAAAGATATCAACTTGAATGCTGTAGATTTAAGTTCCTACAAAGGTAAAACTTTGTTGATTGTAAACGTGGCGAGTAAATGTGGTTTTACTCCTCAATATAAAGATCTTCAGAGCCTGTCAGATAAATACAAAGAACAAGGATTAGAAGTTTTGGGTTTCCCATGCAATCAGTTTGGAGGTCAGGAACCAGGATCAAATGAGGAAGTGCAAGCTTTCTGCGATCTAACTTTTAACGTTTCTTTTCAAATGTTTGACAAGATCGAGGTTAATGGTTCAAATGCCAGCCCACTTTTTAAACATCTTAAACATGAATCTCCAGGCATTTTGGGCACTGAAGCTATCAAGTGGAATTTCACTAAGTTTTTAGTTAGCAAGGATGGGAAAGTGATTAAGAGGTTTGCTCCCAAAGATGGTGGCTCTGTTATCGAAGCTGAATTAACAAAAGTTCTCTAATCAATCCAAAGGCTCATTAGAACTGCATCCTCCTTTGGATCTCCGCTGTAGTAATTGGGCCGAATTGCATCCTTTACAAACCCTTCGCTCTCATAAAGTGATATTGCAGAATTATTTGAGACCCTGACCTCTAGAGTGATGGATTTCACTCCCAGTATTTTATTTTGCATAATCACTTTTTGCAGAAGTTTTCTTCCAAGTCCATGACCTTGATGGTTAGGTGCAATTGCAATGTTCAGCAAGTGAGATTCTGGAACAATTGGAGAATATATCGCGAATCCAAGCACACCCTCTTGGCTCTCCAAAACAACAGAGTAATGACCAACCTCAACAGAGGAAATAAATTGTTCTTTGGTCCAAGGAATCTGATTCGTTAAATTCTCAATAGCCAAGATCATTGAAAGATCATCTGAACTTGCAGGTCTAATTTTCATCACAATTAATTTTCAGTGAAGGGTTTAATTTGTGCCCAAAGATTTTGTTTAAGAGTTGAGCGGACTAGCATGTTTTCCAAAGGGGGTGACTCAACAAATTTCCTATTACTAGTTATGAGCATTGCATCAAAAAAAACTAAGATTGCTTTTATTGACTGATTTTCTGCTGTTATTTGCTCAAAGTTTATGTTTTCGCCTTCAAGAAAAGCATACTTTCCTGCTATTGCATCGCTAGAATTACCTTTAATAGAGCCAATAATTGCTTCAAGCAAATTTTTCTCTTTTTCAGGGTATTCATCAACTGAGATAAGATGTAATGTTAGAATAGCGTCCTTTTGGTAATAATGGATTGTACGCTCCTCTTTTGTAGATAACTTTGACTTATCTTCAAACAAGGGAATACCAATTTTAGAGAGAATATATTGAGATTTATTTGATAACATCTGTACTTCAATCATGAAAGATTTAACAAAGAAATACAAACCTTTTGAGCCTATTGCTCTTAAAAATAGGCAATGGCCAAGCAAGGTAATTCAAACAGCGCCCACATGGTGCTCAGTCGACCTGCGCGATGGAAATCAAGCTCTAATAGAGCCAATGGGCCATGATCGAAAAAAACGTATGTTCAAATTACTATGCGATCTCGGTTTTAAAGAAATAGAGGTAGGTTTTCCTGCGGCGTCGCAAACTGATTTTGAATTTGTTCGCTGGTTAATTGAAGAAAAACAAATTCCTTCTGACGTTACTATTCAAGTCTTAACTCAAGCAAGGGATCATATAATTGAGAGGACATTTGAGTCCCTTGAGGGCATTCCTCAGGCCATTGTGCATTTTTATAATTCAACGTCTGCTTTGCAAAGAAAAGTTGTTTTTAATCAAGACAAGCAAGGTATTAAACAGATTGCAGTTGATGGAGCTAATTTGGTAAAAAAATTGGCAGATGAAAAACCCGATACCAAGTGGATATTTGAATACTCCCCAGAAAGCTTTACTGGAACGGAATTGGACTTTGCTGCAGATGTTTGTGATTCAGTCGTCGAGATACTTAAAGATACATCATCAGAAAAAATTATCATTAACTTGCCTGCAACCGTAGAAATGGCGACACCAAATATCTATGGTGACCAGATTGAGTGGATGAACGATAATCTTAAGGAGCGGGAAAATATTTGTTTATCTCTTCATCCCCATAACGATAGAGGTACCGCAGTTGCAGCCTCAGAATTTGGTATGATGGCTGGAGCTGATAGGGTTGAAGGCACTCTTTTTGGCAATGGAGAAAGAACAGGTAACGTTGACATAGTGACACTTGCATTGAATCTCCTTACGCAAGGTGTTGATCCAAAGCTAGATTTCACAGATATTAATTCAGTTATTAGAGAAGTGGAATACTGCAATCAGTTACCGGTTCATCCTAGACATCCCTATGCAGGAGATCTTGTCTTCACTGCTTTTTCTGGCTCCCATCAAGATGCAATTAAAAAAGGTTTGCATGCTCTATCAAAATCCAATGAGCCTGAGTGGGCAGTGCCATATCTTCCAATTGATCCATCCGATCTAGGGAGATCATATGAGGCTGTTGTAAGAATCAATTCTCAATCAGGCAAAGGTGGAATTGCTTTTATTTTAGAGAAAGACCATGGGGTATCTCTGCCAAGACGATTGCAAATAAACCTTAGTGAGAAAGTTCAGAGAGTTGCAGATGAAACTGGAAAAGAGGTTATGTCCTCAGAGATTTGGCATGTATTTGAAGAAAATTACTTACAAGTACCTGGGAAATTCAAACTGAATAATTATTCTCTATCCTCTGAAGAGGATGATGCTGGAGTTACCTCAGATAATATTGAAATTACTCTGAGCGTTGATGGAAAACCTATAACAATCCTTGGAACAGGAGGCGGCCCTATTGAAGCATTCGTATCTGCTATCAATAAGCATTTCAATGAATCAATAACAGTATCAGATTACCATCAGCATTCCGTAACCTCAGGAGCTGATGCCAAAGCAGCCGCGTTCATAGAGCTGACATCGAATGGTAAAAATGAATGGGGTGGTGGCATGGATGGAAATACTGTTAAAGCCTCTTTTCAGGCCATACTTTCTGGGCTTAATAAACTAATTACTTAAAATTAGGCTCTCTCTTTTCGAGAAAAGCTGTAACTCCTTCAAGATTCTCATCATTACCAAAAATTGAATTCTGAATTTCCGCTTCTTCTAAGTATGATTCATCATAAGACTTAGTAACCGCATTTCTCATTATTGTTTTGGTATGAGCCAGGGCTTGAGGAGCTCTCTTTGATATCAGAGTTGCCCACTCCATAGTAGCTGTATTCAAGTCCTCTAAGGCAACCACCTTATTTGCTATGCCAAGTGTTAGGCATTCTTCAGCAGATATTTTCTTAGCCTCAATTGCATATTCTAATGCACGACTATAACCAACTGCTCGAGTTAACAAGAAGCTAAGCCCTCCATCTGGGACAAGAGC